>OBLU010002887.1_pt1 | contig 15647 bp, 14 predicted proteins | sample 1518681 | NCBI WGS metagenome assembly OBLU01 (sample SAMEA3539304, study PRJEB22396) | soil metagenome | biome: tundra; feature: field; material: soil | place: USA | collected 2010-05 | depth 0.15 m
GCAGGCGCCGCCGACAGTGCCCGGCTTGCCCTGCACGCTGTCCCGCAGCCAGGCCGACCCGTCGGGCAGTCCGATCCAGGCGGCCAGCTCCAACCGTCCGTCTTGCCGCGCGCGCGCATGCGCGCCGACGGGCGTGTTGCACGAGGCCCCCAGCGCGTGGATCAGGTCTCGCTCCGCGTTCACGCAGGCCATCGACTCGGGGTGGATCAGGCGCGCGAGCCGCTCCGGGCTCAGCGTGCCGACTCTGGCCTCGATCGCCAGCGCCCCCTGGCCGGCGGCGGGCACGAACTCGTCGATCGCCCCGCCCACCTGCGATTCGCGTCCGAGCCGCTGCAGACCGGCCAGCGCCAGCACCAGCGCGTCCACCTCACCCGCCGCGAGCTTGCGCAACCGGGTGTCGACGTTCCCGCGCATGTCGAGCACGTCCAGATCGTCGCGCTCGGCGCGGATCTGGGCCGCGCGGCGCACGCTGCTGGTCCCGACCCGCGCCCCGGGAGCGAGCGCGCGCAGCGAACGCGCGCCGCAGATCGCGTCGCGCGGGTCGGCGCGCTCGGGGACGGCCACCAGCTCGAGCCCCTCGGTGACGTCGGTGGGAACGTCCTTGGCCGAGTGCACGGCCAGATCGATCCGGCCGTCGAGCAGCGCCCGCTCCAGCTCTGACACCCAGCGCGACTTGTCCCCCACCGCCGCGCCGCGGTCGCCGGAGGTGGTGATCGTGACGATCTCGGCGTCTGGCCCCAGCCTGGCCGCGACCGATTGCGCCTGGGCCAGCGCCAGCGCGCTGCCGCGCGTGCCAACCCGCATCAGGTGCGCCGGATGCCGAGCGCGCCCGCCCGGGCGACGAGCTCGCGGACCTCGGCCAACTCCGCCGCCGGCTGATCCTGCTGCTGCGCCGGTGAGGACTGCAGCTCCGCTTCGACCACCGCCAGCCCGAACAGCTCCCGCACCAGCGCCATCCGGGCATGAACGCGGTCGTCGCGCATCTCCTTCATCTGCACGGTCGGCTCGTGCAGCAGACGGTTGACCACCGCGCGGGCTACGGCGTCGACCCGCTCCAGGTCCCGCGGCGAAGCCGACTCCCACTTGCCGGCGTTCTCCCGCACCACCTGCTCGGCGATCTCCACCCCGTGGCCGCGCAGCGCCGCCAGCGTCGGCAGCACCTCCAGTGAGCCCAGCCAGGCGGCAAAGTGCTGGATCTCCTCCTCGATGATCCCCTCGGCCCGCCGCGCCTCGGCCTGGCGCACCTTGCGGTTGCGCGCGACGACGGCCTGCAGGTCGTCGATGTCGTACAGGGAGATCCCGTCGATGCCGGCGCACGACGCGTCGATGTCGCGCGGGACCGCGAGGTCGATCAGCAGCATCGCCCGGCCGCCGCGCTCGGCCATCACCTCGGCGAGCTCGCGCGCCTCCAGCAGTAGATGCGGCGAGGCTGTGGCGGCCACGACGATGTCGGCGCGCAGCAGCGCCTGGGGCAGCTGATCGAAGCTGACGCTCTCGCCCCCGTAACGCCGGGCCAGGGCGATCGCCCGGTCACGCCGGCGGTTGGCGACGAACATAGTCGCGACCCCGCTGTGGGCCAGCGCTCGCGCCGTCAGCTCGCTGGTCTCGCCGGTGCCGACGATCACCACCTCGCGACCGTTTAACTCGCCGAGCTGCTCACGGGCCAGGGCGACTGCTACCGCCGGCAAGCTGAGCTGGCGCTCGCCGATCGCGGTCTCTGAGCGGACCCGCTTGCCCGTGGCCAGCGCGGCCTTGAACAGGCGGTTGGTGAGCGGTCCGACGTTGTCCTGGGCCAGCGCCGTGTCGTAGGCGCGTTTGACCTGACCCTGGATCTCCGCCTCGCCGACGATCATCGACTCCAGCCCTGACACCACCCGGTACAGGTGGCGGGCGGCGTCACAGTTGCGATGTGAGTAGATCGCGCCGGCCAGCCCGGTGGGACGGATCCCGGCCTGCCGGGCCAGCATCGCCAGGACCATGCTCTCGGCCTCGACGGGGTCGCCGACCACCAGATACAGCTCGGTCCGGTTGCAGGTGGAGATCGCCAGCGCCTCGTACACGTCGGCCGCGCCGCGCAGGTCGCGCAGGAACTCCGTGGCCCGGGTCTCGGGCAGCGCCAGGCGCTCGCGTACCTCGACCGGCGCGGTCTTGTGCGAGACCCCGATCGCCAGCAGCTCACTCATCCCACGTGCTCCACTTCACGGTCCCGATCGCGCGCGACCGCCTCCAGATCACGCCGCAGCTCGGTCAGATCACGCTCGGTGCGCTGCAGGCGGACGGCCATGATCCCCACATAGATCAGCACGATCGCCATGAACACGACATACGCACCCGCCACGTACTTGCCGGCGGTGTGCAGCGGCAGCGCGGGCGCCGTGGCGAGCAGGCTGGTCACGACGGCGAGGCGCTCCGTCCAACCGGCCGGACGGCGTCGGCGTCGGCGTCGCCCAGCAGCATGCGCCGCAGCGCGCGGACCTGGGTGCGGGCGTTCTTGGCCGCCATCTCGTACTTCCACAGCGTCGTGTAGAGCAAGGCGATCCCGACCAGGGCGAGCAGGAACGTGAGCCGCATCGAACCGGGCAGATTGCCGCCGCTGAGCGTCAGCACGCGCGGGTGGACGTACTCCTGGGCCAGGCGCACGGCGATGAAGTTCAGCGGCACGAACGCGCTCGCGACGATCGCGAACACGCTCGCGTAGCGCGACTGGCGCTCGGGATCCTCAATCGAGAACCGCAGCGGTTGATAGGTGGCGAACAGCAGCAGCACGATCCCGTAGGAGACGAGCGTCGGCTCGTTCCACACCCACCAATGACCCCAGGAGGCCTTGGCCCAGATCGAGCCTGTGATCAGTCCGCTGATGCCGAAGATCAGCGCCATGTGGATCGCCACGTAGGAGCGCATGTCCCAGCGCCGGTCGCCGGTGCGCAGATAGCCGACGGCCATCAGCCCGCCGAAGATGAAGCCGCACAGGGACACGATCGCCAGCGGCACGTGGATGTAGAAGATCTTCTGCACGAACCCCTGATTGGCGTCCAGCGGCGCGTAGAAGAACACCAGCGCGAGCGTGGCGAACAAAGTGGCAATGGTGGCGAGAGACAGGGCCCGCAGGCCCCTTCCGTACGTGGTCAAGCGCTCAGTCCTCCAGCAGGAAGTCGAACACCGCGTAGGCGACTAGTGCGAACACCACATCATAAAGAGCAAGGATGGCAAGCCACTTGGCCGGCGGTGAGCTCGAGCCGTGCGCGGCCAGCAGCGGGCCGGCGGCCCGGGCGGTGGCGATCAGTGCCGGGATCAGCAGCGGCAGGCCGATCACCGGCCCGATCAGGTCGCGCGCCCGGGTCTGGACAGCGATCGCCGAAACCAATGTCCCGATCACCGCGATCCCCAGGTCGGCCAGCACCAGCACCAGAATCAGCCCTGGCAGCGAGCGCCCGAGCGAGGGGCCGAGCAGCAGCAGGCCGAAGGCCGGGACCGCCACCACCTCCAGCGCGAGCAGGAAGCTGAGCAGCGCCGCCGCCTTGGCCACCAGCAGCGCGCTGCGGTCCACGGGGGCGAGCAGGAAGGCGTCGAACCCGCCCTGGTCGCGCTCGGCCACGAACAGCCGGTTCACGCCGAGCATCCCGGCGAACAGCAGCGTCGCGGTCAGCACGCCGGCGGCGAGCTGACCGTCGATCGTGTTCCGGTTCAGGGCGAAGTGGAAGATCACGAACGTAGTCAGCGCGAACAGCACCATCGCCGGCACGGTCTCCAGCGTGCGCAGCTCCAGCCGCAGGTCCTTGCGCAGGACGATCAGCGCGGTCCTCACGCGTACAGCTCGGCCAGCTTGTCGGCGCTCAGCTCGCCGGGGGCGCCGACGAACGCGGCGCGCCCGTCCTTAAGCCCCAGCACGAGGTCGGCCTCGGCCAGCGCGGCCTGCGGGTCGTGGCTGGTCAGCACGCGGGTGCGCCCGGCGGGACGGCCGATCAGCGGCTCCACCAGCTCGCTGGCGGCCGGGTCAAGGTTCGCCTTGGGCTCGTCGAGCAGCAGCAGCTTGGGCTCGTGCAGGACCGCCCGGCAGACGGCCAGGCGCTGCACCATCCCGCGTGACAGCGTGCGCACCGGCTCCTCGGCCCGGCGCTCCATGCCGACCGCCGCCAGCAACTGCTCCACGCGCTCGAGCCCCACGCGGTGCAGCCGGGCGTGATAGCGCAGGTTCTCACGGCCGCTCAGATCGCTGTAGAGCAGCGGCTCATGGGCGAGCAGGCCCAGCTGCCCGCGGACCGCGAACGCGCGGCGCGGCAGCGACTCCCCCAGCACCGAGATCTCGCCCGCGTGCGGGCGCAGCAACGTCGCCAGGATCCGCAACAGCGTGGACTTGCCGGCGCCGTTGCGGCCGAGCACGGCCAGCGTGGCCCCCGCCGGGACGCGGACCGAGACCTGCCGCAGCGCGGTCCGCTCGCCGAAGTGGCGGGTGAGGCCGTGCAGCTCAATGGCCGGTTGATCGTCCACCCTCGCGCTGCAGCGTCGCGACGACATGCCCGAGCGTCGGGGCGATCACCGGGAAGAGCTGGCCGATCGCCTTGGGGTTGCCCGGGAAATTGATGATCAGCGTCCGGCCGGCGATACCCGACACGCCGCGGGTGAGGATGCCCATCGGGGTGTACTTCAGCGATTCGGACCGCATCGCCTCGGCGAACCCGGGTGCGTCGCGGTCGATCACCGCCAACGTCGCCTCCGGGGTCACGTCGTCATGGGTGAGCCCGGTGCCCCCGGTGGTGAAGATCAACGGCACGCCCGCGTCCACGTGGCGGCGCAGCACCCGTTCGATCTGCTCACGGTCGTCGCTGACCACCTCGCGGGCGATCACCTCGGCGCCGGCAGCCGCGGCATGCTGCTCCAGCGCGACGCCCGACAGGTCCTCGGTGCGCCCGGCCGCGACCGAGGTCGAGACGGTTAGGATCGCGGCTCTCATGCTCAGCAATCGGCCAGCGCACGCAACGCGCTCACGGTGTCGGCTGCGGTGCTGATCGCGCTTGAGTGCCCCGCCGCCAGGTCCCGGATCGGCCACCAGATTTCTCCAGCAGCACGACCTCGGCGATCTCGGCGCCGCGCTCGATCCCCTTGACCATGTCGTAGATCGTCAGCGCGGCCACCGTCGCTGCGGTCAGCGCCTCCATCTCGACGCCGGTCGGGCCGGTGGTGCGCGCCTCGGCCAGCAGCACGATCTCGCCGGCGCCGGCATCGACCGTCCCCTCCACACCCACGAACGACAGCGCCAGCGGGTGACACAGGGGGATCAGCTCCGATGTGCGCTTGGCCGCCTGGATGCCGGCGATCCGCGCCACCCCGATCACGTCGCCCTTGGGGGCATCGCCGGCCAGCACGCGGGCCGCCGTAGCGGCGCTGACCCGGACGACCGCCCGCGCGAGCGCGCGCCGCTCGGTGGCGGGCTTGTCGCCCACGTCGACCATCCGCGCCCGGCCGGCGGCGTCCAGATGCGTCAGCTCGGCCACTCGGGGTAGCGCTCAGGCCGGCGCGCAGACGCGCTTGGCCGACTCGATCAGGTCGCGCACACGATCGACGTCACCCGCGCGCAGGAGCTCGATCGGATCGGGCTCGCCGCCCACGATCGACTCGAAGAACTGCTTGCGATCCTGATAGGTCGGCAGCGTTGCCTTGGCCCATCCGCGCGCGTCGTTGAGCAGGATCGCCAGCAGCGCGTAGGGCTCGCCGAACAGCTCGCCGATCTCCCGCTTCATCCGCTTAGCCAGCGCGGGCGACGCCCCCGCGGTGGAGATCGCGACCGCGAGCGGGCCGGTGCGCACGATCGCCGGGAGGATGAAGTTGCACAGGGGCGGGACGTCGACGACGTTGATCAGCATCGCGCGCTGCTCGGCGTCCTCGAACACCCGGATGTTGACCTCGCTGTCATCAGTGGCGGCGATCACGATCAGGCATCCGTCGAGGTCGGACGGCTCGTATTCACGGCGCTCCCAGCGGATCGATCCCTCACGATGCAACTGCGCCAGCGCGGGGTGGGCATCGGGCGCCACCAGGAGCACGTCGGCGTCACAGGCCAGCAGGCCCTCGACCTTCTCCAGCCCCACGTCGCCGCCGCCCACGACCAGGCAGCGCCGCCCCCGCAGCCGCAGGCAGGCGATGTAGAACGGCGTCTCGAGCATCCCCTGCACGCAGGACTGGTCACAGATTCCCTTACGCAGCTGGCAGACGCATTCCTTTCCGGCGTAGGCCTGAGCGGGCACCGCCTAAGCGTAGTGCAGCGGTCCGGAAGGCCTTTGACGGTCTCGGACGAGACCACGGCTTGCCCTGCGAATCGTGGTGTCGCTTACGCGGTGACGATATTCAAGTGCCCCTCGCCTACGGAGCTGCGGCGCAGCGCTATCTGTTCGCAGAAGGCTTCGACGACCCTCGCGTCGAACTGGGCACCGGCACGGCGTTTGAGCTCTTCAAGCGCCGCATCGATTCCGATCCGCGGCCGGTAGAGCCGGTCGCAGGTCATAGCATCGAACGCGTCGCAGACGAAAATGATGCGTGACCCGAGCGGGATATTCTCGCCCGCGAGCCCATCGGGGTATCCGTGTCCGTCGATTCTCTCGTGGCTTGAGCGGATCAGCTCGGCAGTGTTTGCCAGGGCGGGTGCGGCCGACACGATGCGCTCCCCGATCAGGGGGTGGCGGCGCATGAACTCCCACTCTCGCTCATCGAGGGGACCGGGCTTGTCGAGGATCGCGGCCGGGATCGCCGTCTTACCGACGTCATGCAACTTCGCGGCCAGACGAATTCGTTGGACCTCGTGCTCTGGCTGGCCGAGCGCTACCGCGAGCACGCCCGCGAGCTCTGAGACACGCTCGACGTGGTCGTCGAGACTGACATTCTGTTCGGTAATGACCTGCAACAGCGCGTCGGTAACCTGCCGGCTCGCCGATGAGCGGCTCACCTTGTTGGCATACATGCGCTCGTCGGCCAGCTCCAGCGCCAGGCTTGCGGTGGCTGCTTCGGAAGGAATCCATACGGCGCCCTGAGAGCAACCGATGTGCCAGCCATCGCCGCTGTCTTGCAGCGCGGCGATCGTATCGTCAAGCAGTCCCTCGGCGTTCTCTGGGCCGCAGCGGGCGAGGATGCAGAACTCATCGCCTCCCATCCTGTAGGCGGAGCCCGAGTGCTGTGCCGCGGCGGCGGCGAGACGGCCGCCTAGACGCTGAAGCAGCGAGTCTCCCGCCGGGTGGCCAAAGGTGTCGTTGTACTGCTTGAAGCCGTCCAAGTCGAACATGACGAGCAGCAGCTCCCGAGTCCCGGGTGGCTCTGCGATCGCGCTGGCTAGATCGTTGGTCAGTGCCCGTCGGTTGCGTAGGCTGGTCAGCGCGTCGGTTCTCGCCTCTTCGCCCTTTTCACGGGCTAGGCGCTCGACGCCCTCGCTGGCGGCGACAGAGCGGAAGTAGAAATACGCAAACGCCGCCAACAGCAAAAGCATCGCGCCCGCGGCGCCGAGCTTGGTCTGCGTGCGGGCAGCCGCTGCGCGGGCGGCGTCTGACTGGCTGATCTTGGCGAGCACGCCCGAGAGGGCAGCGCCTCGAACGACCAACAGTCCGTTTAGCTTGGGAACGCGAGCGCCGGCGGCGGCCAGCCCACCTTTATGCACGGCGATCCGGTAGACGCTCGTCACGACCGACTCGATCCTCGCCAAATCCGAGCGTGCGGCGGACAGCAGGCTGGGCAGCACCCCGACCTGGATGCGGGCCGTCAGACCCCTAGCGATTGACCCCTCATCGGCTTGAATCTTGGCTTCACTTGCTGACGGAGAGCCGCCGGCGGTCGGATCGGCATTGAACGGAGCGGACTGAAGGTCAGCCAGCGAGAGCCTCAGCGAGCTGACCTGCAGCTGCGCCACGCGACTTGAACTGGCTCGCCCCACCAGCAGCCACACGCCCGCGATCGCGCTGATCGTCAGGATCAACACGACCACAGGGGCCAGCAGCTTTGAGCGTTTTATGTGCACGGGAAACCATCGAGCTCATCGACCGCCGGATCTACTAGCCCAACCCACGGGCGTGAGCCTGGACGACTGTCGAGAGCCGTGGAGCTTCGCGCCGGGCTTGGCTGGGCCGCCAGCGCTCGTGATCCGCTCAAGCATCGCTGCGTCAGCGTTGACGGCGGGCGGCGTCACGGGCCAGGCGCCCGCCGAGCTTGAGCAGCGGCGCCGCACCAGCTCGCAACGCACCTGCCCGGATCGAGGGGCGGCCGTAGAGCACCGCGGCGGTCTGGCGCAGCGCCTTGCCCAACGTCTCGTCGTAGGGGTGCCACCAGGGGTCACGCAACGCCGAGCCCTCCCACACGCGGAGCTTGATGTTCACGCATTCATAGAGCCCGAACTTGGAGTGCGTGCGGCCCAATCCCGAGCTCTTGACGCCGCCCCACGAGCACTGACAGGCGCCGTGGCTGAACATGTGATCGTTGATCCACACCATCCCGGACTGCAGCTCGCGGGCGATCCGCTCGCCCTTGCGGCGATCGGCCGTCCACACCGATGCGCCGAGACCGAACTCGCTGTCGTTGGCCAGCCTCACCGCCTCGTCCTCGGAGTCGACGACGATGATCGGCAGCACCGGCCCGAAGATCTCCTCGCGCATGATCCGCATCTCGTGCGATACCCCGGTCAGTACGGTCGGCGCGTAGAAGGCCCCGCGCTCCAGGCCGTCCGGCGCGGGCGCCGGACCGCCGCAGCGCAGCGTCGCGCCGGCGACCACCGCGTCGTCGACCAGCTCGGCCACCAGCTCGAACTGCTCGCGGGAGACCATCGGACCGATCTCGGTATCCCAGCTCATCGGGTCACCGATGCGCAGCGCCCGCGCGCCCGCGATCACGCCGTCGATGAAGCGCTCGGCAACCCCACGCACCACGTAGACGCGCTCGATCCCGGCACAGGTCTGCCCCGCATTCGCGAATCCGGCCCAGAGTGCGCCGGCGATCGCGTGCTCCAGGTTGGCGTCGGGCAGCACGATCATCGGGTCCTTGCCACCCAGCTCCAGCACCGATCCCTTCAGCTGGCGTGCGCACGCCTCCCCCACCTCGCGCCCCGTCGGCACCGATCCCGTGAAGAAGACCTTGGCCACGCTCGACTGCACCAGCGCGGATCCGGTCCCGGGACCGTGCACCACTCGCACGAGCCCGTCGGGTACGCCGGCGCGCTCGAATACGCGCGCGATCCGCTCGCCGATCAGCGGCGTCAGCGAGGCCGGCTTGAGGACCACGCCGTTGCCCGCCATCAGCGCCAGCGCCACCTCGCCGAAGGGAATGCTCCACGGGTAGTTCCACGGCGAGATCACCGCGATCACGCCCAGCGGCTCGTAGGTGAAGGCCGAGCGCTTGGTCTTCAAGAACAGCTGCGGCATCGGGATCTTCTCGTCGGCGAGGATCCGCTGCCCCTCGCGAGCGATCCATCCGAGCGCGTCGATCGTCGGCAGCAGTTCCATCGAGAACGCCTCGTTGCGCGGCTTGCCCTGCTCGGCGGCGATCAGATCGCGAATCTCGTCGGACTCGTCGATCATCACCTGCGCGGCACGCTGCAGGTAGCGCGCGCGATCCAGAAGCGTCAGCTGGGCCCAGAACGGCTGGACCTGGGCCACCGCGTCGACGACCGCCTGCACGCCCTCAGGTGAGGTGACCGCCACCGAGCCCAGGCGCCGGCCGTCAGCCGGACTGTGGGACTCCAGCGTCGCCATGGCGGTTGCGGCCTCCACGCCGCAGAGCCTAGCGGTCCAACGGGCTGCGGCCGGGGCGGCGTCAACCCAGCCCGGGCGCTACTCGCCGGCCATCCCGCGGGCGCGCCGGATCTCGGCGAGGCGCTCGCTTAACGCCGACTCGGCTTCGTCGGGCGTGTAGAGGCGGGCGCCGACGGCGTCGGCGGGCATCAGCTCCTGCGGGGACAGATGGCCCGGTCGGCGGTGGGGATTGTCGTATTCGCCGTCGCCGCGCGTGGAGGAGCGCAGGTGTGGTGGCGGCGCCTCGGCGCCGTATTCGCGGATCTGCCGCCGGGCGGCGAACACCGCGCGCTTGGCCGCATCGGACTTCGGGGCCAGCGACAGGTAGATCGCCGCCTGGGCCAGCGCGAACTGGCACTCGGGCATCCCCACGTGCTCGACGGCGGCCGCGGCCGCCGTCGCCACCGACAGCGCCTGGGGATCGGCGTTGCCGATATCCTCGGACGCCAGCACCACCATCCGGCGGACGATGAAGCGCGGATCCTCGCCGCCCTCCAGCATCACCGCCAGGTAGTACAGCGAGGCGTCGGGGTCCGAGCCGCGCGTGGCCTTGATCCAGGCGGAGATCGTGTCGTAGTGCTGATCGGCCTGCTTGTCGTAGCGCAGCGCGCGGCGCTGCAGTGCGTCCTGCGCCTGGGCCAGCGTCACCGGCTCGTCGGCACCAGCGGCCTCGCAGGCGAGCTCCAGCCCGTTGAGCGCGGTGCGTGCATCGCCGCCCGAGCGCTCGGCCAGGAAAGCCAGCGCGTCCTCCTGCACTCGGTCCGGTGCACCGCAGTAGCCCCGCGCGACCGCGCGATCGAGCAGCACGCGGATCTGATCGGCGCCGAGCGGCTGCAGCTCGTACACGTGCGTGCGGGAGATCAGGGCGGAGTTGACCTCGAAGTAGGGGTTTTCCGTCGTCGCCCCGATCAGCGTCACCAGACCGTCCTCGACCGCCGGCAGCAGCGCGTCCTGCTGGGCCTTATTGAAGCGATGGATCTCATCGAGGAAGAACACCGTCCGGCTGCCGGTGCCCCGCAGCCGCTCCCGCGCCCGCCCGATCACCGCCCGGACCTCGGCCCGCCCGGCCTCGACAGCGCTCTCCTCCTCCAGCGACGCCCCTGACGCCGCCGCGATCAGCCGCGCGAGCGTCGTCTTGCCGCTGCCCGGCGGCCCGTGCAGGATCATCGAATGCGGGTGCCCCTCCTCGACCGCCCGCCGCAGCGCCGAACCGGGCGCCAGCAGTTGCTGCTGACCCACCAACTCGTCCAGCGTCTGCGGGCGCAGGCGCGTGGCCAGCGGCACCGCCTCGTAGGCCGCGGGCGTCGCGGCCGGGGCATCCTCGTTGCCGAACAGGCGCTCCATCCCGGGAGTATGAGTTATTCGTCGCGAGCCCTTAGCGACCGATGATCGCCAGCGCCGCGTCGTGCAGCAGCCCGTTGCTGGCGATCACGTCGCCCCCGTCGGCGGTCTCGCGTCCACCCAGATCGGTGAGCCGCCCGCCTGCCTCGCGGACGATCACCAGCGGCGCGGCGAGGTCCCAGAGCGAGACGATCGGGTCGACGTCGACCTCAAGCGCGCCCTCGGCCACCAGCATGTAGCCCCAGAAGTCCCCGAACCCCCGTGAGCGCCCGCAGCTGCGGGCGAGCTCCAGCAGCGCGCCGGCGCGACCGCCCTGCACCCACTCCTCCACGCCCGAATAGCCAAGCTGCGCGTCGGCGAGCTCACACACTGCGGAGACCTCCATCCGCCTGGGCTGTGGCGAGGCGCCGAGTCCGTCGCTGACGAACGCCCCCGCCCCCGCCGCGGCCCACCAGCGCCGGTGCAGCGCCGGTGCCGAGACCACCCCCACCGTGCCCTGGCCGTCCTCCTGCAGCGCGATCAGCGTCGCCCATACGGGGATGCCCCGCACGTAGTTCTTGGTCCCGTCGATCGGGTCGAGAATCCAGTGCCGCGTGCTGTCAGGCGCGGTCGAGACCCCGTACTCCTCGCCGATCACCGAGTCCTGGGGCCGCGCGACAGTCAGCCGCTCGCGCAGCGCGTGCTCGGTGTCACGGTCGGCCTCGGTGACGGGCGTCAGATCGGGTTTGGTCTCGACCACCAGATCCTCGGCCTGATAGCGACCCAAGGTGATCGCGTCGGCGACGTCGGCGAGTTCGAGCGCGAGCGCCAGGTCATCAGAGATCGCGGTCATAGACGCGGATCCTACGCCGCTGCCCTTAGCTCGATCTGGGTAGGCTCACGTGCGGATGTCCGCCGACGAACTCCAGCAGGAAACGACCGAGCTGTTGGCGGCACTGGTGCGCTTGAACACCGTCAATCCGCCCGGCAACGAGCGCCCCGCGATCGAGCACCTGCAGCGTTACCTGGAGTCCGCCGGCCTGCGCACCGAGCTGCTGGCCGCCGACGACGCGCGGCCGAACCTGGTCGCCGATCTGGCCGGTGAGCGCGACGGGCCGACGCTGTGCTTCCTGGGCCACGTCGACACGGTGCTGGCCGACGCATCCGAGTGGACCCACGATCCGTGGTCGGCGGAGCTGGCCGACGGCTACCTCTGGGGCCGCGGCGCGATCGACATGAAGTCCCAGGTTGCCGCCGAGGCGGTCGCCGCCGTCAGCCTGGCCCGTGAGGGATGGCGACCGGCGCGGGGGACGCTGAAGCTGGTGTTCGTCTCCGACGAGGAGACCGGCGGCGAGATCGGCGCCGACTGGCTGACCGCCACCCATCCCGACAAGGTCCGCTGTGAGCTGCTGATCAACGAGGGCGCCGGTCAGGTGTTCGAATACGGCGGCAGGCGGCGCTACGGCGTCTGCTGCGCGGAGAAGGGGATCTTCCGCTTCACGGTGACCGCGCACGGCGCCGCCGGCCACGCCGCGCTGCCCAAGACCGGAGACAACGCGCTGCTCAAGCTCGGGCCGGTGCTGGCACGGCTGGCTCGCCAGCCCGACTCCTTCGAGCTGACCGAGGCGCCGGCCGCCCTGCTGGCAGGACTCGGTGAGGATCCGAGCGACCCCGCAGCCGCGCTCGCGCGGATCGCCGCGGAAGATGCGTCGCTGCTGACCTTCGTGGAGCCGATGCTCAGCGTCACGCTGACCCCGACGATGGTCCGCGCATCGGAGAAGATCAACGTGATCCCGTCGCGGGCGCAGCTGAAGGTCGACTGCCGGGTCCCGCCCGGGCTGGGTGAGGATGCCGCCCGCCGGCGGATCGACGAGGTCCTGGGCGGCGAGACCGAGGACCTGCGGATCGAGTTCACCGAGAAGGTCCAGGGCAACGGGTCCGCGGTCGCCAGCCCGCTGATGGACGCGATCGAACGCTGGGTGGCGGCCAACGATCCGGGAGCCGGAACGGTTCCGGTGATCCTGCCCGGCTTCTCCGATTCGCGCTGGTTTCGCAACGCGTTCCCCGATTGCGTGGCCTACGGCTTCTTCCCCCAGCGCCATCAGACGCTGCAGCAGGCGGCACCGCTGATGCATAACGCCGACGAGCGGATCGACGTGCGCGATCTAGGCTTCGCGACGCGCTTCTACGCCGACGTCGCCCGCGACCTGCTGGGCTGACCCCCGCGCGAGCCCGCCTCGCCGCGCCCGGCGCGCTCGCTCGGAGCGTGGTCTTTCAGGCGTACGAACCGGGGCAAATAAGATCTCGGCATGGCAACGCAGGTCTCCACCCGTCTTGACCCCGCGATCTTCCGCCTGCCGGTCGATCGGATCCGCGAGGGCTACTACTCCGACGCGTACTTCGTGCTCACCAAGACGCTGCTGGAGTCCGAGGATCACCATCCCCAGGTCACGATGCAGGTCTTCCAGAAGCGCGATTCGGTGCTGGGCGGGATCGACGAGGCGATCGCGATCCTCAAGACGTGCGCCGGATACGCTCGGGACGGCGCCTGGATCCCGGCGTGGGACCAGCTCGATGTGCATGCCCTGAAGGAGGGCGACCGAATCGCACCGCGGGAGACGGTGATGACGATCGAGGGCGACTACAGCCTGTTCGCCCACCTGGAGACCGTCTACCTCGGCGTGCTGGCGCGGCGCTCGCTGGTGATGCGCAACGTCAGCGAGGTCGTGGAGGCGGCCGGGAACAAGCAGATCTTCTACTTCCCCGCCCGCCACGACCACTGGCTCGTGCAGACCGGCGACGGCTGGAGCGCACACGTCGCCGGAGCGATCGGGGTCTCGACCGACGCCCAGGCCTCCTGGTGGGGTGGGCGCGGGATCGGCACCGTCCCCCACGGATTGATCGCCGCCTACGGGGGGGACACCGTCCAGGCCTCGGTCAAGTTCGCCGAGCACTTCCATAAAGAGATGAACATCACCGTGCTGGTCGACTTTGAGAACGATTCGGTCAAGACCGCGCTGGACGTCGCCGAGGCCCTGGGGCCGAAGCTGTGGGGGGTGCGACTGGACACCTCCGAGCAGCTGGTCGACCGTTCGCTGGTCGATGAGATGGGCGGCTTCACCCCCACCGGCGTGAACCGCAGACTGGTGGAGAAGGTTCGCGGCGCGCTCGACGGCGCGGGCTTCAGCGACGTGCGGATCGTCGCCAGCGGGGGCTTCAACGTGCAGCGGATCCGGGAGTTCGAATCCCAGGGTGTGCCGGTCGACGCCTACGGCGTCGGCTCGTCGCTGATCCGCGGGGAGAACGACTTCACCGCCGACGTCGTGCTGCTCGACGGGCGGCCCTGCGCGAAGGTCGGACGGGCCTATGCGCCCAATCCCCGTCTGGAAAGGGTTCAGTGATCGGCGGTTTGCGCCGATGATTGATTCAGTGCCAATGAACCCCGACGAGCCAAGATGATCCCCGCCGGCTTTCTGGGGTATCCCAACTTCCTCCTGTGGCTGCACGACTGGGCGCCGATCATTCTGATGGCGCTACTGGTCTTTGCGGTCTTCGGGCTGATCCGGCACATGCCGCGCACCCGGCCGGCCGAGATCCGTCCTGAGGCCTCGCCGCAGATCGGCTGGGCCGACATCGCCGGCGTCGACGAGGCCAAGGAGGAGCTGCGCGAGGTGGTCGACTACCTGCGCAACCCCAAGCGCTTCAAGGAGCTGGGGGCCAAGGTGCCCAAGGGCATCCTGCTGCACGGACCTCCGGGCACGGGCAAGACGCTGCTGGCCAAGGCCGTGGCGCACGAGTCGGGCGCCACCTTCTTCTCGCAATCGGCGGCCTCGTTCGTGGAGATGTTCGTCGGTGTGGGCTCGGCTCGGATCCGGCGCCTGTTCAAGAGCGCGCGCAAGCGCGCCCCGGCGATCGTGTTCATCGACGAGCTCGATGCCGTCGGCGGCCACCGTGGCGTGGACACCAACAGCGAGCGCGACCAGACGCTCAACCAGTTGCTGGTCGAGATGGACGGCTTCACTTCCCACAAGGACGTAGTCGTGATCGCCGCCTCGAATCTGCTCGACAAGCTCGACCCGGCGCTGCTGAGGCCGGGGCGCTTCGATCGCCAGATCTTCGTCTCGCCCCCTGACGTCGGCGGCCGTGAGCGGATCCTGGCCGTTCACTCGCGTGACAAGCCGCTTGACGACGACGTCGATTTCGAGCTGCTGGCGCGCCAGACCTCAGGTCTGACGGGGGCGGATCTGGCCAACATCTGCAACGAGGCGGCGATCTTCGCGGCGCGCCGGGGTGCCCTCCGGCTGTATATGCAGGACTTCGACGCCGCGCTGGAGCGCGTCGTGGCGGGAATGCAGTCCCGGCGCACGCTGACCGATCACGAGAAGCGGGTAATCGCCTACCACGAGGGCGGCCACGCGCTCTGCGGCGAGCTGCTGCCGTCCGTGGACCGCGTGCACCGGATCTCGATCGTCCCCCGGGGGCGCGCGCTCGGCTACACGCTGAACCTGCCCGACGAGGACCGCTACCTGAAGACGCGTGAGGAGCTGATCGACTTCATGACGATGCTGC
>OBLU010002888.1_pt1 | contig 15630 bp, 11 predicted proteins | sample 1518681 | NCBI WGS metagenome assembly OBLU01 (sample SAMEA3539304, study PRJEB22396) | soil metagenome | biome: tundra; feature: field; material: soil | place: USA | collected 2010-05 | depth 0.15 m
GTTCCTAAGCGCCCGGCGATTGGCCGGCCAGGGGGCCGGCCGCGGACGGGGGCGTCCGCCCCACCATCCATGCAGGCGCCACTCCCGCCCCTCCACCCCCCTCGCGACTCGGTAACCCGGTACCCTCCGATGCGCGCCACCCACCCACCCGTGCCATAATGGCGACGGAGGTTGCCATGCGTCGCCTTGCGATCTTGCTGGCTCTTTGGATCCCCGCCACCACCCAGGCTGCCCCGATGCTGAACCTGGTCGTCGTCGAAGGCGAGGGGGCTACCAACAACATCCGCCAGCGTACGGCCCGCGCGCCCGTCGTCCAGGTAGAGGATGAGAACCACAAGCCGGTCGCCGGCGCCATTGTGGTCTTTACGCTGCCGTCCAACGGGGCGGGCGGTGCCTTCACCAACGGCGTGCGAACCCTCACCATGGTCAGCGACAGTAAGGGGCAAGCCGTCGCTGAAGGCTTCCGCCCCAACGGTCTCAAAGGCCAGTTCAAGATTCACGTCAACGCGTCCTTCCAGGGCCAGACCGCGAATACGGAAATCACCCAAACCAACGCGGCGCTCACCTCGTCCGGCACCATCGCATCCGCCGGGGCATCGACCAAACTGATCGTGGTGCTGGCCGTGCTGGGCGCCGCCGCTGCCGGTGGGGCCTACTGGGCCACCCATAACGGTTCTTCAAACCCACCCGCCACCACGGCATCCGGCACCACCATTGCGGCTGGCGTCGGATCTGTCGGGCCTCCGAGGTAATCGTCATGAGAGTTCTCGTTTCCGTGTGTCTTGTAGCGTGTTCCCTTTACGGCCAGGCAGGCAAGCTCGCCAGGCCGTCGATGGGCTTCGTGTTCGACCAATCGACGCACACTTTGCGCCGCATCGAAGGCATCCCCGGTGCGGCCCTGGTGGGCTCTTCCGTGGACTTCGGCTTTGCCTTGTCCGCCGCCTACGTGGCGCCCCGGCTGGATTCGGCGTTCGTCATGGCGGACGGCAACTGTCGTGCGCACCTGTTTCGCCTGAGCGCGGATGCCCCGCGGGAGCTTGCCGTCGATTCCATGGGCGGATGCTTCCAAGTGATCTACAGCCCGTCGGGAACCGCCGCCGCCCTATATTCGACGGGCAGCGTGCTGGTGATCAAAGGGCTCCCCGATGATCCGGTAGTGGCCGCTACCATCCGCCTGCGCCCCAGCCCGAGGCCGCAGCGTCCGCTTCCCCATACCCTGGCGATCAGCGACGATGGGGCGTACCTGCTGTACGGGGCCGGCGGCCTCATCGAGTTGTTCGGCGTGGCCGGCGATCGTCGCCGGGTCGCGGACGGCGCCCGCGAAGTTGCCGCCGCCTTCGCCCCAGGCGGTCACGACGCCGCCATCATCCAGCGCAGCAAATTGACTTTGTTCCAGGACCTCGCCGGCGCAGCCACCGTACGCTCCTTCCCCGGAATCGAGATGCCCAGTGGGCTGGCGTTTTCGCCCGACGGGCAAAAGCTATTCGTGACCGGCATGGGTCTCCAATCGGTTACCACCATCCAGGTGGCTACCGGCGACCGAACCGAACTCCCCTGCGATTGCACTCCGTCCACGCTGGCTCCGATGGGCTCCCTCTTCCGCCTGAATGAACTGGGCACCGACCCCCTTTGGCTGCTCGATACGGCGTCCGACCACGCCTTGGTCTTCGTCCCCGCCCGCACCGGAAACTGACGCCTGGTGGGCAGGCTCACTATCCTCTGGGTGGCCCCTGTCAAACTTCAGCGGAGCTCGGACTTCTTAGCTGGGGCAGGCTTTAGCCTGTCAATCCGAGCGAAGCTCGGACTGCTTTCCGCCGTGTCCTCCGCTCCCTCCAGACGCCGCCACGCGGAACCAGTGAACCCCGCTCCTACCCTCCCTCTTCCTTCTTCTCCGCGTTGGGCATAATGCCCCCGCCACATTCAGCCGATTACTGAAATGGAAGAGAGGTCCGATGAACCACGGATGCTATCCATCCCGTCGCAGTCTCTTGACGCTGCTCCTGACTGCCGCGCCGTTGATTCACGGCCAGACCCTCACCACCGGAACCGCTACCGGCCTGGTGACCGATCCCAGTGGCGCCGTCGTAGCCACGGTCGCGGTTACCATCACCAACGGCGCAACCCATGAAGCCCGCTCTACCGTGACCGATGAGACCGGCCGGTACCGTTTCCCGCTCTTGCAGCCCGGAGACTATTCGATTGCAGTGCAGACGGCGGCCTTGAAATCGGACTCGCTCACGTTTTCCCTGCTGGTTGGACAGGGACGCGCCATCGATCTCGTGCTGAGAGTCCAAGGCGCCGGGCAGAGTATCGAAGTCCAGGCGGATGCCGGTCTGCTGCAGACGGAGAACGCCAATCAGTCCACCACCTACGGAACACGGCAGTTGGCCAATCTGCCGGTGAACGGCGGCGACATCACCAACTTCGCCTTCTCCACCCCGGGACTGCGGCTCAACGTGGGAGGCGGCAACAACAACTTCAACGCCAACGGACTGCCCTTCAATTCGGGTCTCTATACCATGAACGGAGCCGACATTACCGAGCCGTACAATAACAACAACAAATCCGGGGCCAGCAACAACACGCTCGGGGCCAACGAGATCGCCGAAACCGCCGTGATCCTCAACGCGTACAGTGCACAGTACGGCCGCATGGCCGGCGTACAGGTGAACTTCGTCTCTAAAGCCGGCGCCAACCAGTTTCACGGCGACCTGACCGAGAACTACAACGACGCCATTTTGAACGCCAACGATTTCTTCAACAACGCCACCAGGACGCCGCGCGGGCGTTCCGTCGCCAACCAATACGCGGCATCCCTCGGCGGACCCATCCTCAAGAACAGGACCGTTTTCTTCGTCAATACCGAGGGGTTGCGCTATGCGCTGCCGGCTTCGGGCGTGGTGTCCATTCCTTCGCCCGAGTTCGAGCAATACGTGCTGTTCCACGTTCCGTCAGCTTCCGTGCCGTTCTACCAGAGCGTGTTCAGCGTCTATCACAGCGCGCCCGGTGTGAATCGCGCCGTCGCCGTCACCAATGGCCCAGGCCTCTTGCAGGATGGCGCCGGGCACCTCGGCTGCGGCAAGCAGAAGACCTTCCCCGGCACTTACGTAGGCGCTTTCGGGGGTCCGCGCTTCGGCGTGGACACGGGCTGCGCCCTCGCGTTCGGAACCAATACGTCCAACGTAAACGCCGAGAACTTCGCCTCCGGACGGATCGACCAAGAAATCGACGCCAGGCAGCGCGTCTACTTCCGTATCAGCCAGGATTGGGGTTTGCAGGCCTCCAGCACCAGCCCGCTCAACCCAGCCTTCAACAAGGTGAGCGAACAGCCGTGGACCGTTCCCCAACTCAACCACACCTTCGTCGTCACGCCGCGGCTGGTGAATAACTTCGTCTTGAGCGGGAACTGGTACTCGGTAATCACCGGCGTTCCGGATTTCCAGAAGGCGGTTGCGCTTTCGCCGGCGGGATTCTCGCTGAGCGATGGCGGCGCCAATGGAGGAGGCTTCGCCGCCATCAGCCCGGCGCTTCCCACCGGCCGGCGCGGCCAGCAGTTCCAGTGGATCGACGACTTGTCCTGGAGCCATGGCCGTCATGCCGTACAGGTGGGAATCAACCATCGCGCCAACCGCGTCACCGATAGCAGCAGCGCTTATGCATTTAGCGATATCCAGGATTTCGCCGCCGGCAAGGTGAACAGTACCTCTACCGGCAGCAAGTTCACGCAGGCGTTTCCCCTCCTCCGGGCGGCCCACATTCGCCTGTACTCAATGAACTTCTACGCGCAGGATGAATGGGCCGTGGCGAAACGGGTCAAGCTCACCTACGGCATCCGTTTCGAACAGAACGGTAACCCATCCTGTTCGGAGAATTGCTTCTCGCTATTCAAAACCGGGTTTCTCGCGCCCGGCTACCAGGCGGGCCCCGACGTGCCCTACAACTCGACCATCGTCACCGGGGTTCATCGGGCGTTCCCGCACATGGAGGGCATCATCGTCGAGCCGCGATTCGGTATTGTCATTTGCCCGTTCGGTTCGGGCGGGACAGTGATCCGTTCCGGCGCCGGCCTGTTTGCTAACGCTCCGGCGGGAAGCGTGGCCGCCAGTGTCTTCGGCAATTCGCCTAACAAGTTCAGCCCCAATGTGGGCTTCGGAACCGTCGGTCCGGCGTCCGATCCCACGAGTTCGCAGGCCGCGGCCATCGCCTCCAACCAGGTGTTCCAGAATGGATTCGCCCAGGGCTACAACCTGGCGCAGTACCAGGCGGCTCTCGGCAAGGTGCCTTTCGCCGTGCCTGGTTTCTACGTGACACCCGGCCATTTCAGGACCATCAAGGCGATCGAGTGGAGCTTCGAGATCGAGCAGCCGCTCAGTCCACACAACGTTCTGGTCATCGGCTACTCCGGCAACCAGGGCTACGACCAACCCCAGACCAACGCCGGTGGCAACGACTACATCGCCACACCCAGCCGCTATCCCAGAGGCTTCCCCGGCCTGTCCACCACGCCGCCCGACCCTCGCTTCTCCACCATCACCCAGTCGCTGACCTCGGGATATTCCAACTACCACGGAATGACGGTGCAGATGCGCCATGCCTACAGTCGGGGATTTCAGGGCCAGGCCAGCTACACCTGGAGCCACGCGCTGCAACTCGGCGCCGTCTACGATCCCAACAACCTGAACTATGGATACGGCAACACCAACTTCGATACACGCCACAATCTGACGGCCGATCTGGTCTGGAACTCACCCAAGCAGAGGCTGCGGATTCTCGAGGTTGCGCTAGGCGGCTGGACCGTCGGAATCAAACTGTACGCCTACAGCGGCAGGCCGTTTTCGGTCACCAACGGCCAGATCCCCGGACTGCTCTCCGCCACTTTCGGTGGCAGCGTCCTGGCCGATCTGCTCGACCCCAGCCTGTTAGGCAAACACTGCACGGACGTCAATGCGCCCTGCTTCGCCGCCACCTCCTTTGCCGCCTCGTCCGCCAACGCCGCCAATCCGGTCCAGCAGACGGATTTTGGCAACGTCCCGCCGAACAGTTTCCGGGGGCCGGGGTTCCGCAACCTCGCTGCCCAGGTGACCAAGACCGTTCCGATCGCGGAACGCGCGCGCTTCCAGATCGGCGCCAGCGCCTTCAACCTGCTCAACCACCCGGCCTTCGCCGTGCCCAACGGCAACGTCGCTTCCGGATCGTTCGGGACCATCACCAGCACCGTTAGTTCGCCCACCAGCATTTATGGAACCGGACAGGGCGCCATCGTATCCGGCCGAGTGCTGGTGCTGGTCGCGAAGTTCAGCTTCTAAAGCGCTAGCGTGGAGCGCTTCGTTAGGCCGCAAACGGGACCCACGGGAGTGACCCCAATTTCAGGCGTGGTTTGCCGGGAATGGGCTGCCCTCCCAACGTTTGCCCCACCGGAGACGCTGCGCCCTGGTCGGTCCCCAAAACCGTTGAGCACTCTAAGACGTGCGGCGCGTTGCGTTCACCTGATTGTTGATCTAGTATGAGTAGATAGAACATGAATCCTTGAACCTGAAGGCCAAAATGAAATTCGACGATAATTCCCTCAGCATCGGAAAGACGCCATTGGTCAGGTTGAACCACGTGGCCGGAAACTCGAGCACGACCGTTTGGGCCAAGATCGAGGGCCGAAACCCCTCATACTCTGTCAAGTGCCGCATCGGTTCATCCATGGTGTGGGATGCCGAAAAACGTGGTGTTCTGGCCGCCGGCAAGGAGCTTGTCGAGCCCACCAGCGGGAACACCGGAATCGCCCTCGCATTTGTGGCGGCGGCTCGCGGCTACGCCATCACCCTCACCATGCCGGAAACTATGTCTCTGGAACGCCGCAAAGTCCTCGCCGCCTTCGGAGCCAAGCTGATTCTCACCGAAGGCAGTCTGGGCATGAAAGGCGCCATCGCCAAGGCCGAGGAGATCTACGCATCCGATCGCAGCCATTACGTGCTCCTCCAGCAGTTTAAGAACCCGGCGAACCCAGAGATCCATTTTCGAACCACCGGGCCCGAGATCTGGGAGGATACCGCGGGCGCCGTGGATGTCTTCATTTCCGGCGTCGGAACCGGCGGCACCATCACCGGCGTCTCGCGCTATATCAAGCAAGACCGCGGCAAGCCGATTCTCTCCGTCGCCGTCGAGCCGGACGGCAGTCCCGTCATCTCGCAGACCCTCCGCGGTGAAGCTCTCAAACCGGGCCCCCACAAGATCCAGGGCATCGGCGGAGGATTCATTCCCGATACGCTCAACCTCGCTCTGGTCGACCGCGTCGAGACGGTCTCCAACGAGGAGTCCATCGAAATGGCCCGCCGGCTGGCTCGCGAAGAGGGCATCCTCTCCGGTATTTCCAGCGGCGCGGCCGCCGTCGTCGCCGCGCGCCTGGCTGCCCTGCCCGAGTTCCACGGTAAGACGATCGTGGTCTTGCTGCCCGATTCCGGCGAACGCTACCTGAGTTCCGTCCTGTTCGAAGGCATCGTCTAGCGGCACAAGTTGCTGCACGGGCAACCTCTTCAGGCCCGGAGGGCACCCCGTCGCGGCTCCACTCAACGCGCGGCGCGACTCCAATCAGGGCCGACCTGAGTGCCTACCGCGTGGAACTCTTGCCGGGATTGGCAGGATTCTTCCTCCGGGCTCTCCGCGGTCTCCGCCCGCCAACGCGGGTCCGGCGCGCGCCCACCGCGTCGAGACGGTTTCTGGTTTGGTTCCGGCTACGCCGGGTTTGGGAGCGGTCGCCGGGCGAGCGTCTTTTTTCGAGGAAAGCTCCGCCTTGTGTAATCGGAGCGCCGTTCGGACGTGCCCAACCCGGCGGACTCCATCTCGCGCTTGGTACAATGCCCTCGTGGCCCGCGTCCTGATGGTCTCCTCTGAAGCTGCGCCCTTCGCCAAGACCGGCGGTCTGGCCGATGTGGTCGGCGCGCTCCCCTCCTTCCTGCGCTCGCTCGGCGATGAAGTGGCCGTCGTGATCCCGCGCTACGCCTCCGTCGATCTGAAAACCGCCCACCGCGTGTGGGACAACCTCACGGTTCACTTCGGCCCGGTTTCCTTCCCGGTCTCCATCTACCGGGCGCCCGCGGCGTATCCCGTTTACCTGGTGGAGTGCCCGCCGCTCTACGACCGAAAAGGCTTCTACGGCGAATCCGGTCTGGACTACCCGGACAACCACATTCGTTTTGCCGTCTTCTGCCGCGCCGTCCTCGGCGTAGCCCGCTTCCTGTTTCGCACCGATATCTTTCACTGCCACGACTGGCAGACCGGCCTCCTGCCCGCCTACCTGCGCACAGCCTTCGCCACCGACCCCACCTTTTTCGGCTGCCGGACCTTGTTCACCATTCATAACCTGGGATACCAGGGCCTGTTCCCGAGGACCGCTCTCGCCGAGGTCGCCCTCGACCCCGCCGTCTACCGTCCCGACGGCATGGAGTTCTTCGGCCAGGTCAGCTACATCAAGGCCGGCATCCAATTCGCCGACGCCCTGAGTACCGTCAGCCCCACCTATGCCCGCGAGATCCAGACGCCCGAATTCGGCTTCGGCCTCGATGGCTGCCTGCGCGCCCGGTCCGGCGTCCTTACCGGCATCCTCAACGGCGCCGACTATGCCGATTGGAACCCGCAATCCGACGCCTTCATCCCGGCGCGGTATTCGTCCGCGGACCTGGACGGCAAGGCCACCTGCAAGCGTCAACTACTGGAGGAATTCGGCCTCCCCGCCGACGCCGTGGATCGGCCCTTGCTGGGCATCGTTTCACGCTTTACGCGCCAGAAGGGATTTGACATTCTGGCCGAGGTGGCCGCCCGGATCGTCGCCGAAGACGTATATCTGGTGGCCCTGGGCACGGGCGACCCGGAGTTCGAGGACTTCTTCCGCCTCATGCAGCAGGAGCATCCCGGACGAATCGCCGTGCGCATCGGTTTCGACGGCCCGCTGGCGCACCGCGTCGAGGCCGGGGCCGACATCTTCCTCATGCCCAGCCACTACGAACCCTGCGGGCTCAACCAGATGTACAGCCTGCGCTATGGCACGGTGCCGGTGGTTCGCGCCACCGGCGGGCTGGATGATACCATCGAGGAAGACACCGGATTCAAGTTCGCCGAGTACTCTGGCGAAGCGCTGTTGGCAGCCGTGCAGACCGCCGTGCACGCTTTCGAGGAGCGCGAAGCGTGGCAGTCGATGATGCGGCGCGGCATGAGTAAGGATTTTTCGTGGAAAGCGCCGGCCGCGGCCTATACGGAGTTGTACCGGCGCATGTTGGCGCGCTGAATCCTTTGGCCCGCTCGGGATTCTAATAGAGAGTGTAGTCAGGAGACAAAATGGCAGGCGTTAATACGTTGAGTTTTTGCGATGCGACTTTCGATCAGGACGTCCTCCGCTCGGACGTTCCGGTCCTGGTGGATTTTTGGGCCGAGTGGTGTGGACCGTGCCGCCAGATGGGGCCCACCATCGATGTAGTGGCCGGCGAGTACGCCGGTAAGGCCAAGGTCGGCAAGCTCGATGTGGACGCCAACGGCGGCACCGCCATGCGCTACAACGTCCGCGGCATCCCCACCCTGCTGCTCTTCAAGGGCGGCCAGGTAGTGGAACAGCGTGTCGGCGCCGTCGGCAAGAGTGAAGTCCAGAAGATGCTCGACGCGCATGTCTAGAGCCGCGCACTAAGCTTTGCCCACCGGTTCCTGGTAAGCATTCATTTCCAATCCGACACGCTCCTGGCACGTTACACAGTAGCGCGCCCAGGGTAGCGCACGCAGTCTCTTTTCGGCGATCGGCTCGTCGCACCCCAGGCAGATGCCGTAGTCCCCGGTATCCAGCCGGTCCAGGGCTTCTTCCACCAGCCGCAATTGCCGGTAATCGAGTCCGTTCATCCGCAAGTTCACAAACTCGTCATGCGAAAGCGCTGCCTGGTCGTCCTCCGCCACCCGCCCCATGCCCGCCAGGGTGTCGAACCTCATCCCCAATCCGGAGAGAACGCTGGCGCGCTTCTCCATAAGTCGTGCGCGACGCCCCTCGCAATCGCTCTCCACCTTCGCCATCTTCTTCATCGATGCTCCTCGCTTTCGATGGTTTCCGAGCCAAATTTCGATATTGACACCTGATTCGTGCCCGAAAAATATCAGAGTTCTCGGAAGATTACAACTAAATTCTCCCGGATTGGCGGGGCGGACCCCTGGCGGACCCCCTGGGGTCCGCCCCACCAATTTCCGAGGGCGGTTTTTCCGCCCCCACCGCCCCCGTCGAAAACTTCGCTGCGCGTTCCGTTGCCGCGACGCGTCAAGATGTATATAGATGCTTCCCAGGCAAGTCCGAAGGTCCGCTCAACCCCTGTTTCGGCGGGTGGCAACCTCCTTGGCCGTGTTGGTATGCGGCGCTTTTTCCGCCACGGGCCAGCAGGCCATGGCGGTGCACGAAGCCCGCTACGTACTCCGCGCCGGCGAGGCGACCGCGATTCGGGCGCCCCAAGAAACGCTCGATTTCCTGACGAATGCCCGCAGCCGGCACGTCGACATCGTCACCCCGGACGCGCCTGTCTCCGGCGGCCGGTTGGTAGCGGCGCCGAACCGGGATGGCAACCAGATCCTTTTGGGCGCGTCGCTGCGCATGAGCCCCGGCGAATACACCGTCAAACTCTCCGCTGCCAGCGCCGCCGGCGAGCAGCGGCAGACTACCTTGGCGGTGACGGTGCTGCCCCTGGTAACCACCGTGCCGTCCAACGCGAAACGGGCTCCGGTGGTGCTCCTGAATGGGTGGGAGACCGGCTTCACCGGCACCTGCCCCATCGCCGGCAGCTCGTCGGATACCTTCGGCAACCTCGCCCAATATCTGGTGGACGACGGCGTTCCAGTGGTCTATTTGTTCGATAACTGCCTGGAAGACGCGGGCCTACCCATCGAGACCTTGGGCAACGACCTGGGCACTTTCCTGAATACCATCAAGTACGACACGGGCGCGCAAGTGCCCCAGATCGATCTGGTTGGTTTCAGCATGGGCGGCCTGATCGCCCGCGCCTATCTTGCCGGACTTCAGCCCAACCAGACTCTCGCTCCGCCCACCACCACCCTGGTGAACAAGCTGGTATTGATCGCGACGCCGAACTTCGGTTCCTTCGTCGTAGGCAACTACGCAACCATCTCCGCCATCACGGCCGGGACGCAGAGCGCCGAGATGGCGCCGGGCAGTGCCTTTCTGTGGAACCTGGCCAACTGGAACCAGCGAACCGACGATCTGCGCGGGGTGAGCGCTATTGCGATCGTCGGCAACGCCGGCGTCTATACCGCCGGGATTTCGTCAAGTACCACGCTGAACAATGCCAGCGACGGGCTGGTATCCCTCACCAGCGCCTCGTTGGGATTTGCCGCCCAAACATCGGCTACGCGCATCGTGCCGTATTGCCACGTCGACCCGTCGGCGTTTACCAACAGCAGCCTCGGAACCTACGCCTGCAATGCGGCGGGCATCGCCAACGTCTCTAGCACAGCCCATTACACCGGCCTCATCGTGCGCTCTTTTCTGGCCGGCACGACGGACTGGCAGTCGACAACGTGGTCCTCCACACCGGCCACCGACCCGTATTTGTCCAAGAACGGCGCCATGTTCTTCGGCATGGTGAACGCTAGCGGTAGTTTTGTGTCGGACATGAGCGCAGTCGCCTTTGGAGGCGTCTCGCTGGTGAATGGCGCGGACACCGGCACCATCTTCTACGTGGACTTCGTTTACGGGACCGGCACGCTCATCGCCAACAGTACGACGCTGAGCACCATCAACTGCGGATCCTGGCCGGAACCACTGGGGTTCACCTCGGCGCTGCGCTGCAAGTTGCAGACTGTGATTACCTCGGTGGGTCCACTAGCCGGCACCGGCGGCAGGACCGTGAATGCGGGTTCGACCATCACCATCGCCGGCGGCACCGTCGCCAGTAGCGGCTTTGGATCTCAGTGCTCTGGCTGCCGGGTGACTGCCACGCCGGCTGGTTCCACCACTTCCCAGCAGTTGACCACCACCTCGTGGAGCAATACTTCGATTACGGCGACCCTGCCGGCCACCTTGACGGGCCTGGTCACTATCCAGGTCAATGCCGCCTCCGGCAGCGACGCCATCGCCGTGATGTTGATTCCGCAGTCCAAGCTCGCCGGCTCCCCGGCCAGTCTGCAATTTGCCTGGACCGCGGGTGGCGATGCGCCGGCGGCGCAGTCCGTTCAGATCGCCAATGCCGGCACCGGCACGCTCGCCTGGACAGCTACGGCGAGCGAAACGTGGATGAGCGTTTCTCCCGCCTCGGGCACGGCTCCCTCGACTCTTTCGGTTGCGATCTCGCCCGCGGGTTTGAGCGCCGGCACTTACACCGGCAGCGTCCAGATCGCCTCGGCTGGCGCGGCCAATGCCCCGGTATCCATCGGCGTTACGCTCACCGTCACGGAGGCTCCGGCATCTCTCGCCGTGGCGCCCTCGGCGCTCACCTTCCAGTACACCTACGGCGGGACGCTTCCGGCTGCCCAGGACCTTGCGATTACCAATGCGGGCGGCGGCACGCTCGCCTGGACGGCTTCCAGCGGAGTTTACTGGCTGAGCGTTTCCGCTGCGTCTGGAAGCGGTCCGGCGTCGCTCGCCGTGTCGGTGAACCCTGTGAACCTGGCGGCCGGCACTTACACGGAAAACGTGACCATAACGGCGGCGGGCGCCACCGGCAGCCCGGCTCAGGTTTCGATAACCTTGGTGGTCACAGGTACTCAACCGGCGCCCATCATTTCCGCTGTGGCGAGCGCCGCCAGTTATCAGCCCGGCCTCGCGTCCGGCGCGTGGATGTCGATTTTCGGAACCAACCTGTCGGCCAGCACTTACACGTGGCAAGACAGCGATTTCGTCAACGGCCTGCTGCCCACCTCCTTGCAGGGCGTATCGGTCACCATTAACGGAGTGGCGGCGTACGTCGCCTACATCAGCCCCACCCAGATCAACCTGCTGGCGCCGGACGACGCTACCATCGGCACCGTCCAGGTGCAGGTGACTGCGGCGCGGCAGAATAGCAACACATGGAGCGCGCCGAAGACCCTGTTTGCACCGGCTTTCTTCACCTTCGCCAGCGGCGCCTATGTGGCTGCCCTCCATGCAGACTACAGCCTGGTGGGCGCGCCCAACCTGCTGCCCGGGGTGGTGACGCAACCCGCCAAGCCAGGTGAGACAATCCTGCTCTACGGGACTGGCTTCGGTCCCACCACCCCGCCCACGCCCGCGCCGCTGGCCAATCCCGTGCAGATCAAGATCGGCGGTATGGCAGCCACGGTTGCCTTCGCCGGACTAGTCGGGCCGGGCCTGTACCAGTTCAACGTGACGGTACCGAGTCTGCCAAGCGGCGATGCCGCGGTCCTCGCCACCATCGGCGGTGTCGCCACCCAGAAAGGCTTGGCCGTCTCCATTCAGTAGTCCCTACTTGGAAGGCCACGTAAAAAAGACCTGTCGAGATTCACGCGGCAATGCCGGGGGCTTTGAACAGTTCCACCCCACCGCGCCGATGATTTTTCGATCGTGTCCCCTCGATATTCCCAGTAACCTTTCCTTCCCGGCGAGGTATATTCTGCATGGGAAGTTTCGTCCAGGATCTGCGCTACGCCTTCCGTACGCTGCGGAAAGCGCCCCTGTTCACCTCAGTCGCCGTGCTCTCGCTCGCCTTGGGAATCGGCGCCAATACCGCCATCTTCACGCTGGTCAATCAGCTCATCCTCCAATTGCTGCCGGTGCGCGACCCCGAACAACTCGTCCTGCTGACCGCCCGCGGCGAGCACTACGGCAGCAACACCGGCAACAACGCCCTCTCCTATCCCATGTATCAGGATTTCCGCGACAAGAACCAGGTTTTTCAGGGAATGTTCTGCCGCTTCAGCACTAGCCTGAGCCTCACCTATGAGGGCCAAACAGAGCTCATCGTGGGCGAGCTCGTATCCGGCAATTACTTTCCCGTCCTCGGCGTGGGCGCCGCATTGGGACGCGTCTTCACCGCGCAGGACGATCTCATGCAAGGCGGACACCCCATAGCAGTCCTGAGTCACGGGTACTGGAAAACCCGCTTCGCCGCCGACCCCTCCGTCATCGGCCGGAAAATCGTGGTGAACGGCTACCCCCTCACCGTCGTCGGCGTCAGCCGCGAGGGCTTCGACGGCGTAGAGTCCGGCTACTCGCCGCAACTCCGCGTCCCGATGATAATGAAGCCCCAGCTCACCGACCGGTACTTCGATCTCAACAACCGCCGCCGCCGTTTTGCGCAAGTCTTCGGACGCCTCAAGGCCGGAGTCACCCTGCCACAAGCCAAGGCCGGATTACAGCCGCTCTTTCACCAGATTCTCCAGATGGAAGTGCGAGAGAAGGATTTCGCCCGCACCACCGAACATACGCGACAGCAGTTCCTCAAGATGTGGATGGACGTCCTGCCCGCCGCTAAAGGCCGCTCCGACTTGCGCCGGCAGTTCTCCAATCCGCTGCTTGCCCTGATGGCGATTGTCGCACTGGTGTTGTTGATCGCCTGCTCCAATGTGGCCAACCTCTTGATTGCGCGCGCCACCGCCCGACAGAAGGAGATTGCCGTCCGCCTGGCGCTCGGCGCCGGTCGCCGACGCCTCATCCTCCAACTGTTGGAAGAGAGCCTCCTGCTATCCGGCGCAGGTGGCATTCTGGGCGTCGGACTCGCCATCGCCATCGATCGGACTCTCATCGGTTTGCTGCCGCAGGGTGTCTTGCCGCTGACCGTTTCAGCCACGCCGGATAAGCGCGTGCTTGGTTTCACGCTGCTCATTTCCGCGCTCACCGGTCTGCTCTTTGGCCTGGCGCCAGCCATCCAATCCACCCGCCCGCAACTCGCCGGCACGCTGAAGGACCAGGCCGGATCCCTCGTCGGGGGCGCCAGCGTAGGCTTGCGAAAGGCTCTCGTGGTGGCGCAGGTATCGCTGTCCCTACTGTTGCTGATCGCCGCCGGACTGTTCATCCAGAGCCTCAAGAACCTCCAGGGCATTCATCCCGGTTTTGAAACCCGCAATCTGCTGTCCCTCGCCGTCAACCCTACGCTCAATGGGTACGAACCCGGCCGCGTCCTCCAGTTCTACCGACAGCTCACCGAACGCCTGGGCCGCACGAGCGGCATTTCCGCGGTCAGCCTGGCCATGGTACAACTGCTCGACGGCAACGAATGGGATGACCTGGTGACCGTGGAAGGCTATGGCGCAAAAGAGGGCGAGTGGATTGACCCGCATATGCAATTCATCTCCCCGGGATTCTTCCGAACGCTCGCCATTCCCGTCCTGCTGGGCCGCGATTTCTCCGACCGCGATGACCAGGGCACTCCCCAAGTCGCCCTGGTCAATGAGCGTTTTGCCAAACGCTACTTCGCCGGCCGCAGCCCGGTGGGATTGCACGTCGGTATGGGCGGAAACCCCGGCACCAGGACCGACATCGAAATCGTCGGCGTCGTCAACGACACCAGGTATGAAAGCATACGCGACGAGGTCCCCTACGAACTCTACCGGCCTTACCGCCAGGTGCCCTTCGTGCAGGGCATGACCGTCTATGCGCGCGCTGCGGGAGACCCCACCGACCTCTTCGCCAGCATGCGCCGGACCGTCAATGAGCTCGATTCGAATGTCCCCATCTACCGCATGCGCACCTTGGAGCAGCAACTGGACAAGTCGCTGATGAGCGAGCGCCTGCTGGCGTCTCTCTCAGGCGTCTTCGGACTCCTGGCCACCCTGCTGGCGGCCATCGGCCTCTACGGCGTGATGGCTTATGTGGTGGTGCGGCGCACCCGGGAAATCGGCATCCGCATGGCGCTGGGCGCCAACCGCGGATCGGTGGTCTGGCTGGTGATGCGCGAGGTGCTGGCGCTGTCGGCGATCGGCGTGGCTATCGGAGGCGCCGCCGCCTACGCCGCCACCCGCTTGGTGGAGACGCAGCTTTTCGGCATACGGCCCACCGACGCGCTCACTATGGCGGTGTCCGCCTGCGGTATCGCAGCCGTCGCCATCCTCTCGGGCTACCTTCCCGCCCGCCGCGCCACTGCTATCGACCCGATGCACGCGCTCCGCTGGGAATAAGTCAGCCTCGAATCATACTACCGCGGACCAGCCGGTACAACGGCCAGCAGCACAGCCACACCAGCATGAAGCCGGCGGAAAAAAGCACGCCGCCGAATGTTTGGGCAGCCGCGCGCAGTCGAGTTAGGGACGTTGTCATGGGGACCTCCCCTGTTATACGTCAACTTGTCAGGGCAGCCAGTATTCACTACCCGGGACAGGCGCCTTACCGGCCTTGTCTGAATCGGCCGCCGCGGCCTGATCGACGGGGGCATCGGACTGCTGTTCGGGATCGGACTTACTCGGCGGTATACTCTGCCGCGTCTCGGTAATAGTCGCGTACCACATATCGAGTTATCTCTACGACGATACCGATAGCTTAGTCCTTCTACGTAACACTGTGATGACGTTTTGATGGCTTCAGGGCTGAAGACCGACCGCGGGGATCCGAGTGCGGATGAAGCTTGGAGGATTTACACTCTGTTGACGCGGGCCGAAGCGGCGTTCCGGACCCTCAAGTGTAGCCATCGTTGATACGCTCGCGCAGTTCGCGATAGTCCCAGTTCTTGACGC
>OBLU010002889.1_pt1 | contig 15629 bp, 14 predicted proteins | sample 1518681 | NCBI WGS metagenome assembly OBLU01 (sample SAMEA3539304, study PRJEB22396) | soil metagenome | biome: tundra; feature: field; material: soil | place: USA | collected 2010-05 | depth 0.15 m
GATATTCGACACTAAACTCTGACGCCACCTGTCTCAAACTCGTTGACACGCTCCGCGCCGAACCGCTCGCGCAAGATCCGACGTTCCGGTTAATCGGCTCGAAGAGGACTTGGGATCGTGGCGTGGCGCTGACTTCCCGCTTGCAGACGTTCGAAACCGAGATGTTGGCGGGGGAGCGGAATTTCGCTAGTCTGGTCCGCATCAACCGCGAATTCATCGAGAAGGTAGCAGCCATCGATGCGCAACAGCGGATAGTGCTGGATATGGACTCGACCGAGATCCCGGTGTACTCAGAGCAAAAGCAGAGCGCATACGACGGGCATTTCGAATCGACCTGTTACCACCCTCCGTTGCTGTTTAACCGGGACGGAGATTGTCTGGCGGCCAAGCTTCGTCCCGGCAATATTCACAGCGCCGGGAGCTGGGAGGAGCTTCTGCTGCCAGCCGGGTAGGCGCGGCAGCAAGGCGAAACCAACCTGGACGACGGAGGGGAGTTGACTGTGGAGGTGTCCGTGAAATGGATTCCGAATCAGGCAAGTCATGGCTTCTTGGCCTGGTCAGCGGACCTGCGGGGACGACAAGGTCTTGCCGTTGGAACGAATGCGAGTAAGGTGGCGAGCCGGGCACTCCTGGGTATATTCTCCGGTTGCCGGGCAAGCAAAATGGAAATCCCGGCTCAATGAGGTTCGAATGGCGCCGAGCACTTCAAATCACTCTCCGATGCGCATCGCCGTACTTATGCCTGTCCGCGATGACTGGCCTTCCGCTTCGGAGCTCCTTCGCCGCCTCGATCAGACTCTCATTGCTTTTCCGTGTAATCTTCATGTCCTATTAGTCGATGATGGCTCGGTTCAACAATGCAAGAAAACTGATTTCCCATCGCAATTCGCCGTTATCAAATCCTTAAGTATACTTCGCTTGCGACGCAATCTGGGTCATCAGCGAGCCATTGCCATCGGCATTGTCCATGCCTCACAAGCTATCTCCTGCGATGCCGTTCTCGTCATGGATGCCGACGGGGAAGATACGCCGGAGGGTGCGTTGCAACTTCTCCGCGCATTTTCCGAGAGTCATCACGGCTCACGAGCGATCTTTGCTGAACGGACCCGCCGCACGGAGTCAGTTATTTTTCGGATATCCTATAAGTCTTATAAGGTCCTGCATCGCCTTATGACAGGCGTCAGTGTACGAGTGGGAAACTTCAGCATTCTTCCGTCGACCTACCTGAGCACGCTGGGGGTCATGTCCGAACTGTGGAATCATTACGCCGCAGCGGTCTTTCGTTCCGGTCTCCCATTCACCACGATCCCTATTCCGCGCGGGTACAGAATAACCGGGACATCCAGGATGAACTTCGTCTCGCTCGTTGCACATGGAATGAGCGCCATTTCTGTATTTTCGGATATTGTTGGCGTGCGACTGCTGATCGCATCCCTTGCCGGGTCAATTATGTCTCTCCTATGCGTACTGGCCGTGATTGTAATTCGACTTTTTACCGACCGGGCGGTTCCAGGCTGGGCCACTTATACCATTGGGACATTGATAGTAATCCTCATTCAGTTCATTACGATAGCTACCTCCTTTACCTTTACTATGCTTTCAAGCCGAGCTGCCTTAAACTTTGTGCCACTCCGCGACTCCGAAATCTTTATTCTGGAAAGCCTGGAGGTCTATCGCGTTGGCTGATTTCAAGTATGCAGGCTCCGAATTGGACTTATTCGCGGCGGTTCACAACTGGAAGACATATTGGTCGAATCGAATCCACCCCTATGTGACCGGCGACGTTCTCGAGGTAGGCGCCGGTATAGGTTCCAATACGCCATATCTTGATTCAGGTGATAACGGACGGTGGGTTTGCCTTGAACCGGATGCGGGGCTTGTCAGCCAGTTGACCACGAACCTAGTGAGGTCTGGTAACAAACGAACTTATGAAACCATAACCGGCACGCTACAGGATCTTGACTCAAACTTGAGGTTCGACACTATTCTTTACATCGATGTTCTTGAGCACATCGAAGACGACCGAGCAGAATTGGCGAATGCGGCTGCGCGGCTTAAGGTCGGAGGTCGAATCATTGTCCTTTCGCCGGCCCACCAAGGGCTCTTCACTCCATTCGATGCGGCGATTGGACATTTCCGCAGGTACAACCGGCAAATGCTGCGCCGAATCTCTCCTTCTGACCTGCCCCTCGATCGCCTGTTTTATCTTGACTCCGCCGGCCTTGCACTCTCCGGCGCCAACCTGCTTTTGCTCCGACAATCGATGCCGACTACGTCGCAACTCCGCGTCTGGGACAAATTTGTGATACCTATCTCTCGAGTTCTCGACAGATTTCTGTTCAACTCAGTCGGGAAGTCGATCGTGGGTGTGTGGCAACGCAGGGCAGAATGATTCCGAAACAGAGGCCGTGAATAGCGATTCACTTTGTCCTGGGTCCGGCTCGCCCCAGGCCTCAACCATTCCCCAACATTCGGGCCGGACGTACTCTTCATATTCCATATTCCAAACATAGTGAGTGCTCTCCAACGTGGATTGCGCGATGCAAGGTTGAGAGACTAATGGCGATTGCGCGGCATTGAAGCGGACTGTATAATTTTCCCGTCATCAATCAAATATCTCGGAAATGAACGGATTATGTTGCAGATTCCATTCAAAGCTCAAATACCGGCGATCGTTTGCGCTCTGACCCTTCCTCTATGCGCCATATTGATCCATCCCGTCGCGGAAACGGGGATTTGTGACGACTGGTCTTATATCAAGACAACTCAGATACTGGCGGAGTCGGGCCACATTGTTTATAACGGCTGGTCGACGGCGATGCTAGGTTGGCAGCTCTATCTTGGGGCATTGTTTGTGAAGCTGTTTGGCTTCACATTCACTGTGGTTCGGTCGAGCATTTTGCTTGTTTCGATGGCCACCGCCTTTCTGGTTCAGCGAACCTTTGTGCGAGCGGGTATCCGAGAATGGAACGCAACTCTGGCAACAATGACATTCATACTATCGCCACTGTTTCTGCCACTAGCTTTCAGCTTCATGACTGACGTATCCGGAGTTTTCTGTACAGTGCTTTGCCTATATATGTGTTTGCGTGCGCTTCAGGCGGGAACTTCGGCCTCCACAATTGCCTGGATAAGCTTTGCAGCTCTGCTGAACGCAATAGGAGGAACCGCGCGCCAAACAATCTGGCTCGGCGTGCTGGTCATGGTGCCCTCCACCCTCTGGCTGCTGCGGGGAAAACCGCGAGTGCTACTGATTGGAGGGCTCTCTTGTGTTGCCGGCATTGGAATCCTCTTTGCGCTGTTGCACTGGTTTGACCAGCAACCCTATGCAGTGCCGGAAGGGCTGGTCCAGAATAGTTTCGGATTCAATTCAGTCGAGGACGTCCTCGCATGCGCCTTGCGCGGCGGCGCGGAGCTTTTACTCCTCCTTCTACCCGTGCTCCTGATGTTTGCCTCTGTTGTCCGCAAGTGCAATCGCCGGATGGCAGCCACTTTCGGCGCAGGAATCTTCATTTTTGCGCTGCTCGGCTTAATCCTGTTCCTCCGCCATGGGCTGGACCACTGGCTCGCGCCTTTCTTCGGACCTTATATGTCCGTTCACGGTCTAGTCGACGATTACGCAATCCTGGGGACGCGCCCAGTCCTTCTGCATGACGGTCTTCGCCTGTTGCTCACTGTTTTGACGATCATCGGTTTTGCAAGCCTGTTGGCGGTTTTCCTAGGGAAGATGCCCAGGTTGCCTTCCACTCCGAGCAGAAACGCTTCCATAACATGGCATGATCTGAGTGTTATCCTTGTGCCTTACGGCGTTGCTTACCTCATCCTGCTTGTGTCCAGAGCCTCAAGCGGCGGCTTTTTCGATCGTTATCTTTTGCCTTTGATGCCGGTTTCCTTACTTGTGCTGGTCCGGTACTACCAGGAAAGGGTAAGGTCAACCCTGCCAATTGCCAGCGTAATCCTTATCGGAATCTTCGGTTGCATCGGTGTCGCAGCAACACACGACCTGTTCACGATGTATCGCGGTTACCTGGCGGCGATCGAGGAGATCCGATCAAGTGGAGTGCCCGCCACCGCCATCAAAGGAAGCTGGGAGAACGACGGTTGGACGGAGATAGAGAAAGTTGGATACATCAACCAGAGCAGGATGCGCATTCCTCGCGACGCCTATGTGTATCAGCCGGTGATTGTTTACCCCGCCTCGTGCGATGGGTATTTTCTGGATCGAACTCCGGCGATCAAACCGATTTACGCTCTGTCTTTCGATCCGGGAAAATGCAATGGCCAGGCCGGATTTCCGCCCGTGATCTATTTCGCGTGGCTTGGACCCCGCTCTACGTCGATCTATATCGTTAAATATCCGGCGATACCGGGCCGCTGAAGGGCGTGGCAGATCACGCCGCCCTAAAGTTAGGGCGGGGTCAATGCTTTAGCTAGGCAGTTGCCGCACTGCGTGTAGGAGTCGCTCTCAGAGCAAGCTATTTTGATCGAGAGTGGAGTGACGGATCTGGATAGCTCGGCCACTTGAAACGGCATGGTGGCCGCGGGGAACAGCGTACGGAATCCCCTGCGCCGGTCCCGGCCCATTGGCTCCTTTTCGACAGGGACGCTCCCGAAGCGCGTGGGATGTCGCCAGAAATCCTCCTGTTAGGGCAGCGCATTCGCTCGTCGGCATCCACCTGTGCGGGCGGAGCCACAAATCTTTTCTTTACCGGCCCAACGGTTTCATCGCTCTTTCCTTCCATCTAAATCGCCCGGTTGAAGTCAATAGTGTCAAGGGCAGAGTAAACCAGGCTTGAAAAGCTCGCGATATGTACGAAGCAACTCCGCTGAGCCCTCGCGGCTCTCCTTGAAACGGTCCCAGTCGACTTCCTCGGCGGGCTGTCGGTCGTTCGGGCATGTGAGCAATCGCGGCGTAATAGTTTAGGCAGGCAAACGCGAATAGGGCGAAGATTTTCAGCGGCCAGTGCTCCAGCGCTCAGAGGGGCAAGGTACCTTGCCACCATTTATCGCAAAAGAAGAGTTCCTGTCACATATCGAGACTGTAAGAGAGCCTCTCGATCCAGCGCAGCGGGGCCGACTCCAAAATTCGCCCGGCCAAGTGATGGGGACGCTGGGCTGTGCTCACCAGCACAAGCGGCAAGACCATCCCTCTCACCACACGGTTGAACGGGATGTGAGTGAAAAGCAACGCCACATGGATCGCCAGCAGAACGAAGATAGTGGGGCGCTTAAGGTACCTGCGCAAAGAGGCGCCGTATCGCCTATTGTTTGCGGCGATCGCAACAAGGCTGCAATCAACAGTCCATCGAGCACTGTGTCTGTAGGAAAACCGAGGTCGCCATTGGTATGCCGAACCCAGCCAGACTCGCCGTGCGGCGACGGCTGAGACACTGCGGCATGAGTGTCAGCAACTTACTCAGTCGGCGTTTCAAGTACGCCCGGTGTGAACAGCTTGTTGATGGCCACAGCCGCGCGGTTCATGGCATATCGCCTGACGAAACTGTCCTGTGCGCGGGCGGCCATTGCCTCGCGTTCCGCCGTTGGCAGGTTGAACCAGCGACGCAGGAGGCGCTCTGTGCCTTCGAGGGTGTCTTGATCAACGAGGCCGACGGCGTCGGCCTCGATATTCTTCCAGATGTTCACCTGATCGCTGATGAGCACCGGACGTCCGACGGCAAGCGCTTCGACCACCGCGATGCCGAAGTTCTCCTGGTGAGACGGTAGGACAAATGCGTCGCACGCCCGGATCGCACCCCATTTGATTTCACCACCAAGGAGTCCGGGCCAATGCACGCGTCCTGCAATGCCAAGCTTTTCTGCCAGACGCTGAAGCTTTGCCTTTAGCCCAGACTTGTCAGGACCAGCGATCACGAGGTCCACATCCGGAACAGAGGCCGCTGTGTTGGCAAATGCCCTGAGGAGGAGGTCGCATCCTTTTTTCTCGTGGATTCGAGCCAAGAACAGCAAGTAGCGACGACCGCGAAGTTCCGGCACCGCGCGATAGAATGCCTCCTTCTGTTCAGCGGGGCCTCCGCTGCTCTCTGTTCTGCGCTCATCTCCAGTGTCTATGCGCTCTTCCGATGCCCTTCTGCGTTCCTCGGGATCGTTGATCCCATATGGTACGACTACGCTGTGCCACCTGTTCGGACTGAAGCTGCCTTTCGCCAGATCTCGCTCTGTTTCGCTGGTAAAGAAGACCGCCCGGGCATCGCGGAGGACGGCGTACTGAAAGGGCCAGTAAAGAATCTTTTTGAAATGCTTGAAGGGATACGTCCGGTTAAACCAGGGATCCAGTGCGCCATGAGCAAATATCCCGTAAGGCTTTTGGGCGCGGTGCGCAGCGGAACGAACGGCAAGATCAGGAAATGTCCAGATGCCGTTCATCACGATTCCGTCGAAGCGATGAGCATTGGCGTGAAGCCACCGCCAAAGTCGTGGCGAAAATCCATACCTGCCAATGAAGGACGGCCCGAGAGCATGTACCGGGCAAGGAATCTTTTTTAGGAAGGCTTCGCCCGGACTGTCCAAACAAAGCAACTCGATGGCGTCACCCACTTCAAGATAAGCGTGAACGAGTTGGCGCACGGCCTCTGGCGGACCACCATCCGCCGGGGAGAGACTGTCGATGACGTGGAGTATATGCAGGGGGGACCGCGATGCCCTTGATGGATTTGAGACGAACAGGTTCATGGTAAACCAATTAACCGGTCGATTATAAGATTTGAGACAGAGCTCAACCAGTCCGGGCGTGGCTGCACCTGCACGTTACGGGCCGGCTGGAGCCGATCGGATTGGGGACGGCGAGCGATTGCACTATTCACTGCCAGGCATTGCCGCTGGTTCATGGTTAGGATTGACGATCAAATCGGCTTGATTGATTGAAATTTCGCAGAAATCCGCAAGAGTTCTGAACATCGATTCCGGGCCTGACCGACCGGAAAGCACTGAAACTGTTACACCTTGATGAATTTGCAATGACAGGGTCAGAGCCGTTGGAGCATTCCAGGAGTGGGTTGATTTCGCAAGTATCCGTCACATAGACAGGAGAATTGCGCCTCCATGTCGGCTATAACGCCCTGATTTGCAGCAGGTTTGCTGTGACTCATTCAGTGGCCAGGTGCGGGAAAGCGAGCAGACTTTCGGGATCAGGCCCACTGTCGGACGCCAGGGAATGGCGGCATTCGATCGGCGCAACCTACATCCCCAGTCCTGATGCAATTTCCAGTTGGCCGATCAGCTGGCTGCGATATTGCGCCGGTGTGCGGCTTCCGATCCTCGCGGCTTCTGAAAGCCCCGTATCTGACCAGGGCAAACGCATCTTAATTTGATTTCGGCTCTTGGGATTGCCGATTGGCCATTTAGGGTGGTGTAGCTGGCCAAGGACGCCCCTCAAATAAACTGACTTCTGTCCGGAGGAATGGCTACGCCTTCGATTCCGGCTCAGTAGGAGATGAATTAGCCTGCCGAACCACCTGAAAAGAACCGAAGTGGTAATCTTTGCCCGCGAAAAATTAAGATGCGTCTGCCCTGCGTATCTGACGAAGTCCGTTGACAGGTTAAACTAAACCGTTCAGTATTGTTTTCGTCGGGGGAATTGTGATGATTGCGGTGCGTAACCTTGTGAAGTCGTTTGGCGCGTTCACTGCCGTCGACGACGTGTCGTTTGATGTTGGCGAGGGCGAGATTTTTGCGTTTCTGGGTCCGAACGGCGCTGGCAAGACGACCACCATTAAGATTCTGACCACGATGCTGAAGCCAACCAGCGGAACGATCGAACTGGATGGGCTGGATCCTCAAACGAAGCAGAATGAGGCGCGCAAGCGCTTCGGTATCGTCTTCCAGGATCCGAGCCTGGACGGCGACATGACAGCGTGGGAGAACATGGAGATCCACGGCGTTCTCTATCACGTTCCGCGCAAGCTTCGCCGCCATCGGATTGAAGAGCTGATGAAGCTTTTCGAACTATGGGAGCGCAGGGGAGAGCAGGTGAAGAAGTTCTCCGGCGGCATGAAGCGCCGGCTGGAGATTGCGCGCGGGTTTCTGCATACGCCGAAGATTCTGTTTCTGGATGAACCGACTCTTGGACTCGATCCGCAGAGCCGCAACCAATTGTGGACCCATGTGAAGATGTTGAATGAGTCTGAGAAGGTCACCGTCTTTCTGACGACGCACTACATGGACGAAGCCGACCGAGTGGCACATCGCATCGGCGTAATCGACCACGGCAAGCTGGTGGCTCAGGGCACCCCCAAGGCGATCAAGGAGCAGACCGGTACCGAGAACCTGGAAGACGCATTTCTGAAGCTGACGGGATCTACGATCCGGGATGAGAGCGCCGGATCGGCCGACCAGATGCGGCAGTTTGCGCGCATGTGGAGTGGGGGTAAGCGATGAGTGCGATCTATATTCTCTGGCTCAGGGAACTGAAACGCTATCTGCGTTCACGCGTGCAATTGGTGGCATCTCTAGGCCAACCGCTGCTCTACCTGTTGGTGCTTGGCTTTGGAATGGGTCCCGTGTTTCAGCGCGCAGGAAATGGGAGCTATTTGCAGTTTGTGGCCCCTGGCGTGATTGGGATGACAGTTCTTTTTTCGTCCATCTTCTCTGGGCTTGGCCTGTTGTGGGACCGCCAGTTCGGATTCCTGAAGGAAACGCTGGTCGCGCCGGTGCCTCGCCTGCAGATTATGATCGGCCGGACCCTGGGCGGGGCCACGGTTGCCGTGATGCAGGGCCTGCTGGTCAGCATCGTATGCATCGTTGTCGGATTTCGACCAGTGAATCTCGCACTGGTACCACTGGCTATTGTCTTCATGATTTTGATCGCGACGGTATTCTCTGCGCTGGGTGTTGCCATCGGATCGAGTCTGCAGGATATGCAGGGGTTCCAGCTCATCATGAATTTCCTGGTGATGCCGATGTTCTTTCTTTCGGGAGCGTTATTCCCCCTTGCCGGTCTGCCCAAAGTGCTTGGGCTGGCTACCAAGATTGATCCTCTGTCTTACGGCATTGATGGGATGCGGTCAGTGCTGCTGGGGCAGGCATTCTATGGAGCTCCGACTGATCTGGTGGTGCTCATCGCAGTGGCATTGGTGCTGCTGGTGTTTGGGGCGTACCGGTTCTCAAAGATTGAGTTGTAGTGATGGCGAGGCCGCGCAGCCAGGAGGCGCATGAACGAGTGCTTCACGCCGCGCTCGAACTCTTCGGAGAACGCGGCATTGATGCCACGAGCATGGACGCGATTGCGCAGTCTTCATGCGTGAGCAAGGCGACCATCTACAACCACTGGGCCAACAAGGAAGTCCTGTTGATCGACGTGATGCTGATGGTGAACGGCCTGGATCGGGACCCAGAGGACTTGGATTCTGGCAATCTGTGCCAGGACCTGGCCACAGTGCTCAGCCGCCGCCCACCCGATGAGTTCGACATGGCCCGCAATCGCATGATGCCAACAATGATTGCGTATTCGGCGGTGCACCAGGAGTTTGGTGAGGCGTGGCGTCACAGGGTGATGGAGCCGTCGCGGGTCTGTCTCAAGCGGATTCTGCGACGCGGAATCACGCGCGGACTGTTGCCTGCGACACTTGATTTCGATACGGCAATGGCGCTGCTCCTGGGCCCGTTGCTTTATGGCCACATCTTTCACAAGGAAGCAAATTCCGGCCCCAGAGATTTTGGACGACAAGCAGCGGAGTCGTTTTGGCGGGCTTATGGAGCGCGAGGCGCAGCTTCCCCGGAAGTTTGATCGAAAGCATTGCGGCGCACACAGGCAGAGTAATGACGCGCGCAAGATTACAGGATCGCTCCTTCTAATTTTGTTGTGCGAAGTCTGCGATCGGCTTGCCGGGTAGCTTCGGGGCTAGCGGCCACAGCCCCAATCCGGCAGCCTTGACACCTCTATCCGAGCTCCTATACAAGGGGTGCTTCCCCAAAGGAGGAAAACCAAATGCGCATGTTGCTTAGAGTGTCGATTCCTGTGGAAACCGGCAATGCCGCCGCCAAAGCTGGAACCCTTGGTCCTACCGTTCAACGACTTGTGGCTAGTCTCAAACCCGAAGCTGTCTATTTTTTCCCCGATGACAATGGCCAGCGGTCGGCCTCCATTGTCTTTGATATGCAGGACTCATCGCAGATTCCTGCGATCGCCGAGCCCTGGTTTTTCGAGTTCAACGCGAAGGTGTCTATCCGGCCGTGCATGAGTCCTGAAGATCTTGCCAAGGGCCTTTCAACGATGGGTTAGGCCGTTGAGCAGTACATTCAGCAGATTCCGCAGAGCGTAGGAATCCAAATGAACTCCGCCGTACCCCGCTTGGTGTGGCCGCCGATTGTGGGGCACAGCTTGCCGGGGTGCGGCTTTTTGGGATAACGTCCAACCACAATCATCCAATCCGCGGCACATGGCCGGCTCAGCGGACGAAGCACCGCTTTTAGCAGTACGGATCAATAAGCTTTCAGGTCGATGATGGCTTTGAGGATGGTCTCGGGCTGGGGCAGGATTGCGTCTTCCAGGACTGGCTGGTAGGCGACGAAGGTATCCATGGAGCCGATACGCCTGACTGGGGCGTCGAGGGAGTCGAAGAGCTCATCGGCGATGCAGGCGGCGATCTCAGCTCCGTATCCCCAGCTGAGCATGTCTTCGTGGGCTACGATGACGCGGCTCGTCTTACGGATGCTGGTGGCGATGGCTTCCCAGTCGTAGGGATTGAGGGTGCGGAGATCGAGGACTTCAACGTCGATGCCTTGAAGCTGGGCCTTTTGCGCGGCTTGCATGGCGCGTGGGACAAGGGCGCCGTAAGTGACCAGGGTGATATCGGTGCCTCGGCGAACGATTTTGGCCTTGCCGAAGGGGATGGCAAACTCCGGGCCGGGATAGGGCGCGCGGCCGTAGGTCTCGCGGTAGAGGCGCTTGTGCTCGAGGAACAAGACCGGATCGTCGCAACGAATGGCAGTGCGGAGCAGTCCGTTGGCGTCAAGGGCGTTGGAGGGAAAGACCACGCGGAGGCCGGGAATGTGGGTAAAGATGCTCTCGCCCGACTGGGAGTGGTAAATGGCTCCGCCGGTGAGGTAACCGCCGATGGGTACGCGCAGCACAGTTGGCGAGGCCCATGTGCCGTTGGAGCGCCAGCGCATCAGGGCCAACTCATTGCGAATCTGGTGCATGGCGGGCCAGATGTAGTCGAAGAACTGAATCTCGACGACAGGCTTCATGCCGCGGGTGGCGTAGCCGATGGCGCGGCCTACGATATTGGCTTCAGCCAACGGCGAGTTGAAGACGCGCTCGGAGCCGAACTCCGTTTGGAGGCCAGCGGTGAGCTTGAAGACGCCGCCTTTGCCTTCGACCTCCTCGAGCGCTTCCGAGCGGGTGGCATCGGCCACATCCTCGCCATAGACCACGATGCGGGGATCGTGGCGCATCTCGTCGTGGAGGCAGGCATTGATGAGATCGGCCATGGTGCGCGGGCCACTTCCCTTCGCGCTGCCAGCTACGCCTCCGCCTGCAAGGCTGGACCCTTCTGATTGCTCCTGAATCTGCTCTGCGGCGAAATCGGCGCTGGTGGGATCAAGGTCTTCAGAGTAAACGTGCTCGGTGATGCTCTCGACCTTGGGCAGCGGAGCCTCAAGAGCGCGCTCGGCGGCCTCGGCCGCCAAAAGGTCAAGGGACTGCTCCAACGCATTGATTTCGCTCTCGGTGAGGATGCCCTCGCGCAAGAGGCGCATCTGCATCTTGGCCAAGGGGTCGCGCAAGGCGTCGGCCTCGCGCTCGGCGGTGGATCGATACAGTTTGTCGTCGTCGGAAAATGCGTGCGAGTAGGGGCGCACCACGTGACCATGCACGAAGGCGGGGCCAAGCCCGGCGCGGCAGTGGGCAGCAGCAGCCTGGAAAGCGTGCAGGCAGGCCTGGGGATCCGTGCCATCCACTTCGGCAAAGTGGAAGTTCGGGAAGTTGGCCACAAGCTTCGAGATGTTTCCGCCCGGCGTGTTGACCTCGACGGGGACGCTGATGGCGTATCCATTGTCTTCAACACAGAAAATGACGGGGAGCTTCTGATTGGAAGCGGTGTTTATCGCTTCCCAGAACTCGCCCTGTGAGGTTGAACCTTCGCCCAGCGACGTGAAGACGACCTCGTCGCCATGGAACTCGGCATCGTGGAATGCGCGGTAGTCAAACGATGCACCCGCCGCTTCGGGCTTGACGGCGGCTTCAGGGTGGCGGCTGAAGTAGCGGCCGGCTTCTGCGCAGCCTACGGCGTGGAGCAGTTGGGTGGTGGTGGAAGAGGAAGTGCTGACGATATGGAGGGGACGGCTGCTCCAATGAGTTGGCATCTGGCGGCCGCCGCTTGCTGGATCAGTGGCCGCGCCCACGGCTTGCAGCAGCATTTCAGCGGGGGTGACCCCGAGTGCCAGGCAGAGCGCGCGATCGCGATAGTAAGGGAAAAACCAGTCGTATCCGGGTTTCAGGGCCAAAGCCGCAGCCACCTGGAGCGCCTCGTGGCCGGCAGCAGAGATCTGAAAGAAGATCTTCTGCTGCCGCTTGAGCAGGATTTCGCGGTCGTCCACGCGGCGGGAGAGGTACATCAGCCGGTAGATTTCGATCATCCGTTGAGGGCTGAGGCTGCCCGCCACGACAGCCGACTCGGGCTCGCGAGCGCTGGAAACTGCCAATTCCATTCCCGTCACTCCCCAAAATACGAATTCTCAAAAACCCAAACCTGATTGTAACAACCCGGCGCAGAATCTAACAGCGAGGAATTCGGATATCGTCGTCAACTCAAAGAGAGACAAGTGGCGCTATCGCGGCAGGACTGGAGGCGGGGTCCGATACACAGGCGCTCCTCGGACGGAGGTGCGCATCTTGTCTTTCACACTTCGGGCGAGTTTTTCAATCTCCTCAAGCTTGCGAAGCTGATCGGCAGCGAGCGAGTCGGGGTTCGCGCTGTTTATCTCGGAATCCAGCTCATTCGCCAATTTGAGGAGTTTGCCGGTATCGGAAACCATTGTCTTCTGGCGGTCGGCGTTCAGCAAGCGCAGTTGCTTTTCTCCCCAGAGTGGGTCGCCTGGGCCAACAAGGTCGTCATCCAAAGAATGCTGGCCAAAGGGTGACGGCATTTTGCCATGTTGCGGGGGCCCTGTTTGCGCACCTCCCGTCACCGCAAGCAGCATCGCAAGGCAGAGCGCCTGACGTGCAAGTTGAGGTCCGCGGCTTGCGGTGCGGATCGGAGATTTGAAGTGCAGGTTAGGCATTCTGTTGCATCCTCGAAGCAAGCTCCCTCAGCAGAGGCAGAGAGTCGCTTCAGCTGGGCCCCACTGTCAGCTTCATCTTTTCCTTGACGTCGTGGGCGAGACGCTCGATCTCATCCGCCTTGCGGATCACGTTGAGAGAAAGCGTGTCCTTCGTGGTTTTGTCGACCTCGGCCTTAAGATCATTGGCCAGTTTGAGCAGCTTGGCGCTGTCCTCGGTAATCTGCTTCCGTCGTTCGGCGTTGGCCTGGGAGTATGTCAGTCGCTTAGCCTGCCGGTCGTGCATTTGCATCTGCGTGTTGGCATCAGGCGCCTGGTTGATGGGAGTGGGATCGTCCACTTTGTCGGTGCGAAGCGCGCCGCCCGGCGTGAATGTGTTTTGGGCAATCCCCGCAAGAGCAATCACGAAAGCCAGGCCAGAACAGACGCTGCGGCATCGAACCATGAAGGAAAATCGAGATTGCCTGGTGCCGGCCGCGCAGTTCTTGCGAGCCGGATGCTTCCCCACTCTCATCGGAATCCTCCATAGCTCCCTCCCACTGTGAGCTTCATTTTTTCTTGAACATTGTGAGCCAATCGCTCGATCTCGTCAGCCTTGCGGATTGAGTCGGTTGTCAATTTCTCGCTTGTGGTCAGGTCCGCCTCCGCCCTCAGGTCGGCGGCCAGCTTGAGCAGAACTGCGCTGTCAGTGTCGATTTGTTTTTTCCGTTCGGTGTTGGCTGCTTGAAAATCTAGGTGCTTTACAAGCTCCTCGCGCATTTTCATTTGGTCGTTGGCGTCGGGCATTGTGCTCACATCCGGCAAAAGGATCGGCTTGGGGGGACGAGGAGGCGGCATTTGCTGCTGTTGGCCGGCCATGGCCAGGTTGGTCAGCACAGCTATCGCGACCAGCCAGGCGCACCTCTGCGCCAACTGGGATCTCCAATGCGGGCTTCCTGCCCCGGTTTCGCCCAGGACTCCATCACGCTTCGGACTTTTCGGTAGATCCACAGAAGCCTCCGGGATTTTACCGGTGAGAATCAAACTCTCCGCTGCTGCAAGGTCATCTTCGGGACCACCTCGAGCTAGTCTGAAGACACGGAGAATTGCCTTGCCTAGCTTACCCCCACCGTAAGCTTCATCTTCTCTTTCACGCTGCGCGCCAACCGCTCGATTTCGTCGGCCTTGCGGATCACGTTGAGCGAGAGGGTGTCCTTGGTGGTCTTGTCCACTTCAGTTTTCAGGTCGGTAGCCAGCTTGAGCAGTTTGGCAGTGTCGTCGGCAATTTGCTTTCTCCGTTCGGCGTTGGCGGCCTCAAAGTCCTGCTTTTTGGTTTGCTGTTCGCGCATCTCCATCTGAGCGTTGGCGTCAGGCGGGGTAGTCAGCGATGGATCATGGATCGATTTGTCGGGACTGCCGGGAGGCGGTTCTTGCCCGGGTTGGGCAACGCCGGCAAGTGCGACCATGGCGATGAGGCAAGCGATTATTCGGCCTCGGTGAAGCTTGCGGTGGCGTACGGATCGCCCTACGCTGAGGCTTTGCCTATGACGATCCTGGCCCTTCTTGAATTGCATTTGGAACCTCCTCAAATTCTTCCGCTCTGCAAACGTTTCCGGTTGCTCTCACGCGTTTTGGGAATCAGGAGCCCGGACTGTGGGCTGAATCGCCCCTCAGCTTCCACCCACGGTTAGCTTCATCTTCTCTTTGACGTTGTGAGCAAGTCTTTCGATCTCGTCGGCCTTGCGAATTACGTTGAGTGAGAGAGTGTCTTTGGTGGTCTTGTCAACCTCGGCCTTGAGCTCGGCGGCCATTTTGAGCAACTTGACCGAGTCATCGGCAATCTGCTTCCTTCGTTCGGCGTTGGCTGCGGCAAAGTCCTGCTTCTTGGCTTGCTGCTCACGCATCTCCATCTGGTCGTTGGCGTCCGGCAGGCGATTGACCTCTGGCAACAGCACGCCGGCAGGCCTAGGTTGCGGATTGGACAAAGGAGTCTGCGAGTTACTTTGCGCGGCCGCCATCACCGGCGCCAGGAACAGAATGCACACGCAGAAACGCCACCGGGCATCACCCGCGGCGGGGATGAAGCTCCGCGTCTCAGCGCAACCGCCAGTGGGAAAGTGAATCTTTGTCTGTCGCATAGGAAACCTCATCGGTTGTGGTTGAATGGATTTCGGCGCTGTAAACCCCGATGCGAGGGGCCGAACCGGTCGCACCGTTCCGCATCCTGAAGTTTGAACGGGCCACGAACCCCGCACCCCGCCTGCGTGCCCCAGATTTGCCACCCCTACGACAAAGACCCATCGCTTGGGTCCAGGTTTACCACCCCAGCGACCAAGATCCGTCGCCGGGGGCCCCGGGATTTCCCTGCGGACAGTCTAGTCTAGAAAGAGGAGTTTGGGATGCATCCTTTTTTG
>OBLU010002891.1_pt1 | contig 15617 bp, 10 predicted proteins | sample 1518681 | NCBI WGS metagenome assembly OBLU01 (sample SAMEA3539304, study PRJEB22396) | soil metagenome | biome: tundra; feature: field; material: soil | place: USA | collected 2010-05 | depth 0.15 m
GCTCTCCAGCGCTCCGAAAAGATAATGGTCCCGTTCAACCGTCGACGCCATGCTTTTACTATACCTCCAAGGCAAAGAACATTGGATGGTCACATTTGCACGTTTTTTGTAATTCGTTTATGTGCCTTTCACGCGCTCTGACCGTGCCTTATCCACCTTTTTCCCTGCTTCTCTCATTCAGGACAAGAGGCTCTCCCCGGATGAAGCCCTGCCGGCAATTTCCATTTCTCAGGCAGCCACAACGTGATGGAAAATCGCACCCAATGCAACTCGCCCAGCGCCGCAGATCTGGCCCCCGTCGCCGCTTCGATCGTGTGCGGGGTCTTCGGCGATGCCAACGCCCAATTCTCCGCGTAAGGAGCCGCATCCGAATTGCCCGGCGTCAGACGCGCGTCCAGAATGCGAAACTCCCCCGAGGACGATCCATGATTGATTTTCAGCTGGCGTTGCATGGCCATTCCCTCCCGGCTGCTGGCTCCAGGCGGCCCCAAAAAATTGTTTGCCTGGCCCAAAACTCGGAACAGCTTCTGGCTCTCCCTGAACGCCTCAGGATTCGTTAGAAAGCGGAAACTCCGTGGGTTCCAGCCAATCGCGTCCTGGGCGCGCAGCCCAAACGTCGTTCCCACTTCCCGTTCGTTGATCGAGCGATAGGGAGGGGTGGCCAGCAACAGCGCATCCGGATATCCGGCCGCCTGCTCGCTGTCAGCCACCAAGTCCCATCCGCTGTAATTGGCCTGACCCGGTTGAATCGGTATGACACGGAAGACCCATCCCTCGCCGATCCGAGCCTTCCACTCGTGGCCCGCGCTTACTTCACCCAAAAGCACGACCTTTTGGCAATTTGCCTGGTTGGGCGGACCGGCATGGCTCCCTGCCGAAGCCATGCCAAGAAGAACGACTCCCAACGAAAGGGTGGTTTGCCGCCGCTTCAAACTTGTTAGCCCCCGTGGCTCCAACCCTTGCACAAGTTGCACCGAAAAACCAGCACTCCGCGCAGAAACACATTTTCCCCTCACGCCATTACCACACAATCCCTCATGAATCCATGGATATTTTCGAAAAATACTTGCGTAATCCTCCGGTCTTAACGAGAATCATGTTTACGCTCAATTGACACTTTTTGGCTTTTGACCTGAGGTCGGCCGTGCCGGCCACGTTTCAGTTGTGGCCTGTCGTCTAATCTCACCAGATTGGCATTTGGCCACCAAAACCTGATACCTGTTCCTCGTCCGTGCAATTGACTCATGGACGCTTTTTCGGAGCGGAAAAAATGTGTAAGCGCACGTTGAAGCTGTTGCTCTTGTCAGCCTTTTTGGGAATCCCGGCCTTATTGCCAGCCCAGCCCCCCGTTGCCCCAGCCACCCAGGCGCAGATTGCCGCTCTGCAACAGGCCGTTCAAAATGCCCAGGCGGCGGGCGACAACGCATGGATGCTAGTGTCAGCGGCGCTGGTCCTGCTCATGACCGGACCCGGCCTGGCGCTGTTCTACGGCGGGCTGGTGCGGAAAAAGAACATCCTGGCCACCATGATGCAGAGCTTTGCCATGATGAGCCTGGTGACGGTGATCTGGGCGGTGGTCGGCTACTCGCTGGCCTTCGGTCATGGGAACTGTTTCATCGGCGGATTTGAGCACGTATTTCTGCGCGGCGTGGGCCTGACCCCCAACACCGACTACGCACCCACCATTCCCGAGCAGACGTTCATGGTCTACCAACTGATGTTCGCCATCATCACCCCGGCGCTCATCACCGGCGCGTTTGCCGAGCGGATGAAGTTCAGCGCGATGGCCGTTTTTCTTTCACTATGGTCGATTGTCATTTACAGCCCCATGGCCCACATGGTGTGGGGCGTTGGCGGGCTGCTCAACGCCAACGGCGGCCACTTTCCTAGCCTGGATTTTGCCGGCGGCACGGTAGTCCACGTAACTTCAGGCGTCTCAGCGTTGGTGACATGCATTTACCTGGGGAAGCGCATCGGGTACCCACAAGCCAACATGCCGCCCCATTCCATGGTGCTCAGTTTCATCGGCGCCTGCCTGCTGTGGGTAGGCTGGTTCGGCTTCAACGCCGGAAGCGCCCTGGCCGCCAGCCCACTTGCCACCTCGGCCTTTATCAACACGCACTTTGCGGCGGCAGCCGCCGCGCTGGGATGGACGGTGGCCGAGTGGATTCACAACGGCAAACCCACCGCCCTGGGAGCCATCTCCGGTGCTGTGACCGGACTCGTGGCTATCACCCCCGCTTCCGGCTTTGTCCAGCCCTTTTCTGCGCTGGCCATCGGCCTGGTCGCCGGGATCTTCTGCTCCTTCATGGTTTTCGCTGTCAAGAGCCGCCTGGGTTACGACGACTCACTCGACGCTTTTGGCGTGCATGGAGCGGGCGGAACCCTGGGCGCCCTTCTGACTGGCCTGTTTGCCACACGAGCCATCAACGCCATCTTTGGCAAGGACGTGGCCACCGGCGCCATCGACGGCCACTGGGGCCAGTTGCTGAATCAGTTGGCTGGCGTCGCCGTTGCCTGGACAATTTCCATCGTGGGCACGCTGGTGCTGCTCTTTGTTGTCGACAAGGTCATCGGATTGCGCGTCTCGCCCGACCAGGAAGCCGCCGGGCTTGACCTTTCACAACACGGGGAGGAAGGCTACGACCTGAACTCCTGAACAATACTCTGTCTATCGGGAGCGAGGCAGGCCGTGGTTTCTCGCGACCTGCTGATTCGATTGAACCGCTTTTGCGCTACTCCGATTCGATTCAATCGAGTCGGTTCATCAAAAACATCAAGCGGGACTCAGCCAATTGGCCACCCCGCCTGTTACGCTGTCAGACGAGGCATTTCGCATATGCTCAAAATTGAAGCCATTCTCCAGCCATCCAAGCTGGATGCTGTGAAGGATGCCCTGCTGGAAGCGGGCATCGAAGGCATGACCATTCTCGAGGCTCGCGGCCACGGCCGCCAAAAGGGCCATACCGAGTTTTATCGCGGGCGTGAATATACCGTCGACCTCCTGCCCAAGGTCAAGATTGAGCTGGTAATCACAGAGGACTTGAAGGAGAAGGCGATCCAGGCCATCCAGAGCGCTGCCCGGACCGGCCGGATCGGCGACGGCAAAATCTTTGTCAGCCGCATCGAAGAGGCCATCCGCATCCGCAACGACGAACGCGGCGAAACGGCGCTGTAGCCGCAAGGCACAATCACTTTTGTTCGCTGCTCCGATCGGCCGCGGAAGAGGCGCCGAACAGGTTTGGGAATGAGGGAAAAACTCCAGGCGGCCGTCTTCACTGTTGACCTGGAGACCTGCATGAAAGGCTTGGGCAGCTTTCCGCCCTCCTCGTGTTTCCATTTCAGGAGAGATCGATGAGAAAGACCATCCTTGCCGTGCTCGCATCCATGTTCCTCTTCCCTGTTGGCCTGGCGGCTTCTGAGGGCGATGTGACCTCGCCGATCCGCCAGTTCATTGACGGGTTCAATCGCGGAGACACGAAGGCAGCCTTCGCCTCCTACGCGAAGGGAAACATCATGATCGTGGACGAGTTCGCTCCGCACCGCTGGTATGGGCCAAACGCACCACAGGAGTGGGCGGCTGAGTATGACAAGCATGCGCAGGCGACTGGCGTCTCTGACGGGCAGGTGACGTATGACGCACCAACACGGACCGAGATCGATGGCAACGCAGCGTATGTGATTGTGCCGACGGTCTACCTCTACAAGGATCAAGGCCAGGCGACGAAAGAAGAAGGTCAGATGACGTTTGTTCTGCATGCGGAAGCTGGCGGATGGAAGATCAGCGCATGGACGTGGTCTGGAGTGAAGCCGCACCCGGCAAGGTAGAAGGCGATTGGGGCTTCGAAGAAGGCATGCGTTACGACGAACGCGGCGAAGCGGCGCTGTGAGGCCACAAACGGGATGGCGCGCTTATCCCTCCGCCGCGAGCGGGCCCCGCGAAGGAGCGTCCACGATGAAACGGCAGCTCGTTTTTCTGAGCGTTTTGCCAGCCCTTCTGACTTCGAGCCTTTGCGCACAAGACACTCGCAATGTAACCGAGCCGGTGGTGCCGCCGATCTGCGTCACGCTCGATGCCCAGCTCCCGACAAGCGGCGCAACTCTGGCTGGGGGCGATGAAGCGAAGCTGGACACTGCCAGAATCCAGAAAGCCATCGACCACTGCGAGAAGGGCCGCGGCGTGTTGCTGCGTGCCAAGGGAACCTCAAACGCGTTTCTGAGCGGTCCACTTCAATTGCGCCAGGGCGTCACGCTCATCGTTGACAAGAGTGTGACCCTGTTTGCCTCGCGCGATGCGGCGCTGTACGCCACCTCTCCGGGAAGTTGCGGAGTGGTGAATGAGGCTGGCCGGGGTTGCAATCCCTTGATCTCAGCAGACCATGTGACAGGCGCCGCGGTGATGGGAGACGGAGTGATCGATGGCCGCGGCGGCGCAAAGATCCTGGGCTCGAATTACACGTGGTGGGACCTTGCCGAGCAAGCGCGCGCAGGAGGCCGCCAGCAGGTCTTCAGGCTCATCGTGGCGGATTACGCCGACAGCTTCATCCTCTACCGCATCACCCTCAAGAACTCACCAAACTTTCACGTGGTCTACAACCACGGCAACGGGTTCACCGTGTGGGGCCTCAAAATCGACACGCCCAAGCGCCTTGCCCGCAACGCCGATGGCGTCGATCCGGGCCAGGGCTCGAGGAACATCACCATCACGCACAGTTTTATTCGCACCGGCGACGACAATGTGGCCATCAAGGGCGGGCCGAGCGGCGTGACGAACATGTCGGTCAGCCATAACCATTTCTATTGGGGACACGGCATGTCCATCGGCAGCGAAACCGATGGCGGCGTCAGTGCCATCCGAGTCTCCGATCTTTCACTCGACGGTCCCGACAACGCAATCCGCATCAAGTCCAACGGCTCACGCGGCGGCCTGACGCATGACGTGGTTTATGACGATGTGTGCATCCGTGACTCACCCAACCCGATCACGCTCGACACCGGCTACACAGCCGCCGGAACGCTCATGGGCAACTCTCCGCCAACCATGCGCGACATCACGTTGCATAACGTCCGGGTCTCCGGGGGAGGCAAGATCTCCTTCAACGGCTACGACCAAACTCACCGCATCGCAGCCGTACTCGATGGCGTGCTGCTGACTGATGGTGCAGCGTATACCTATTCGCTGCATCATGCGGACATCCACCTCGGACCCGGCCCAAACAACCTCCAACTCCCGGCTGGAGAGGATTCGACCGTTCAAGGAAATGCTTCGAACGCCACTGCTGCCTCCTGCGCCGACAAGTTCGTCCCCTTTCCTTAGCCCGCTGACGGTGCAGGATTTGCCGCCGCCGCGTGAACCCATTGGCAGGTTTACGCGTGCTAAACTGGCGGCATGAATTTCGCCGGACCGAAGCAACCCGTCGCACTACCCGATCCCAAGACACATGCAGACCGGCAGGCCCGTGGCATGCATCTGGCCGTCACATCGCTGACTGCTCTGTATCTCTTTGTGATCCAGGCCTGGCCGAAGTCTTTTCCGCAGATCGTGGTCAGGACATCATGGCCGATTGCTATCACAATCGTGGCACTGTCCACCCTGTCATTGGCTGTTTTCCTCATCTTGCGGAACCCGAGGCCGGGCCGCAAACCTTAATGCGCACCAAATCAAGTCCTCCGTCACGCTGAAAAGCTCATCACACTTGCAACCAGACATTCGGCAAAACGCCACGCTTTTTCAAGCAAATCGAGGCAGCACTCCGCCCTCTTTTTGAGACAATTTGACCAAAAATTCACCATCGGCACCAACATCGCTTATTCTGTTAACAATTCCTTACTTGCTTCGGCGAGCCACGCACAAACTCTTATGAATCCAGTCGCTTTGGCGGTTGACGATCTTCGGGAGCAGTATCTGCGGGAGATGGCGCTTGTCCGCCAGACATGTGAGCGTACGGGCGACGGCACTGCCGCCATCCGCCGCCGCTCCGCTGTCGTCGACCGGATTCTGATCGAAATGTGGCATCGCGTCTTTGCCGGACAACCCGCGCAGAATGTGTCTCTGCTCGCCCTCGGCGGCTACGGACGCAAAGATCTCTTCCCTTACTCCGATATCGACGTCCTCTTCGCCTTTGCCGATGAAAAGACCGAAGCTCAGTCCAAGGATGCGGTCCAGGCCATCATCAAGGGCATGTGGGACATCGGCCTTCGCGCCAGCCCCACCTCGCGCACCGTCAAAGAGGTCGGCCGCTTCGATCCCGACAACCTTGAGTTCACCCTTGCCACGCTTGATCGCCGATTCCTCGCCGGCCAGTTCCCTCTCTACCAGCAGCTCCATCAGACCGTTCTTCCTGGCCTTGTGCTGAGCGAGTGGAACACGATCACCCAGAAGCTCGGTGAGATTGCCCGCGCCCGTCACGCCAAATTCGGCAACACCATCTTCCATCTCGAGCCCAACCTCAAGGACTGTCCCGGCGGCCTGCGCGACTACCACCTCGCTGTATGGTTCGCCCTCCTGTTCCACCTCAAAGAGACCAAGGAGTGGCCGCGCCAGCGAGGAGGCGTCTTCCAGAGCGCCCGCGGCGATGCCGAGGCCGCATTCGACTTCCTGGCCGCCGCACGATGTTTCCTCCACTTCCGCCATGGCCGCGACGACAATACCCTCGACTGGCAGTCCCAGGACGAGGCGGCTGCCAACTCCATCGGGCTTGAAACTCGCGGCACAGCTGATCCGAGTTACTGGATGCGGACCTACTATCGCCATGCCCGCATCATCTATCGCCGCGCTGCGCTGCTGATGGAGCATTTGCCCGCGCCGGTCAGCTTCTATCGCCAGTTCCGCCGGCGCCGTGCCCCCATTGCCGGGACCGACTTTCTCCTCGACCAGGGACGCATCGACATCGCCCCCGGCGCCCAGTTCAACGACACCAGCGCCATCCTTCGCGTCTTCTCGCTCATGGCCACCCACGGTTATACGCTCTCCCAGGCCGCCGAGGACCGGATCACGGACGCTCTTCCCGCCCTTGCTATACACATTCCCGAGGGGCCCTATCTGTGGAACGCTCTGCGCGAAGTATTGCTCGGACCACACGCCGCTCATGCTTTGAGGACTATGCACGCCCTTGGCGTTCTGGAGATGCTGATTCCCGAGTTCCACGGCATTGACGCCCTGGTCATCCGCGACAGCTACCACCGTTACACCGTCGACGAGCACACCTTCCTGACCATCGACAATGTGCACAGCCTCCGCCAGCCGGCCCACGACTACGAACAGCGCCTCGCCCAACTGCTCCCCGAAATCGACCGCCTCGACCTCTTTCTCCTCGCCCTGCTGCTTCACGACACCGGCAAGGCGCGGCGCACCGGAGAACACGCAGGCCAAAGCGTCGAGCTGGCAGATGCATTTCTTGCGCGCCTCGACTTCGATTCCGAGGAGCGAGAGGCCATTCTCAACCTGATCAGGCTCCATCTTGAAATGTCGAACGCCCTGCGCCGCGACATCTTCGACCTTGAGAACGTCCGCGGCTTTGTTGAAAAGATCGGCAGCCCACAGCTGTTGAAGATGCTCACCATCATGACCTTCGCGGACATCAAGGCCGTCAATCCAGACGCGCTTACACCGTGGAAGGCTGAGAACCTCTGGCAGTTCTACATGGCCACAGCCAACTTTATGGACCGCAGCGTGGACGAGGTGCGCTACCATGCTGCCGTCGACCCGACCCTGCTAAACCGCCTTCGCTCGATGGTGCCCCCAACACAATTCGACGCGCTCAAGCAATTTCTTGAAGGCCTGCCCCAGCGCTACCTGCAAACACGCCTCCCTGAGCAGATCCGCAATCACTTCCAGATGGCACTCAATCTGACCAAAGACGATGTCCAGCTCGATCTGCGCCCGAACCGCCAGCTGTTTGACCTGACCGTTATCACCCGGGACCGCACACGCCTGTTCGCCGATGTTGCAGGAGCCCTGGCCGCGTGGGGAATGAACATTGTCAAGGCCGGCGCTTTCTCCAACGAGGCCGGTATCATCGTTGACAGCTTCCACTTCACTGACGTCTTCCACACACTCGAGCTCAACCCCAGCGAGAAGGACCGCTTCCTCGCCAATCTGCACGACGTGGTTGCCCAAAAGGTCTCAGTCCAGCAATTGCTTGAAGCCCGCAGCCACATGAATCACCCTTCCAACCTCAAGGTCGAAGTGGCCACCCGGCTGCAATTCGACTCCGAGTCCTCGACGCACTCCACGCTGCTGCAAGTCGTCGCCCAAGACGTTCCCGGCCTCCTCCGCCAGATCGCCCTGACCCTGAGCACGCACAAGTGCAACATCACAGTGGCGCTCATCGACACCGAAGGCGACACCGCAATCGACGTCTTCTACCTGACCAGCAACGACGCCAAGCTCACCGCAGAAGCCCAGCAATCGCTTGCCGCGGAGATGAGCGCCGCCATCGATGCGATGCGCGCGCCCGCGGTGCAGTAGCCCTGCAGCCGTGCTCACCCGGAGCTGTCCGGGCACAGGCTGGCGTGAAACCGGGGAACCAAATTACAATCCCTGTTTGTAATGGATAGAGGCACGCCAGCGCCCTTCGGCTAAGAGCTGTGCACGCCAGCAACAAACCGCTGAAAGACGCGATGGCTTGTCTAAAATCAGCGGTCCGGAGCTTGACAAATGAACACGAACCCTTTGTTCGGCCAGGAACAGACGTCGGACAACGTCGCCCCGCTGGGTAACGGCGTGGCCAGCCCAGGCGCGCATGCGCGGTTCGATGAACGCATTTCCGCGGCCCGGATCGTTGTCCTAATAGCGATCCTGTGCGTTTTCTGGGCCGCCGTGCAGGCTGGGGTTGGAAGGCGGGTGGCGGGCGCCGGGGATCAACCGGCACATATCTCGATCGACTATCCACTGACGAACTCAATATTTCCCCCGGACTTTGCGCCGCCGACATTTCAATGGCGCGACCCAGCGGGGAATGCGGACTCCTGGCAAATTGACGTCTTGTTCGCCAATGGCTCAGTGCCGCTGCATCTGACCTCGAAGGGCGAGCTGATGCAAGTGGGCAAGATCGATCCGCGATGCATATCAAACACCAACAAGCTGCCTGAGCTGACCTCCGAGCAGGCGGCGGCACACACCTGGAAGCCCGATGCCGCAACCTGGGCGGACATTGAGAACCAGGCTGGCGCGGGAGCCATCACGGTTTCCATTCGCGGCTTTGCGGCTCCGGATTCCGCTACGCCCATTTCAAGCGCAACCATGGAGATGCGCGTCTCCGCGGACCCTGTGGGTGCGCCCATCTTCTATCGGGATGTGCCGCTGATGCCATCGGAGACCGAGAAGGGATTCATCAAGCCGCTGGCCACGGGCGCAATTCCCTTGATCGAGTGGCGCATGCGCAACGTCGCCGACCCAAGCAGCCACATTGTGATGACCGACCTGCATACGTGCGCCAATTGCCACTCGTTCGCAGCCAATGGCAAGACGCTTGGCATCGACATGGATGGGCCGCAGAACGACAAGGGTCTTTACGCGATGGTGCCCATCCAGAAGAAGATGACCATTCGCAATGAGGACACGGTCTCATGGGCTTCATTCCCGAGCGAAAGAAGCAGCCCGGTGCGGGTTGGCTTCATGTCGCAGGTTTCGCCTGACGGGCGCCACGTCGTGACTACGGTCCGGCCGCCGGGAACGGACAGCTCGCGCTTTTATTATGTAGCGAATTTCAAGGACTACCGCTTTCTCCAGGTCTTCTATCCCACGCGCGGAGTTGTTGCGTGGTACGACCGTGACGCCAAGAAACTGCAACCTCTTCCCGGGGCCGATGATCCGCGCTACGTCCAGTCCAATGCCGTTTGGAGCCCCGACGGAAAATTCCTTGTATTCTCGCGGGCCGAGGCAAAGGATCCTTATCGCGGGGACGGAAAAATGGCCGCCTATGCGAACGACCCGATCGAAGTTCCAATTCAATACGACCTCTACAGGATCCCTTTCAACGATGGCGAAGGCGGAACGCCGGAACGGATTGAAGGCGCTTCACAGGACGGGATGAGCAACAGCTTTCCGAAGATATCGCCGGATGGCAAGTGGATCGTGTTTGTGCAGGCTCATAACGGGCAATTGATGCGCCCTGACAGCACGCTCTACATCGTCCCAATAACGGGGGGCAAGGCACGCCTGATGAATTGCAACACGTCCTTGATGAACTCCTGGCACAGCTTCTCGCCGAACGGACGCTGGCTCGTCTTCTCTTCAAAGAGCCGCTCGCCCTACACGCAGATGTTTCTGACTCATATTGATTCCGACGGCAACGACTCGCCCGCGATCCTCATTGAAAACTCAACGGCCGCGAATCGCGCCGTGAATATTCCAGAATTCGTGAACATGGCGCCCAGTGGCATCGATCACATCGATACGCCGGCGGTGGATTTCTACAAGCAGTTCGATGTGGCTGCCGACCTGGCCAAGAAAGGCCAGTACGCCGCCGCCATTCCCGAGTGGACCAAAGCCGTGCAGATGAGCCCCACCGATGCTCGCGCACTGAATAACTTTGGCCAAACACTTGCGCACGCGGGCAAGACGCAGGAAGCGATTGGCGAGTACCGGAAGGCCATCCTGGTGAAGGCCAATTACCCTGAGGCGCATAACAACCTGGCCATCGCGCTGGCTGCTGCCGGTCATCCCAAAGAAGCAGTCGAACACTACAAGGCGGCCATTGAAGGCAATCCTGGTTATGCTGAAGCGCACAGTAATCTGGGCCGCGTGCTCGCCGAGCAGGGCCACCTCGACGCGGCTATAGCCGAGTATCAGGCTGCGCTCCAAATCAATCCGCAGTATGCCGAGGCACACAACAACATGGGATTCGCCCTGGCTGCCCAAGGCCATCTGCCAGAGGCCGAGAGTGAATACAACCAGGCCATTGAAGACGATCCAAAGTACGCCCATGCCTACAATAACCTGGGGCTAGTACTAGCCATGCAGGGCAAGGTCGAAGACGCGATCGGCGATTTCACCAAGGCCATCGAACTAGACCCCGCTGATGCCGGTGCGGAGGGCAATCTCGGTCATGCGCTCCTCTCCAAAGACAAAGTAGATGAGGCCATTCCGCATTTGAAGCGGGCGCTGGAACTCGGTCCGCAGGCAGCGGAAGTCCAAACCAACCTCGGCGTCGCGCTGGCTGAGAAGGGTCTGACCGACGAGGCCATCCCGCATTTTGAGCGTGCGCTGCAGCTAGCACCCGACAGCGCGGACGCCCATTATTCCCTGGGCATGGCCCTGGTGATGAAAGGCAAGCGGGCGGACGGGTTGGCGCAATGGCGCCTCGCCCTCAAACGGGACCCAGACAATCTGCAGGCGCTGAACGACACCGCCTGGCTTCTCGCCACATCCTCTGACCCCGCTCTGCGCAATGGAAGCGAAGCCGTCTCCCTAGCCGGCCATGCCGTGCAACTCACGTCGTCGCACGAACCGGTTCTGCTGGGCACCCTGGCCGCCGCCTATGCTGAAGCTGGTGACTTTGACAAGGCATTCGATCTGGAGCAACAAGCCGCAGGCATGGCCAGCCAACAAGGAAACTCGCGCTTGGCCACGGCGCTCAACGGCCGTCTCGCCCTGTTCCAGGCCAAAACCCCGATTCGTCAGCGATAGCCTCCGGCGTGGGCCATTGAGCAGCAAGAGATGCCATTCCGGGAAAGCGCTGCGCCCCTTTGCGCTGCCAAACCAGAGAACCGCGCCGATTTCACCTATCGACGCAACTGGATGATTCTAAACATATGGCTTGGAAAAATCATCCCCTCCTAATATTTCTTGACAACCGTGGTCCGACCACTATATAGACCTGTATTGGTCTTTCAGGCTGAGAATTTCGATACGCAAAGGATTCCCGGGATTCACAACTTGGTCGGAGTTGAGGAATCTCTCTCTCTCTGAGAATGGGCTTTCAGCAGCCCACAAACTAACTTTCATTTTGGAGGCACTAATGGGCTACAAGTTCCTGTTGCAACTTGAGCGAGTCCCCCGCTGGGTAACCGTTTTCATGATGGCCGTGCTCATTCTCGGCGCACACGCGAACGCGCAGATCGCCGGAGCGGGAAACATCCAAGGCACCGTTTCCGATGCTTCCGGAGCTGTCGTTTCCAACTCAACGGTCACCGCCATCGACTCATCGACGCAGGTCAAGCACACCTCTCAGACCGACAAATCGGGCGTTTATGTTTTTCCAGGGCTCCCTGTCGGGACCTATAACCTCGGTGTCACCGCTGCAGGCTTTGAGACCTACCTGCAAACCGGCATCGTTCTTGAAGTCGGCAGCAACATCGCCGTCAATGTCGCTTTGGCCGTCGGCAGGGCCGACGTTAAGGTGGAGGTTCATGCAGAGGGTCTCGCCCTGCAAACAGAAGATGCCTCGTTCAAGCAGACCATCGACTCGCGGGACATCATGGAGATGCCCCTCAACGGTCGCCAGATGACCGGACTGATTGCACTTTCAGGCGGTTCCGCGAATGCGCCCGCCACCGATTTTACCGGCAGCAAATACTCCTATCAGACCATCTCCATCTCCGTTGCGGGCGGCAATGGTAATACCACCTTATGGCGTCTCGATGGCGGCGACAACCAGGACTATATGGCCAACGGCAACCTGCCATTCCCCTTCCCTGACGCGGTTAGCCAGTTCAGCGTGGAATCCACGGCACTCGGCGCGCAGGATGGCGAGCACACCGGTGGCATGGTGAACGTCGTCACCCGCTCAGGAACCAGCTCCTACCACGGTTCGGGCTTTGAGTTCATCCGCAACAACTTTCTAGACGCGCAGAACTTCTATTCCAGTTGCACACCGGTTGCACCTGCCAAAACTTGCACGGCGAAGGATACGCTGCACCAGAACCAGTATGGCGGCACCATCGGCGGCAAGATCATTCGCGACAAACTGTTTGCCTTTGCCGGGTACCAGCACCAGAAGGCCGACCAATCCCAGGCCAACACTCAGGCCACGGTTCCTACCGCTGCGAACCTGGCTGGCGACTTTTCCACGACGGACGGAGTCCCGGGCGTTGCGGGAAGCAATCCCTGCAACTCGACGGGCGCTCCCATTCAGATGAAGGACCCGCTCACCGGCGCGACTGTGGCTGGAAATAAGTACACTACGGTTCCCACATGGAACTCAGCAGCGCTGGCCCTCCAGAAGTACCTGCCGGCAACCAGCCCGTCGTACGATACGAAAAACTGCGGTTTTGTTTCCTACTCCATTCCCTCCCAGAATGCGGATAACGAATTTGTGACCAGGGTCGATTACACCATCAACGCCAAGAACAACCTCTACGGCCGGTACTTTATCGACGGCTACCAGTTGCCGGCGTTCTTTTCTCCAACCAACATCCTCATCACCACCCAGTCCGGAAACCTTCAGCGGGTCCAGTCCTTCACTCTGGGCGAGGCGTACACCATCACGCCAAACCTCGTGAATTCGGCACATGCCACGATCCTGCGGCGCAGAAACAACCGCGGGTATGCCGCCAGCGACATCAACATGAGCAACCTTGGCGTTTCAGCTACTACTCTCTATCAGGCCGTGCCCAACGGCCTGCAAATCACTGAAGGCAAGTTCACCATCGGCGGCGGCACAAACTCTGTTTCCCACTTCAACGACAACACTCTCGCCTTTGATGACGACGTGACCTGGCTTCGCGGGAAACACCAACTCGTCTTCGGCGGAGAGTGGGTCCAGAACCAGCTCAACATCGGCAACCAATACGAAACCAACGGCGTCTTCACATTCAATGGGCAATACAGCGGCAGCGGACCAGCCGGCGGATCGGTGATTGGCGATCAGAGCCTCGACTTCCTTGAGGGAACTCTGAGCGCCTTCCAGCAGAGCAAGCAGCAGCAAAACGCGCTACGCGGAGCCATTCCAAGCTTGTACGCGCAGGACACCTTCCACGCAACCAAGCGACTCACATTAGTGGCCGGCTTGCGCTGGGGACCCAATTTCATGCCTGTGGATTACTTCAACCGCGGCTCCGTCTTCAACATGGCCGATTTCGTCGCCAACAAGACCAGCAGCGTTTACCCCAATGCTCCCGCCGGAGTCCTGTTCTATGGCGACCCGGGGGTTCCCAGAGGGTTCACCAACAACTCGCCGTGGCAGTTCTCTCCGAACCTCGGCGGATCATTCGATCCCTTGGGGGACGGCAAGACTGTTATTCGCGCCGGCGCAGAACTGGCCTATGACAAGCCGAACTTCTTCACTGGCCAGCGGACCCAACAGAACCCGCCGTTTGCTACTGCCATTTCCGAGACGCAAACATCCTCAACTGGCCCCATCAGCTTCAGTGCGCCATGGTCTGTCGGGTCCATCACGACAAACCCCTTCCCGCAGCCTCAGATTCCTACTCCAGCTCTGGCGCAGTTCTTCGCCCAGTCCCAGTACATTGTCATGCCCACGCAGTTCAAAGCGGCTTATACCATCCAATGGACGCTCAGTGTTCAGCACACGTTCGCTGGCGGATGGCAAGCACAGGTGGACTACATCGGTAACAAGACCACCCACGATCCCATGGGCACGCCGCTCAGCCCGGCCACCTTCATTCCCGGAGTATGGGGCGCAGGTGGCACAGGATGCACCGGCATTGTGACCACCGGCCCAGCGGCCGTGAAGCCGGGCGCTGCTGGAACCAACTGCTCTACCACCGGCAACCAAAACTCGCGCTTAGCACTCACCATTGCGAATCCCACCCAGGGCAACCAGATTTCTGGCGGCGGGGCCGGTTCAAACTATGTAAATGACACGGGGACCGCGAACTATCACGGCATGGTCGCGACGTTGCAACATCGGCTTTCTTCCACGTTCAGCTTCCTTGCCAATTGGACTTACTCCAAGTGCCTTGACATCGCTGACGGCCAGGGTGACATTGCCGCAACGCTGACTGAGAATCCCTACAATCCGAAGTTGGACTACGGGCCGTGCGGATTCGACTACCGGCACATCGAAAACTTCGTAGTTGTGGCCAAGAGCGACTTCCATGGCTTCAACCGTGCGGAGAAGTTGATACTCAACGGCTGGGAGATCGCCCCGCTCATCCACATCACCACCGGTACCGCTGTCAACGTGACTTCGGGCCAGGACAACTCGCTCACAGAAATCGCCCAGGACCGCCCCAATCTGGTGCCCGGAGTCAATCCCTATGCCGAGGTAAAGTTCAAAGGTGGCAATAACACCGGTGAGGCTAACCGTGAGTACCTTAATCCCGCGGCCTTTGCGCAGATCACAGTGCCCTGCAACACAGGCACGAACGGCGCCTACGTGGCCAACGGATGCACTGCACTGGGCGGCTACGGAAATATCGGCAGGAACGCATTCCGCTCGCCGCCGTACCTGCAGTTCGACAGCCAGATCTCCCGGTTGTTCCCAATCCATGAGAGTCTGACGCTGGACCTTCGCCTGGAAGCATTCAACGTGCTGAATCATCCGGATTTCGGCAATCCCACCGCGTCTCTGACGTCTTCAACCTTTGGCCAGATCGGCGGAACCGCCAGCGGCAACCAGGCCAGAGTCTTCCAGGGTGGCATCAAGCTCTCCTTCTAGAGCCTGTTATTAACTTTGTCCCTTTATTTGCTTTTGGATAGGGGTATAGAG
>OBLU010002892.1_pt1 | contig 15617 bp, 14 predicted proteins | sample 1518681 | NCBI WGS metagenome assembly OBLU01 (sample SAMEA3539304, study PRJEB22396) | soil metagenome | biome: tundra; feature: field; material: soil | place: USA | collected 2010-05 | depth 0.15 m
ATAAAATAAATTTCATTTCCAAATCTTTCAGTTTGTATAACTTAGTGGTATCAGCAATTGTTTGAGTAATTTTAATATAGTTATCTTATTTACAGATAATACTTCCGGGCGAGGCAAATACCGGCCGGTAAAAAAAAGAAACAACGATCATGCCACCAGATTCAACTTACGTCAACACGAAAGGTAAAAGCCAAAATACCTACGATGCTATTGTTATAGGCAGTGGCATCAGCGGGGGATGGGCTGCTAAAGAATTATGCGATGCCGGTTTAAAAACCCTATTGCTTGAGCGGGGAAGAAATGTAGTGCATTTAAAGGATTACCCAACGGCTACCATGCCACCGTGGGAATTCGAACACCGGGGAGAAATGCCGGCAAACATCACCAAAGAAAATCCTGTAGTGAGCAGGTGTTATGCATTCGGCGAAGCCACACAACAGTTTTTTGTAAAAGACACCGAACATCCTTATATACAGGAAAAACCTTTTGACTGGATACGTGGTTACCAGGTTGGGGGCAAAAGTTTACTGTGGGCCAGGCAAACGCAGCGATGGAGTAAATATGATTTTGAAGGGCCGGCAAGGGATGGCTTTGCTGTTGACTGGCCGATCAGGTATGATGATTTGGCGCCATGGTATTCCCATGTGGAAAAATTTGCCGGCATAAGCGGTAATTCTGATGGAGTGGATACGCTGCCTGATGGCGAATTTTTACCCCCGTGGGAAATGAATTGTGTTGAAAAGGAAATTAGCGGCAAAATAATGGCGAATTATAAAAACCGATATGTAGTGCAGGGCCGCTGTGCACACCTAACGCAACCAAAGCAAATTCATATCGAGCAGAACAGAAATCAATGCCAGGCAAGAAGCCTTTGCGAAAGGGGTTGTCCCTTTGGAGGATACTTCAGTTCAAATGCTTCAACTATTCCGTGGGCATTAAAGACAGGTAATTTAACCATCCGGCCGGAAAGCTTGGTAGATTCTTTGATTTACGACGAAGCGAAGGGCAACGCTACCGGCGTAAATGTTCTTGATGCCAAAACTTTGCAGGCAACCCAATTTTTTGCACGCATCATTTTTGTGAATGCAGCCTGCCTGAACACCAATCTGCTGTTACTGAATTCCACTTCTAACAGGTTTCCAAATGGTTTTGGGAACGACAATGGTTTGCTCGGAAAGTATATTGCCTTTCAAAACTACCGGGGCTCTGTAAGCGCTACTTATGACGGACCTGAAGATAAATATTATTATGGCCGCAGGCCAACCCAACCCATGATGCCAAATTTCAGAAACGTGCATAAACAGGAAACAGATTTTCTCCGGGGTTACATGGTTTTCTTTGGCGCAGGCAGGGGTTTTGGAAGTGCCAATGCTCTTGGCGCTGAATTTAAGGATGCGCTTTCGGAAGCCGGCGACTGGTATATAAGTATCATGATGCAGGGAGAAACGATCCCCAAAGAAACCAACCATGTAAGATTAAGCAAGGACAAAAAAGATGCCTGGGGCATGCCTCAGCTCATTACTTCAGTAGATTATGATGATAATGATCTGAAGAGCATGAAAGATTTTTTGCAGGTAGCTTCAGAGATGTTTGACAAAGCGGGCTGCAAAAATATTCTGTCGTACGACAGCATGCAGGCTCCGGGCCTTGATATCCACGAAGTGGGAGGTTGCAGAATGGGCAAAGATCCGAAGACATCACTGCTGGATAAATGGAATGCCTTTCACAACTGCAACAATGTGTTTGTAACCGATGGAGCCTGCATGACATCCACAAGTACGCAAAATCCCTCCCTTACTTTTATGGCGATCACTGCAAGGGCGGCAAATCATGCCGTGAAGGAATTAAAAAAGGGAAATATATAACCAGGCTTTCTTCTGAAGGGATGCGTTTGTAAGCTTACCAATATTCTAAAAAAATTGACAAGCAGTAATTTATTTTTTCAATAGCAAAAAAATTATTTTATTTGGAACACAAGCAATGAGAAAAAAGCGCCTGTATTTTATTTTCTTATTCATTTTTCTCCTTCAGGTATTTGAAAATTTCCTTTTGAGATTCGATCTCTTTACCGCTAACTGCTAATGAAATATTCTTTGCGTCTTTATCAACTTCCACCGCAGAGACATTATCATTCATTTCAATGGCGATAATGTCTTTTATTTCTTTTTGTAATGAAGGATCATAAACCGGGAAACATACTTCGATTCGCTGGTAAATATTTCTGGTCATCCAATCCGAAGAGCCGAGGTAGATAAGATCCTTATTGTTATTACAAAAAATAAAAGCTCTTCCATGTTCAAGGAACCTGCCAACAATCCTTCTCACCATGATGTTTTCGCTCATCCCTTTTATGCCGGGCTTATACCTGCAAATACTTCTGACAAGCAGGTTGATCTTTACTCCTGCCCTGGATGCTTCATACAATTTACTGATCATTACTTTTTCCTCGAGGTTATTGAGTTTAATTGTGATGGCGGAGGGCAAACCGTTTCGGGCATTGATTATTTCATTTTCAATAAGTGCCAGAAAGTGTTTCTGCAGGTTAAACCGGGCGATTAATAAATGGCGAAAAATAATTTCATTTTCAGATTTTGGGTTTTTATGTTTTTTCAAAAAATAGAATAAGGATTCCAGTTCTGCAAGCAAATTTTTATTTGCGGTAAGCAAAATATGATCTGTATAAAAACGGGCTGTCGATTCATTGAGGTTGCCCGTGACAAGGAGACCGAGTGAAACCTTCTTCCTGTTTTACCTCAATACAATTAATGCCACTTTTGCGTGAACCTTTAGCTGCGGGATACTATATATAATATTTATTCCTGCGGATTTCATTTTCTTTGCCCAGAAAATATTGTTCTGCTCATCAAACCTTGCCTTTACCTCTACAAATACGGTAACTTTTTTCCCATTGCGGGCAGCGGTTATCAGGGCGTGAGCAATCTCTGAATCATGGGCTACTCTGTAAAGAGTTACAAAAATTTCTTCCACTTCTTCCATAATGGCGCCTTCATTAAAGAACCGGAGGATACAGGTATAGTCATAATAAGGTGTGTGAACCAGCATATCGTTCTTCAATATCTCCTGGAAAAGTGAAGTTTTTTTCTTGTCAGCCTGGTAGTCCAGGCCCCGAAATGAGGGATAGACCAGCGAAGGGTCATCATTGGGCAATCCTGCAAAATCGCTGAGGTTATGGTAATTGCCGCCTTATATCATGCTGGCAGATGAAAGAGAAAATCTTTTTGAAATAGATTCCAAGAAACGGTGTGGCATACCCGGCGGAAAAAGAAAATGCGTGGCCATTCCAAAGTCCCTTTTGGCAAGTTGCCTTTCAATTTTTTGTACCAGGTTTCCCTGGAACACATTGGCAAGGTGTAGTTCCGCATCCCTTGTTATTTTAATGCTGAAAGCGCCAGTAATTTTTTGTTTCGGAAATAAAATGGAAAGATGTGATTTAATGATATCATCAATAAAAACTATATACTTTAGCCCGTTATGAACTTCTATAAAAAACCGGGATATTTTATCTGGAGGAATATTTACTATAGCTATAGATTCGAATTTATTTAATGACGTTAGCGTAACTGCAATATAAAGCCTGTTTGTTTTTTAAGATAGGTAATTTCCAAGAAAGCCACAATAGTATCAAAAAAGTAATAGCTGCCTTTTTTTTCAATTTGCTGCGGTATTGGTTCATCATAAATTATTTGAAGGCGATGATTCTTTAGACCAGGTATAATTTCCTTGATGAGAATATCGCCAAAGAATTGTGACTGGCTCCGGGTTATTTGATTTGCTTTTTTGTAAACATCCTCATTTTCAGAAACAAACCTTCTCGTTTTCTTTTTGGCATTTTTCATCTTATGGATAACATGGAGTAACGGCATCCGTACAAGGTAAAATTCATCGATGTTGGACGAAAAGAATGCGATGAACTTAAGCCTTTCCAGCAGAGGAACAGCAGGTTTTGAAGCCTCGGCAAGGACCCGGCCATTAAAAGAAAGCCAACTAATATCCCTGTTAATAAATGAATTGGAAGGCATAAATTGATGCTTTACATATTAGTTGACTGCGTTTTTTTAATTGAACCCTCTGGCTGCGGGGTTCCTGAAATATTAAAAAGATGATTTCTTATAAATTAAATCATTTTTAAATGTATATATTTTTTTTAAAATTGTCAGAATAAGAAATAGCATCTTCATTAAAATCCCTTACAAGCAAGAGTTTTAGGCCCCTTTCTACGGGATAGCGGGTTAGGGGTGATGTCTTGAGATCCACATTATTAGCCCGCTTATTCTGGCAACAATTTATTTATAGGGACAATTAGCTAATCCTCAAAAGGGTTTATTATTTTATTTTACCTGGCCGGTCATGATGATGGGCGGATACTGTCTGGGAAAATAATTTTAGAAAGAGCTACGGTATTTAAAAAAAAATATTAAAATGCGTAATCATAGCTTTGTCTGGAAAGGAGATTAATAGGTTAATGGAGAATAATACATTCAAAGCATTTAGCTACCGCAATTATCGCTTGTATTTTTCCGGACAATCTATATCGCTTATAGGCACATGGATGCAGCGCACGGCGGTTTATTGGGTTATATACATTGAGACACATTCTGCATTTATGCTTGGTGTTGCCGTGTTTGCCACTCAATTTCCTTCATTTGTTTTTTCTCCTCTTGGTGGTGTGGTATCCGACAGGTATAACCGTTACCGGGTAATGCTGGTTACGCAGATTGCTTCTCTGGTGCAGGCTTCTTTGCTTGTAGTGTTAGTAGTATTTACCAAATATTCCGTTTGGGAAATATTTGTACTCAGCGCCCTGCTGGGAACTATCAATGCTTTTGATGTACCTGCGAGGCAATCTATGGTTCCCCAGATGGTTGATAATAAAGCAGATTTGCCGAATGCTATTGCCCTCAATTCATCTATGGCCAATTTAGCCAGGATGATAGGGCCGGCCATTTCGGGTATTGTTCTGGAGAAGCTTGGCGCAGGAACCTGTTTCTTTATAAATGCTTTGAGTTTCCTCGCAGTAATTATTTCCCTATTGATGATGAAGTTTCCTGCCTATGTTCCGCACATACATAAAAAAAGGGTATTCAGGGAATTTAAAGAAGGGTGGGAATATTTAAGGCTGACACCAGCCATTGGTTATGTAATATTATTACTGGCTTGCGTCAGTTTGTTTGCACTTCCTTTTATTACCGTTCTTCCCATATATGCCAAGGTTATATTTAATGGAAACGCAACTACTTTTGGATACCTCAACAGCGCTATAGGGGTGGGAGCTATTGGCGGAGCTGTCTTTTTAGCCTCTTTAAAAGCGGGATCCGACTTGAAGAGGATTATGTTTGTGAATTTACTGATCTTTGGAATTGCCCTGATCTTATTTTCGCATATGGCGAAGCTGCCGGTAGCCTTGCTTTTTGCTATGCTCGCAGGTTTTGGGATGATGTCACAAACTACCATAAGCAACACCATTATTCAAACAACTGTTTCTGCTGAAATGAGGGGAAGGGTGCTTAGTTATTTTGCCATGGCGTACTTTGGGATGCTGCCTTTGGGTGGATTATTAATCGGAACGGCCTCTCATTATTTTGGCGCGCCGGATACCCTTTTAGCTGAAGGTATTGCGGCGATTATTATTGCCGGAATATTCATGCCATTCCTGCGGAAGGATATTTTGAAAGGAAAGGATAAAATAAAATTGATCGAATTGGAAGACCCTGCTGTGGGGCAAATCAACAAATAATAATTAAACATTTTATATATGGAACAACAAAATAAAAATCAGCATGCTGCATTGCTGGTGATGGACGTTCAGGAAGCCACTGTAAATATGCTGGGAGATTCCGCTCCCTTAATGAACTCACTTACCACAGCCATACAAAAGGCGCGGAAGAATAAAATACCGGTAATTTATGTAGTTATCGGGTTTCGGAAAGGATACCCTGAAGCCAGTCCCAATAATAAATCTTTTTCAATGATCAAAACAGGGTCCATGAATTTTGACACGGAAGAAGCAGCTAAGGTGCATGCCTCTGTTGCGCCGCAACAGGGCGACATAATTGTAACCAAGAAGAGAGTAAGTGCATTTACCGGTAGCGACCTGGAAGTAGTGCTGCGTTCAATGGGAATAAATCACCTGGTACTTACAGGCATTGCCACCAGCGGGGTGGTGTTATCTACATTGCGGGAGGCGGCTGATAAGGATTACAGGATAACCGTTCTTTCGGATTGCTGTGCAGACAGGGATGAGGAAGTTCACCGGGTTCTTAAGGTCAAAGTTTTTCCCAGGCAGGCGGAAGTCATGCTTTCAGAGGAATGGTTAATTGAGAAATAACTATAAAAGAATTTTATTGTGATCCCTGAATTCCAATTAATCTAATTTAGTATGCAGATCAATAACTATAACCGGTAAATTTTCTAAAATTTCAATTAAATTACTATGGATAAAATTTGGCTCAAAAATCCAGAACCACATGATTTTCCTGCTGCTATCGATTACCTCGAATTGCTTTTCACTCCAGATGAAAGCAAAAAATTTGCAGATAATTTGATGAAAGCAGTCACCATTACAAAGAAGGCAAAGGATGTGTTGCGGGCAAGTAACCTTCCGCTTTTGCCGCAGGATAATATACATGTGAAGCAGGATTTGAAGAAGGTTAAGAAGGAGCAAAAATTATCACCCATACTTTTGGTGAGGTACGACCATAAATTAATTATTGCAGATGGATATCATCGCATTTGCGCTTTATATTATTTATCTGAAGATCATGATATTCCCTGCAGGTTGGTTTGAACGTGATTGGCGTAATCTCAAAAGATAACCAAATTTATTTCTTCTTTTCAAGCATCATTACATCTTCCTTTGCCTCCGTCAATAATTTTCTTGCCGGATTGGCAGTATTATCTTCAAAACGTCTATGGCCATTCGTTACCTTCCTGATGATTTTATTTTGGTGGAAAAAATATAGTCCTTCAAAAGTGGTTTCAGTTCTGGTATAGTCAAACTCATTGCCCGCTTTATATAGTAGAAAAGAAAGGAAACGCTCATAAACAAATATTAATAGATTGTTCATGAAGTAATATTCTTTTATTTCAGTTCCATAAGACAGTCTTACGCACACATAAATCTTTCTTACCTGCTCATTCTTAAAATACGCGATCATCATTCCTCCACCATCCGGGGTATCCTTTAAAAACTCTTCGTTTTGTAGCGTACCTTTTTGCATCGATGAGTCGATATCGATTATTCTGATTTCTTTTTTGATGGTATTAATAATATTTGGAACGGACTGTCCGGGTGAAAAAATGGACAGAGCAAAAAATAATAGTAAAATGAGGATTGAACTGCGGACTATAACCATATTATTCCTGCCGATGTTTCAAATTAGGATATTAGTCACAAATACGCAGATTTTTTTTCTAAAACGAAATTCATAGGATGCCAAAACATGCTCCATCATATTGTAAAAAAATGATCACATCTTAGCCGGGGAATTTTTTTATGAATATTCATTGCAATCAATCATGCAACTTATTATTCTTCTTATCGATATAGATTAATTTTTCATCTTTCATCACCCTTGCTTCCCCATTAGTAAAAATATCTGCATAGGCATACATGGGTGTTATAACCCAATTTCCTTTGGTATCAATATAACCCCAAAGACCATTATCACTTTCAGCCGGCGCAAGCCCCTCTGAAAAATTATGTGCGTTGGTAAAATGGATGGTTATTACCACCTGTCCGGATGTATTAATATACCCGTAAAGTTTGTTCCTTGAAACAGATGCCAGGCCGCCGTTAAAATCTAGGGCCTCATCATATATGGGTTCAGTAATAGCTTTACCTGTGCTATCGAGGTACATCCATTTTGTTCCTTTTCTTACAGCAGCATAACCTTCATTGAAAGTTAATCCTTCATCATATTGCGGGCTTATTATTTCAACACCGGATTTATTGACGTAGCCTACTTTGCCGTCCTTCTTTACCTGTGCAAGGCCGCACACGCAGTTATCTACATAATCATACTTGCTTTCCCAATTTTGTGAGTAGCCGCAAAGTGCGGGGAAAGTCAGCACAAGCAGCAGTAACTTCTTCATGTTGTTTATTTTAAGGTGAAATAATGAATTTCATAAGCAAAATATTTACCTTCTTTTAGAAAAAAGATGACCGGGATAAGGTGAAGGCATGATTTTGATTCTATAAGCCGGCTTGATAGAAGACTGGCAATCCGGTTAGGCAGAATTCATGTTGACAATTATGAAGTCTCAAATATTGAGGCTGCCAAAATAAAAAATCAACATTAGTATCTGACTAAAAGAGGCTTTGAAATATTTACTAATGCAGCCGGAATTCAAGAAGAATAGACTTTTATGGCCTGTTTGGCATTGTTTGATATTTAATCATTCATGACCGGTAATTCAATATAGGTTGCATATTGATTATTGCAATAAATTGTTTCGGTTGCTTTTATGTAGTCACTTTCTTTTGCTTCAAAGATGTTAGGAACATATTTCTGCGGGTTGCGGTCGATTACGGGGAACCAGGTGCTTTGAACCTGGATCAATAAATGGTGGCCTTTCATAAAAGTATGGTTGATATCATGCAGATCAATTACAAATTCTTCCGGCTTATTTGGCACAAGCTGTTCAGGATGTTCAAAACTTTTTCTAAACCGGCCCCTGTATACTTCCATTGCTACCGGTAACTGATAGCCGCTCATTAATATATTTTTATTGTCAATATCCGGGTATACATCAATAAGCTTTACCACAAAATCTGCATCGCTGCCGGAGGTGCTGGCAAAAAGATGGGCCGTGATTTTCCCGGTTACTGTCAGGTTTTCTTTCAGGCTGTCTGTTAAAAAGTTAACCACATCCGGCCTGGAACTAACAAAGCGCTGATCTTCAACCTGCCACGATCCCCATTGGCTTCCAAATCCATAAGTTGCTTCTATGGGCCTAGTACGGTATGGTACCGGTTTTGAGGGATCACTTTCATAGCTTACAGAACCTTTGCTGGTCAATGGTTTGGAAAAGGCTGCTAAATGATCTGCATAGGCATACAGCTTTTTTAACTCAGCATTCTTCGGAGGCCAAGCCGTATAGGTTTTCCATTGATTGCTGCCCGTCTGAAAGCATGTTGCTTCAGGAAATTTTCCATCGCCTATTCCTCTGAGCCAATAATCAAACCACTTCTTTTGTAATTGTTGAAAATATACTGAGGTATTGCCTCCGAAATCAATCTTTCCCAGGCTGTCTCCCTTCCGCCCTGCCCATCCACCATGCTTCCAGGGACCCAAAACAATAAAATTACGATCGAAAGAATCCTTCTTTTCGAGGTGTTCATACATGATCTGCGGGCCGTTTAAATCTTCCTGGTCGTAATAACCACCAACGTGTAATATAGGGATCTGAGGATACTGTATCTGTGAAAGCATGGATTGTTTTTGCCAATAACTATCGTAGTTTGGGTGTCGCACAAAATCATTCCAGGCGGGAAGCCGGTTCTTATAATATTTATCATTTACATTTTTGGATGATCCTAAATTGAGGTACCAATCATACAGATCAAATTCGGGGAAGGGAAAATCGCTGTTACTTTCTTTTTCGTTTTCAACCAAATAACTATATTCAAAACCATAGCTGAGCCGGAAGGCACCGTTGTGATGAAAATCGTCACCCAAAAACATATCAGTAGGTGAGGCCTGAGGGGAGCTGGCTTTCAAAGCCGGGTGCGGATCCATGGCAGCATCCAATGCAAGATAGCCGGGGTAGGAGATGCCGAAAATGCCAACCTTGCCGTTATTGTATTTTATATTTTTCACAAGCCAGTCAACCGTATCCCAGGTATCGGTACTTTCATCAGTTTTTTTCTTATCAGTCAAATGATAAAGAGGGCGGTTCATTTCGAAACTTCCCTCACTTTTGAATTTGCCTCGTATATCCTGGAAAACGATGATATAACCTTCTCTCAAAAGTACCCGGTAATAACCGGGAAATTTGTCAATTGAAACTGTTGAGTCTTCTTTTAAAGGAATGTCGGCCCCATAAGGTGTGCGTTCTATAAGGATTGGTGCAGGCTTTTGAAAATTTACCGGATATAATATTACTGTAAATAGTTTCATACCATCCCGCATAGGAATCATATATGTTTTCTTTGTCAGTAATGCGACAGTGTCGTCCTGTGCTTTCAACCCATGGAAGCAGCCGATCGAAAGAATTAAAAATAACAGCAGTTTTTTCATGATGGTATAATATGATTTTTTTTTTGGTGAACTTAATTGAATTCGGTGAAAAAATATTTGCTTAAAAAATAAACATGGATAATTGTTCCATTGATAAACAATTAATCCGATTCTGAAATTAATTCTTGCAACTGCCCGAAAGTTAACTGACTACCAATAAAAATGCCCCGATGATAAACAGGGGGCCACCTTCATGCATTTGTCTTAAATATTAATTAAAGGATAAACGCATTTCATTTATTTTGTTGCCGGTGGTGTTAATGTGTATCCCAAAGATTGTACTATATATAACCTGTCATAATAGACTCCGTCCCTATCAATTTTTCCATTGGCTACATGGGCAGTATATTGCAAAGGAAAGGTTATGGTTTTTCCGCTTTGGGTAAATGTGTAATCGCCCCAAAGAGAGACCCAATCTCCCTGCAGGTCGCCCTGCAGCACCTTGAAGGTTTCCGTTACAAAACCAATTTTCCTGTCCGACTGGGTTTTGTAATTTTCCTGCCAGGTACTCATCGTTTGCTCCACGGTAGAGGAGTCGGTAGGAGCGGGGCCATGGCCTTTGTAATTATCAGCAAGGAGGCTTTTTGCTTTTACAAGGTCTCCTGATGTGAGTGCATTTACAAAGTCGGAAACTACTTTCATATCGGCTTCCGCATTAGTATTTTCCCCAATCATATTCTTATAGGAAGGTTGTGCGTTATTGCCAGACTGCGCTTTTACTTTACTCGTCAAAACTGATAACAACAAAAAGGTTGCTAAGAAAAAAATAATTTTTTTCATTTTTTTAAAATTTGATTGTTTATAATTTAAAATTCCAGGTTTTCCTTTTATTCCTTTTTCATTAATATAATCTTTTTTTTGAAAAGGGAGTTATCGATCATTGAAAATTTGGTTTACGGTTATTGTCCTTTTCCGTTAGTTAATTACCATGATTGATTCCTTCTAATTACATAATGGCAATTGGTAAAATAAAGTGGTGATCTGCAGGAGAGCTTTAGGAGTAATTCAATAAGGAAATAGCAAGCTAACAAATGGTTTTCATATTGGCAATTTTATTATTTCTTTTTTCCGGTAAATCTTTCTTTTCCTTTTTTTGAAAATTACTTTGAATAAGGGGTAGTCCAGGAATATATGAATTCATTTACCTGATCTGCAAATAATTGTGGGGATAGCAGTTAATTAATAAAATGCCAGCTAACATCATTTCTAAAATAATATCCTGAAAAAAATTTTCTCAAAAAGTCAGTTTCGGTAAAAAAAGGATTATTTTGGATTTTTAACTCTAAACCAATAAAAAATAAAAAATGAAAACATTCCTTCTTTCATTAACAACACTGTTATTATTCTCTTTCGTGAATGGTCAAACAGCCGAAGACATTATTGCTAAACATATTGATGCAATCGGAGGCAAAGACAAACTTTCCCAAATTACCTCCATATATATTGAAAACAAGACGGAAGTGATGGGCAATGAATCTGATTCAAAAACAACTATTTTAAATGGTAAAGGATATAAAAATGAACTGAATTTTAACGGTCAGCAAATTGTACAGGTGATAACTGATAAGGGTGGGTGGTCAATTAATCCATTTAGCGGTGGTACTACGGCAGACTCACTTCCTGCTGATCAGTTTAAACAAAGTGAAGACCAGGTATATTTGCCTGATCCTCTTTTTAACTATGCATTGCACGGTGCAAAAGTGGAGCTGGAAGGCCAGGAAAAAGTTGATAGCATTAATGCCTACAAAATAAAATATACTAACAAAGACAGTGCAGAGACTACTTTTTATATTGATCCAACTACCTGGTATATTATCAGGGCTCTGAAAAAAGGAGATGTGCAAGGCCAGGAAACAACTTTTACCATTAGCTTTTCTGATCTGAGAAAAACTGATTTCGGGATCCTTATTCCATATAACACAAATATAGATATGGGTCAATTCGCTTTGCAGGTTAAAGTTACCAAGGTCGAGATCAACAAGGATATTGATCTGGCAATATTTACAATGCCAAAATAATAATGTTCTTTTGTTTAATACCGTGATGAAATAGTTTAAGATTTGGCTATTACACCATGGTTTTTATGGAAATGGATTATTGTTCCATTACAAATTCCTTAGTTGACAAATGATTATGGAAAATGGGCCTCAGGGTAAATATTTATTCAAATAAACTAAGTTCCCTTGAAGCGCGGTTCTTGATTTCCTGTAATTCGGACTCGGTGAGGGGCTTAAGTAGAGAGCGAATATTTTTATAATCGTTGCTGACTGTTTTATAGATATCCATCTTTTTGAAGTTTGGATATCTTTTTTCCAACTCATTAATAATGCTTTGTAAATTTGAAGGTCGTTCGGTAGTTTGCATAACAATCAGTTTAAATAGAACATGCAATTTCCAGAATTTATTTAGGATCCTAATATTAAGTTTACATTAATTTTTTCTTCAATGAGTATTGAATCCAAAATTTTATTAGGAAATATCTCAAATTTGAAAACAGGGAAATCAAAATACTAATTTTTGTATAAATAATTGATTTATATTTTTATATGTATCTAATCTAAATATTAGAATGAATAATTATTTTTTATAAAAACCAGATTATCAATCATGGTAAAAACAATTAATCAACGGATGACTGCAAGGCTTGGAGGCGACTTTGTGTATTCTTAATAGGACTGCGGGTGAACCGTTTTTGGAAGTTTCATAAATGGCTTCCGGTGGCTGCGGCCATGCCTAAAATGCTCAAAGAGCTTTCCCAAATACCCGAAAACGGCTTTCTTGGATTTCAAATTTTGGCTGGAAACCCGCCTGTTACCTTTCAATATTGGAGATCGTTTGAACATTTGGAAGCATATGCCAAGGACAGGGACGGATTTCATTATCCTGCATGGAAGGCTTTTAATACCAAAATAAAAAGCAATGGAGATGTGGGTATCTGGCATGAAACTTATAAAGTGAGTGGCGGCAGCTATGAATGTGTCTGTAATAATATGACCAAATTCGGGCTTGGGAAGGTTGGCGAATTAATCCCAGCCGTTGGAAAAAGAGAGTATACTGCCGGGAGAATTACTAAAGGTGATCAATAGATTCAATCCCGGGTTGTTGAATATTTTTTAGTATGGATAAACTGCAACTTTCCGGTAAAAGCCTTTTAATTATGCTAAACTGGATTCTCTGGAATTAATAAAGCATTTTAGCGCCACCCTATTAACTAGAATATTGAATATTATTCATCAAATATTCCATGCCTTGAAGAATAATTCCATTCATTATTCACCAACACAAATGCGGTTAGCAAAACAACCCTATTTATTTGTCAATGCATCCAAAAATTCCTGGCGCTTATTATAAATTACTTGTGGATATTGCTCAACATCGATACCTTCAAATAATTCCTTGCACAGAGAGGATAGTCTTTTCTTAATATCAATTTCTGCCTGGCATATCCTGGCCAAAGCTTCATTTTCAATCAATCTTCCATCGGATAGCTTAAAAACTGTGATTCTTTCCATTGCTTTATTTTTTAGTTTTCTATGAAATATATTTTCTAATAATTCACCGGATCCGCAGGATCACTTATTAATCTTCATTAACCATCATTTCCTATGCCATAAAATACGCTGAAGGATCATCGTTAAGTTATTCTACAAATGCATAACAAAATAAAATTATAGAATAGCTGAATAAAAATAATAGCGTGGAATGGGGGGTAAGCAAAAATGATCCGAAGCCTCTACTGAATTTGTTTCCTTATCGATACGGCATGTCCGGTGTTACAAACTATTATCTGTATTATCCCTATAGGTTAGGCGAATGTAGGTAAATTTTTAAGTTTGACGCCAAAGTGGAAAAATATTTTTCCACTTTTTCAACTAATTCTTTTCGATGCTATAATAACACTTATCCTGCTTCAAATGGGTTATTGGATCCGCCAATAAATGCATTGAAAATAGTTGAATATCAGCGCGCCAGCAGATTATTTTATAGGATTTTATTTTTCAACCTGAATAGTTCCTTCTCCCGTCTTCCTCACTGGGACACCTATTTCTTTTAAAGAGTCTGAGGATTGAATATTTAATTATTTTTTTATTTAAAACTACTGTTTATGATATTCTCAGGCGCTTTATTTTTTATTGGGTGTCCTATGAGGAAGTCAGGAATAACACTTATCCTGCTTCAAATGTGTGATTGGATCCGCCAATAAATGCATTGAGAAGAGTTGAATATCAGCGCGCCAGCAGATTATTTTATAGGATTTTATTCTTCAACCTGAATAGTTCCTTCTCTTTATTATTCAGATATTTTTGATTTATTGTTGAGTTTCACTTCATCAGATAGCTGTTTTACCATTTCTTTCAACTCACTGATTGCCTTGTTTTGAGTTTCAACCTGGTTATTCAATTGCTTAATTTGATCCTGTTGCTCCTGCACTGCTTTTACCAGTGGCACGACAAATTCTGAATAACCAAGTCCCCATGTATCCTTACTGTTCTGAGGTTTATAAACACCGCTGAAATCATAACCTACTTCCTCTGCAGCCTTTTCAACATCCTGCGCAATGAAACCTGAATATTGTATGCTTTCCTTGTTTTTTATTGCAGCTTCTTCAGATGGATTGTAACTAACCGGAATTGCTGAAGAGGAGTTATCCGCATTACGGGTATATGCATTTAACTTATGTACATTCAGGTGATAAGTTACCGGAGTCAATTTTAGAATAAAATCAAGACCCGGAACATCTGATCGGATATCTGATTTGAACCGTCCGTCACTTAAAGCCGTAATTGTTTGAACATTACATTTTAGAGCTGTTATACTATTATTACCTAGCACAATCGTATTATTGCCACTCACTGAGGCCTGGTAACCAATTGCTGTGGCGTTGGTAAGTGAATTGATGGAAGCATCGGCGCTGGCGCCAATAAAAGTATTATTGCTGCCGCTGGTATTGGTACCGCCTGAATTATCTCCCAAAGCTGTATTATAGGTACCTGTTGTGTTTGTTAATGAAGACCTTCCTATCGCTGTATTGAAACTACCTACGGTACTGGCCCACATGGCATTGTAGCCCATTGCTGTGTTATAGCCTATAGGATCGTTGTTGAAATATAAAGCGCCGTAACCTACTACGCTATTTCCCCCTCCTACAGTATTGGACACTATGGCGTCGTTACCTACACCTACATTATGAATTCCGGTTGTGTTACTAAATAGAACTGCGTGTCCGACCGCCATATTATCGCTTCCGGTTGTATTTGAGTAAAGTGTTTTATAACCAAAAGCATCGTTCCACCAGCCTGTAGTGTTGTTCAGAAGTGATTGGTAGCCGATGCCAGTGTTTCTATAACCGCTTGTATT
>OBLU010002893.1_pt1 | contig 15616 bp, 15 predicted proteins | sample 1518681 | NCBI WGS metagenome assembly OBLU01 (sample SAMEA3539304, study PRJEB22396) | soil metagenome | biome: tundra; feature: field; material: soil | place: USA | collected 2010-05 | depth 0.15 m
TCTACGTGGATCACTACAACACGGTGCGACTGCACAGCGCCATCGGCTATGTGACGCCGCAGGATCGGCTCGCCGGACGACAGGCCGAGATCCACGCGGCCCGCGATCGCAAGCTAGAAGAAGCTCGTAGGCAGCGGCAACTTCGCCGGCAGCAGATAGCGTCTTTGATGTTTGCACACTCTTCCACCGCAACTACAATAACCTCGCCGGGTGAAACGGAAGCGGGCACTGCAGGGATGCAACCATGCTGAGGGATAACCTGGTGGGGCTCATCGAGCCGATGCTCAGCAGCGCGGGAGCCAATCCTCTCGCGCTGTGCACTGCGAGGAAAAAGCCATCGGACGATAGACCCCCATGCCTTGAAAATCCCCGCCCCGAAGGGGCGGAATCTACACTAACGGAGAACGCCGCTTCTCCATTTCACGCTGAGCCAAGACAGACTTGTTCCGCGAACTTGTGGGACACGATACCAGTTGCGCTGGTAAATCGAAATAAATTTGAAATGGGAAACGCCTACTGCACCGCAATCACCTGGTGATCGTGGCAATCGGGATGAATCTTTTGATAGAGATTCGCGAGCAGCCCCGATCCATACCGCGCCACAAAGCTCACGCCTGCGACCTCGCGCTCCTGGAGCGCCTTATGCGGAAATAGAGCGTGGCTCAACGCATCCGCGTGCCGCGTGATGACCTCATTCCGCAGCAGTTCCGCCCGTGACGCGCGCCGATGAAGCCGGTTGATTTGATACCACATTCGGGTCCGGGCGCGGTCCGCCGCCTCGATGAGGGTTGAATCCAGTTTGCCGATCGATTCGCGGACAGAAGCCATCGACTGCTCAGCACTCGCGTAGGCTTCCGAAAAGCGCGTCTGCAAGTCCGAAGGCAGCGAACGAGCGGCAATGGCTTCTCGAACTTTTTCCGCGCCGAGGAACAAATCGGCCAGGCCCAACTGGTAGCGCGTAAGAATGCGCTCGGGCTTGGCTTCGAGCAAGGTCGCCGAAAACCGCGGCAGGATTGGCGTCACCCGTCCCAGTAGTTTCTCGTAGACTACGGCGACTTGTGCGAAGTATGCGACTTCGGCCGCCCCGCCGGTGTAAACGAGCGTCGGCAGCAGGTAGTCCTGCACCACGGGACGAAACAGCACATTCGGGCTGAACTTCTCCGGCGCCTTTTCAATCCGGTCAATCAGCTCTTCAGACGGGACCCGCTCCTCACCCACTGCGAAGGTACCGCCGTTGGCGCCATTGTTTCTGCGCCGCACTACCGTGCGCGCGCCAGTCTTCACTTCAAAAAGCAGCGTGGTCGCGGAAGTCACTTTCACTTGCTGGTGATATCCCGCCGCATCGAGCGCCTTGCCTCGCGCCAGCAGTCCTTCATCGAGTTCGGAGGCCCGTTCGATCGCCGCGCGGAACAGGGGTTTTGCGAGATCATGGAAATCTTTGTCGGCCGGATCGAGCAGGATGACGCCCCAATCCGCAAACATCCGCGCAAACAGCAGGGCAAACGCACTGCCCAGAGTTTCACCCGGACGATACGCCTCGCGCAGCCACGTTGTGACCTCGGAATCTCCCAAAAGCCTGGCGGCGCTTTCGACCACGGGCTCAATCTCCGGCCCGAATTTGACGGTCCCCACGGGCGCGTCGGCCACGGCGTTACTTTCAAACGCGCGACTTTCCACCGCGAATCGTTCCGGCAGGCCATGCTCAGAGAGCAGCGCTACATGGTTGACCTCGGCCAAATCGTGATCCTCGGTCGCCAGCCAGAAGACCGGGACGCAGTCCACTCCGGCCGCCGTCGCCTGTTCCGCCAGCTTAACCGCCGTCAGCGCTTTGAAGATTGAAAACAGCGGCCCGCCGAAGAGACCAACTTGCTGTCCCGTAACCGCCGTCAGCGCTCCTCGCCTCAGCCGCTCAATATTGGCCAGCGTATTGGCAGAGGCGCCCCACGCGCGATTCTGCCGCTCGAGAATGTCGCTCACCTTGCCGCGGCGCGCGGCATCGTAAGCGACACGCGGCGATTCGTCCTTCACCCACTCGGAAAAAATCGGTGAGCGTGGATACATCCCGCGAACAGAAGGAGTGTAGGAAAGATAGTCGAGGAAGAGACGTGTGCTGTGCGGAATCTGCTGGAACGGCAAACACTGCGACTTCATCGGCAGCTCTCCGCACATCTCTCGACACACCGGCATATTCTTGCGATCCGCATATGGTCTCAGTCTCTCGGAAGCCCACGCGGGGCAATCTTCGCGAGCATCCAAAAGTAGCACTTTCGAGGCAGTTAGCGCCAAACCCAACTACATCTGATGACGCGGAGGCGTTCAGGGTGCAGAGAGTGGGGAGGAATTCGGGGGAGGCGATACGAACGGCAAAGATGATGCGACTCTGGTTGCTGGGTCGCGCCAGGCTACGATAGCAACAAAATTCTTCTGGGCATTCTAGAGCGGGCCGCAGCGGAGCATCATTCGCTTGACGGGATACCCTGACCCTTCGCCATCGGCGCCGCAAGTGACGCTGACGAATCGCTGCCGCCGCGTCGACAGCCTTCAGAACATGACACAGGCCTCGTTGACCCTCTCCTGTACCCGTTCCAGCAGCGTCAGCTGCCGCTGCAGTTCCGTCTTCAGCGTGCCGTCCGGCTGCCGCGCGACTTCATCCTTAAGGCTGCGCTTTTTGCCGGCGAGGAGTTCTGCGGTTTGTTCGAGTTCGCCGGAGTCGAATCGCAAGTCGTGGGCCAGGACCTTCTTCAGCAGTTCGTTGTACTGCCGGGGGTCTTGTTCTAACAAGACGTTCGCAAGCAGATTCAGCTCGTCTGCTTCCAGGTGGAATTGCATAGCTCTCTCCTTTCAATAGGGAAAGCGCCTTGGAAACTCTATAAAAATTCAATCACGGTAACCATCGAATTGTCAGTGACAAAAATCACCGCGGTCGAATGGCAAATCACATGGTCGACAGAATCGCGGCAGAAACGGAAGCCGTGATCGATGAGATTATGCCCTCGCCGCACTGGCTGAACCACTTGGAGGATGCTGAGCCGCTTCGGCCCAACCCGAGCGAGCAGCTTGCCGTTGCTGCGAGCCCTCGGTGACATCGCCGCCTCGACGCCCGATCCGGAGTTCCGCCGGATACTCGTCGAGCACGGAATGCGGACAGTGGCAGGCTGCGCCGAAAAGCTCGGCGAAGACAAACTGAGAGAGTTACGCGCTCGCTAGGCCGCGCTGGAGAGCTTCACCGCGATCTCGCAGCCGTAGATTACGGCCCTCTGCTGGGGATGATGCGGCTAACAGATTCGCACACGGTCTATCTTCCGAAAAGCAATCGTTCCAGTACGGGACCGAGCGCCAACGCAGGAAGATAGCTCAGAGCCACCATCGTTATCAAACAAGTTGTGAGTAGGACCCCGAACGAAAGAGAATGGGTCGGAAGAGTTCCCGACGAAGAAGGGGCACTTCTCTGACGACCAAATAAATCTGCCAATGCCAATGCGGGAATCGCCAAGCCGAACCTACCCACCATCATCGCCAATGCTGTGGTCAGGTTGTAAAACGGAGTGTTCGCACTCAGACCGGCAAAGCTTTGGCCATTGTTGGCGAAGCAGGAAGTATAAGCAAACAGAATCCCCGTGAAACCGTGCGGGCCGCCGTTGACCGTCAACCCGGACAGTCCCGCCCTGGTGCTCACGGCAATGGCGGTGAGTGGGAGGACGACCAGCGGCGCGGCCAAAGCGTACAGCATGATCATTTTGTTCTCCGGCGGCCCTATCTTTTTCCCTAAGTATTCGGGCGTGCGCCCAACCATCAGTCCGGCTAGAAACACAGCGATCGCAGCGGCCATGACCATGCTGTAAAGACCAGTCCCCAGACCTCCGAATACGACTTCTCCGAGCAGCATGTTTACCAGCAAAACCATGCCACCGAGCGAGGTGTAGCTGTCGTCCATTGAGTTGTAGGATCCCGTGGCCGTGTTGGATGTAACGACAGCCGTGAGGGTAGAACCGCCGATGCCGAAGCGCACCTCCTTTCCTTCCATGTTTCCACCAGACTGGACGCGACTATTTCGGAAATCCACATTGCTGAGGTGGGGACCGCCCCGCTGTTCAAAGTGATGTACGAAGACCAGCCCGCAGCCGAAGAGAAGCATCATCACGCAGTAGAAAAGCCATCCCTGTCGAGGCTGGCCAACCATCCTGCCGAAGGTGTTCGTCAATGCCGCAGGCAGGAGCACGATCGCCAACATTTCGAGAAAGTTTGTAAGCGGCGTGGGGTTCTCATAGGGATGAGCCCCATTTGCGTTAAAGAAGCCGCCGCCATTCGTGCCGAGATTCTTGATGATCTCCAGTGCGGCTACCGGACCCTGCGGTATGACCTGCTGGGCACCCTCGACGGTAGTGGCAACCACATAGTGGTGGAAGTTCATCGGAACGCCCTGCCAGACGAGCAGCACCGCGCCTAGCAACGCTCCCGGCAATAGGATCCAGAGCAGGGATCGGGTCAGATCAACCCAAAAGTTGCCGAGCGTGGCGGAGAGTTGCCGGGCAAGACCGCGGATAAAGGCAACTCCGACCGCCAACCCGGCAGCGCCAGCCAGGAAGTTCTGTGCGCAGAGTCCCACCATCTGGCTGAAATAGCTCATCGTGTTCTCGCCAGCGTAACCTTGCCAAGTAGTGGTCGTCGAGAAACTGATCGCCGTATTCAGAGCCAGGTCTGGGGATAACGGCGTGGTGTGGTACTGCGGAAAAAACCAGGGAAGAAACTGCTGCACTCTGAGAATGGCATACAACAGGAGCGTGCCGGCAAAACCAAAGAGCACGAAACACGTCGCATACTCCTTGCCGGTCATCTCCACATCAGGATCAACCGCAGTAATACGATAGACAAGCCGCTCAACCGGAAGACATAAACGATCAAGTACGGTCCGTTGCCGGGAAAAGACCCGTTCCATGTACCCGCCCAAGGGCTTCACCAGGATGGTGACGATGGCGATAAACAACACGTATTGAATTGCGCTGTAGAGATCCACCGGCCCTACTCAGAAGCAGGCCGACCGAGGTGTCGTCACATGCTTAGAACACATTCTCGATTCGGCTTTCACCTTGATTCTTCATTTGAAGGTCTTCATTTGAAATATTTGAAATCGTTTATCAAAGTGCGAGATTTGTTGAGCCCCCGAACGCACGAGGCGCTCCATTGTCCCGCCTAAAGCATTCTAGTTCCGCGTCGGTGTGTTTGAAAGGAGAACGCACCAGCCCACCCTAGCGACGGATCGCCTGAATGCGGAACGAATAACCGATCCCGATGAAATGATCCACTGCGGCCGACGATAGGCCCACGCCGACATGGAAGTCAATCTGGTGCCGCTTGGCGAGCTTTAGTGCTGTCCCAAAGTGCAGCAAGTGCCGCGGCCCACCAACTTCCGGAAAGTCACCCGCGTATTCGACAAACGCATCCCAGGGTTTCGTCAATTGCCTATCTAACAGGAACGTGGACTCGCCGGTCAGATTTCGCGTGCGGCCCTGAGTGGGCCAATACACCGAGAACATTCCGGCCGCCGTCCAGCTGGCGGACAGCGCGCGCGACCAAGGCACCTGCAACCCCGGATCGTACCCGCCGCTGGACACGGTGCTGGCTCCAGTCGGGAAACTAAGGAACAGGATCACGGATACATCGAATGCACCCCGCGTGGGGCCAAGCTGTTCTTTTACTCCGACGGCAAAGTCGCCGATTCCCGAGCCGGGGCCGTCGCCAGTGTTCAGGTTGTGGAAGTAGTCCGGCACCGTGAAGCGCAACTCAGTCCTTTTGGCGACACCAAGGCGCACCAAGGTCTCCGGACCGTCTAACACGCTCCGCCCTTGGCTGCGAGTTTCAAGGAAGCCGCTCTCCGCCTGAAGGCTGCCGGCCGGGACGACAACGCTGGAGTTTGTAACTGCCGGCCGATCCGTCGAGATCGGTCCCGCAGCGTCAACAGTCGGGGGCTGATCTTGACCATGTAATGGCACCATTGCGATCAAAATGAATGCCGGTAGTGCAGTGGAAATACGAGCGAGCATTGGCCGAGTGGACAGTCCCGTGTTGTCCTAGCGAGCACAGTAGCACACAGCGTTTACTTACCCACACCTATGAAGTGGCTTACACGCAATTTCGATTGCGTTAGTTCCTTGACGTCCAACTGCCCGTTCTTGCCCTTATCCAGTCTGTCGAACTCCGCTTCCATAAACTTCATCCACTCTTGTTTGGAGATCTTGCCGCTCTTGTCGGTTATCGATGAGGAGCAGCAATTGCTTGACCTCGTCCTCTCCGAGCGCCAGTTTATCCTGCGGCTTCGGAGCTGCTGCCTTTTGTGCGACCGCAGTCCCCAGCATAGCCCAGGTCGCGACCAGCACTGCGATGACCAAGACGATGTTCGTTCGCCTCAACATGGTTGACTCCTATGATGTTTTGTTTCAATGCGTTCTCACGCAGCGCGAGTCACTGGTTTTTCCCGCTCCTGCAGTTCAGCTATCGCGTCTTCGGCAGAGCCGGGCCGCAGACGGACCCAATAACCGATCAAACGAGGCTTGCGCTCCTTTTGTAGCGCCACCAGGAATCGCACATAAAATGCGATACCTGACGTGCACAGCACCGTCCATACCGCTATCACGAACATCTCAGCCTCAAGGTTCGGATCCCAGCGCCTGAAACATTGCCTGGAATCTCGACCCAGATCATTGGATACGAAAATCCGTAAATATCGAATAAAAGATTCATAAATTGTTGGTAAAGGTGCGCACCCACCACTTACGAAGTTTCTGCGCAATCTCCCGAAGTCTGGTTGTAGGAGGTTGGATCCGACATTAGCGCTTGCCGTCAATTGTGGTCGGTCTCTTCACGATCTTTTTATGGCTGATTGCGGTTCTTTACAGTCTTTACAGCTGTCTTATTTCACGACGGAATGCGTTGATCTATACGGCCTTTTTATGCATTCTTTAGGACTTTTTCATTTCTCCTGACATAAGCTGGCTTCGGAGATGTCCGGATGGTCATCACTTGGGCCAAGTCGTCACCCGCCGCTCAGCAGTCGCGAAGGAACCTAGGATTATTCCCAGGCGTTCGCTGCGGCGCGCTTCCACGCTCTCTGCTTGTCGTGGTTGTGACACTGGCCGCGTCCACCTATGGGGCGGCACAGGTGGGTATTAATGAAGTACACGTTCTGCCACACGCAATGGACGGTTCTTCTGCTCCCAGGCAGCAAATCCTTCGCGCTAACGTCGACCTGGTGTTGGTTAACGTCACGGTTCTGGATCATGCAAATCGAGCAGTCACCGGCCTGGAAGCGATAGACTTTTCAGTGCTGGATGACAAAAACCCTCAGGTTGTCAGGTACGTTTCCAATGTAGACGAGCCCATATCGCTGGTTGTGGTTCTCGATGCCAGCGCGAGTATGGCCCCGAAAATCCAAGAAGCACGGAAGGCTTTCACTGAACTCATCAACACATCGAACCCACAAGATGATTTCGGTCTGATCGCCGTGAATGATAAGCCCCGGGTTGCTCTCCACTTCGATGACCCCGCAAGTGAAATCCAAGGGGCAGTGGACGCACTTCAGCCGGACGGCTACACAGCGTTGTGGGATGGTCTGTATCTCGGCATAAAGGAACTAAAGAACTCGCATTACCAAAGAAGGGCGATGGTCGTGATTTCCGATGGTGGTGACAACCACAGCCGGTACACCGAGTCGGAACTGAAGTCGCTCCTGGAAGAAGCTGATGTAGAGGTATACGCAATCGGCATGTTCGACCGATACGCAACGAGACTTGAAGAAAGGAAAGGGCCACTCCAGCTCGACGAAGTCACATCGGTTACCGGAGGCCGAGTGTTCTCTGTTCATGACTCGGTAGAGCTTTCCCGCGCTGTGACCCAGATCAGCCACGAATTGCGCAGTCAGTACGTTCTTGGTTATTACCCGAGCAATCGCAACCGAGACGGCAAATGGCGCAGGCTCAAAATTCGCCTCGCAGGATCGGCATCTCAAGCAACACTCCGGCTGTATGCCAAGAAGGGCTATTACGCACCCACGGAATAGTTTCTTCTGTACCTAGGTGTGTTGCGGGCAAGGCGCCTTGTTTCGACCCTCGCTCGTTTCAAACCTGAGCCGCTTTCAGCTCTGTCATCGCTCGATTCGCTTCCAGCCCCACACCCTCCCGCGTGAAATGGCTTGGGTCCGTCTCTGCTTTTTGCACCGCTCCGGGCTGGTAAGTTTCTGAATGACGCCATCGCAATCTTCCTGCATGTGGAACCGGAAGACCCATTCAAGAAATTGTTTTACCGCATACTTGGCGTAGGATTTACAGCAGTGTCAGCGAGGCCTGGAAGCGGCCAAGAGAGTACTTCGTATGCAGAGAATCAAGATCCAAAGATTCTGGCGCTCCGGAATTCGGGCTATCCCCGGCATTCTTCTTGTAGGGCTGGTAACTTTCATCTGCTATGGGTTGGGGCTGAATCTCACCGCAACCGGCTTCCTTTATCTGATTATTGTGGTGTTGCAATCCCTGCTCGGCGACTTCGTCTCCTCTGCCGTTGTTTCCATTATCGCGGATCTTTGCTTGAATTTTTTCTTCGTTCCTCCGATCTTCTCGTTCAGGGTGAGCGATTCCTCGGACATTTGGGCGCTGATCGCTTTCTTGATCACGGGGCTGGTCATCACTCGCCTCACGACTCAAGTGCGCCGGGAGGCGGAGATATCGGAGCTTCAGCGCCGCGATATGAAGCTGTTGTATGAATTGGCACAACGCTTGCTCGCGCTGGATCCGGACGACGCGGTGATGACAAAGGCGGTCGGACTGTTTCGCGAAGTCTTCAGTGTCCAGGCTGTCTGCCTATACGACGGGGCTAACGCGGAACTTTACAGCGACGGAGAATCTCGAAACGATCTCGCAGAGCGGACTCGGGCAGCATATATCTCACACCAAGACAGCGATGATAACGTCTCGGGGGTTTTCATCCGGTGTCTGCGCGCAGCAGGGAAAACAATAGGAGCGGTTGGATTCGATGGCCTGCGTGATGGGGAACTGACCGCAGGCCCGCTCACTGCACTGGCGGCCGCTATGCTGGAAAGAGCGCGTGTTTTTCGCGATGCAAGCCACGCAGCCGCGGCCGCTCAGGCAGAAGTGTTCCGCGGAGCTATCCTCGATGCACTGGCCCACGAGTTCAAGACTCCGCTGGCCACCATAGTGACTGCCGCCGGTGGCCTCCGTGCAACGGGCGGGCTGCGTCCCGAACAGTTGGAACTGGCTGAGATGGCGGAAACGGAGGCTTCTCAGCTGGGACTGTTAACGTCGCGATTGCTCCGAATCGCCCGGTTGGACCAGGAAGAGGTCAGGCCGCAACTGGAACTGACAGATGTCGCCGACCTGGTTGCCCAGTTAGCGGATCAATACTCGCAACGAAGCGACCGCAAGCTCTCCCTGGTTAAAGATGTAGCATCCGTTGAAGTGCTGGCCGATGTTGAACTCCTAAGACTTGCTCTGCGCCAATTGCTGGACAATGCGTGCAAATACTCGCCGGCCGGTTCCGCCATCAGGATTGCAATCGAGAAGCAACAGCAATCGGTGGCCGTTCGCGTGTGGAACGGCGGAAGTCTTGTTCCATCGAGTGAGCGCGCTCGTATCTTCGAGCGCTTCTATCGCGGTTCCGCGGCACGCCATCTGGCGCCGGGATCGGGCCTCGGTCTGTATGTTGCGCGTAAAATTGCCCAGGCACATGGCGGGGGCCTGGATCTGGAAACTAACGTCAGCGAGGGCACTTCTTTCTGCCTCACTTTGCCCATTGTGCAGCGCGACCCTTCCTATGCCGGCAAGACGTCTTAGCCGACTGCTGGGGTTTGCAGGCTGGCGATGCTACACCTCTCCGAAGCCGCACTCCCAGTCCAGCAACTGTTCTGCATCCAATCAACTTCTTTAGACAATTTTTACGGATTCTTCATGCCTGTCCCTCTATCTTCTTGAAAGAAGGCCTGGTCGAGAAAGCACGTTTCGCAACTTGCGCCGGATGTAAGTGCTCGAATCGACGTCGCGGCCTGTTTCTTTTGCCTGGTATGGGCTCGGCCTACATTTCGAAGAACCCTCGCGGCCACCGGCATGCATGATCCACGGCCCCTGACGCCGGTCGCCAAAGTGCGTTCCACGCCAGCCTGGCAATTGCGAAGACGAGCCTAGCCATGTCCGCGCGCCCAATTCACGTGCTGGTCGTCGATGACGAGCCAGCCTTGCGCAGAGTGTTTCGGACTTCTCTGGCTGCCAGCGGTTTTGTGATTAAGGAGGCGCGTAGCGGAGAAGAAGCCGTTGACATCCTCCCCCAACACCCTTTTGATCTAGTTCTGCTTGACATCAACATGCCGGGAATCGGTGGCGTGGAAACCTGTCGCGAAATTCGCGCCCTTGCGCCCAAGATCGGGATCCTGATGGTCACTGTGCGAGATGCAGAGCAGGACATGGTGCGGGCGCTGGAGGCAGGTGCCGACGACTACGTCACCAAACCTGTCCGCTTTCGTGAACTGGTGGCCCGAATGCGGGCCGTACTTCGCAGGCTCGAGGCGAACAGCGCTACCCAACCGGCAGTGATTCGAGTCGACGCACTGGAGATGGATATTGAAGGCCATTGCTTGCGAAAAGCTGGGGACCTGATTCATCTAACTCCGACAGAATTCGAGTTGCTGGCCTTGCTGATGCGAAACCAGGGTGTGCCTGTGCCGCACGCCAAATTGTTGCGTACCATATGGGGGCCAGAGTACGGCACAGAACTCGAATACCTGCGATCCTATGTCAGAACTCTTCGCAAGAAAATCGAAGACGATGCCGCGCGTCCGAAGTACATCCTGACAGAGCCCTGGGTTGGCTACCGGTTCTGCGATCCCTCTGACCCGCAGTTGTCGGCAACGGAAAGCGAATCATTTTGAGCCCATGCTAGGTGCCGCGACCGCGTGATTGTTACTGCTGTCGATCAAGCTTGCTGGTGGAGAGCCGGTCGTTTCCGCCTGGCTGGAGGGGCGAGACGTCCGTCGCTCCGCCGTACGACTCATCACGCGGTCGCGGTATTAGGTGCGTGACGAGCTACCCCGCGAAGCACCCTCGTTGAATCCCCCAAAGCGCGCCTCGGATAAATCAAAAGTTTTATTTAGTCCAGTCAAAGTTTTAATGAAGATTCTTCACGAATTCTTCATGGTCTGCATTCTACCGTTCAAGCCGTTGGGAGTTTACAAAGTCAGCTAGCGAGCAAGGTGTTCCACATGGCGATGACGATCGATCGAGAGGATTTGGAGCTCAGCCTTCTGCGCACGTTTCTTGCCGTAGTTCAGCATGGGAGTATGGGCCGGACTGCAGCGGCAGTTGCGAAGACTCAACCGGCCGTGAGCCAACAGATGTTGCGGCTAGAGAAGATCATTGGCCGGAAGCTCTTCTACCGAAGCCGAAATGGCGTGAAACTAACCAGCCACGGCGAACTGTTGGTCGCGTACGCCAATCGCGCCATCGATCTCAATGAAGAGGCGCTGGCGCGGCTACGCGAAGAATCCGCCTCTGGGCCGGTGCGCCTCGGCGTCAGCGAGCAAACGGCGCTCGCCGGGCTGACGCCGGCGCTGAAGCGGTTCCAGAGGACCCAACCTGATGTTGAGTTGAAGCTCATGGTGGCTGCGCCGGCAAAGCTCGAATTCCTGCTCACACAGGGAGAACTGGATTTTGTCATCACCGATCCCATGCGGATCAAAGGCCTGCCCGTCACAGAGTGGAGATCCCGCTTAGCCTGGCTTGCCAGCACAGACTTTTCTATCGATCCGCTCAAGAGCCTGCCGCTCGTACTGTGTGAAAGCACGAGCTGGTGGCGCGACAAGATACTTTCTTCCCTACGCAAAGCTGGGTGGGAGTGGCGCGTGGTGTTCGAAAGCGCCAGCTTGGATGCGACCTTGGCAGCGCTCGACTCCGGTCTGGGGGTGTCAGCGCTGCTACCGCAAACTGTCCGCGATACGGGGATCGGTGAGGTCAAGTACGCCAGGCTGCCTGTGCTTCCCGAGGTTCGATTCGGACTGTTTCGCGGCCCAACTGCATCCACCAAAGCCCGGGCTCTGATGGAAACGGCATTGGCAACTTCGATCCAAGCGGCAACCGGCAACCGGCTGGCGCATTCTGCGGAAGCGCAGGGATCGCCGTCGGATGAGAACAGTTTTCGGGCCACTAGCGGTTCGCAGGAGTTGGGTGGTGCACCGCTTTAAGCTATAGAACTCAACTCGCTCTGCCTTTGGCTGGGTTGCGCGCCTTACGGTGCGTGAGGCTATCTTCGTCTACATCACGCAGGAACATCCCGCCTGCTGACTCTCGATTAGCGAGTTCATCCCGGGCCGAGTTGGCACTCCCACAACTCAACTCTTAATGAAACTTTTATGCGCTCTTTACGAGATCTTTGCGCGCTTGGGTATCGAATGAGATCGTTCCAGACAACAAGAAGCATCCAGGAAGTGAGAGTCAGAAGCAGGTGCGTGACCGTGGCGCAATGTCCGATGAGCCAAGAGTTGCCTTATGACACGTGCGATGCTCATTAGGACTGCCTTCTGACTACTTAAGTTATCGTCCTAACAAGAATTATCTATTGGACGGTGGCGACTGGCAGCACTTAGTTTTATGGGAACTTTGATGGACCGTTACACGTGGATGAAACGAGGCGATGAACGGCATCGGTGGAAGACGGAGCTAAGGAAAAGGGGAGCAAGCGAAATGACGAATGCTTTCAGTAAGCGGCGGTCCCGCAGTGAAGCGAAGAACGATTTCAAACCGGGAGGGAATGGAGACGTGAAGACTATGAGGCCTCTGCTGCGCACAGCCGCGGCAGGTGCGATGTTCCTTTCGATGTTTGCTTTGTGCCTGGCATTTGCTCAAGGCTCGCGTTGTTATGCGCAGGCCCAGGCCAAACCGCAGGCTCAGCCGGAAGTGGCGAAGTTGCACAGGTCAGGAGAACCTTCGCCGGAAAGCTCTGCCGATGTGGGATCGACGACGAGCGAGTCGCCCGCCCGGCCGGCGGTCTCGCCAAATCCGGCTGTGCCGGCAGATGTTGCAAGCGAGCTTGCGGCTCTGAAGGCGCGCATCGAGCTGCTCGAATTGCAACTGAAGGGAAATGCGGCGCCCGAACAGAAGTCCACGCCCATGGTTAGGGCTGTGGCAAAAGAGACCGATCCGGCGCTAGGTGTGGCGTCGGCTGGACCGGCCCAACCGCAGGACCAGTCGACAGCTGCACCCCCGGCCGCCAAGCCCGAGAAACCGGCCCCGACAGAGCCTTTTGCGTATGCAGATTGGACCTGGCTGAACGGCAACCCACGCAACAAAGACGCCGTGTGGGATTCGAAGTTCTTCACTCCTGAAATCAGATTTGACGCTGACTTCATAAGCAGCATGAACCATCCGAAAGATGACACGCTCGGCGGATCCACCGAGATTTTCCGATCGAACGAAATCCAATTGGAGCAGATCAGCTTCGGGGGCGACTTCCACTGGCAGAACGTTCGCGGCAGGGTCCTGACCATGGGCGGAATGTTCGCCGTTACGACTCCGCGGAACGACGGCAGCGTTGGGCGCGGCCAATGGGACCTCACTGGCGCGTACAAATATTTTTCTGAAGCCTACGGCGGGTACCACATCAACGTAAACCATGGCCTCAACATCGACGCGGGAATTTTCGTGTCCTACATTGGCCTTTTCAGCTACTACAACTTTGATAACTGGACTTACCAGCCGTCCTACGTGTCGTCTAACACGCCATGGTTCTTCAATGGGCTGCGGATCCAGTGGTTCCCCACCGACAAGCTGAAGATTGAGCCGTGGATCATCAACGGTTGGCAATCTTATGGCAGGTACGGCAATAGGCCCGGCCTGGGCGGACAGATTTTGTACCGTCCGAAGCCGTGGGTCTCGCTGGTCTTCAATAATTACGGAATGGGTGAAGATACGCTGGGCCTTAACGGCGCCCGCTCACGCATCCACACGGATGATAGCGTCGAGATCAAATACTACGACCATCCAGAGAGGACCCTCGACAAAATGGCGTTCTCCCTCACAGGCGATCTGGGATGCGAATACGGTGGAGGAGCGGCTTGCTTTGGAGATAAGAAGTCCGCGGGCCAGATCACTGCCTACAAGCAGGTCTTCGCGGGGTGGATGCTATACAACCGCTTCTGGTTCAAGAAGGATCTGTACGGAGTGACTCTTGGTGGTGGTGTATTGGACAATCCGGGACGCTATCTGACGCTGCTTCCACCTATCGATGGAGCGACCGCGGTCACCGGATCGCCATACTTCGCGGCGAATCCTGGCCTCGCGTACAAAGCCTGGGACAATTCCGTCACTTTCGATTACATGCCCAGACAGTACATTACTTTCCTCTGGGAGTTCGGCTATCGCCACGCGAAAGTGCCGTATTTTACGGGTCGAGGTGGAATTACTCCCCCAGGCGGCAACAACGGATCTCCCCAATTCTATGCTTGCAATGACGGAAGTTCGACCGGGATTGGGTGGGCGGTAAACCCTGCCAATCCCACCGACCCAAACGGCGCCAACCTCGGTGCCGCGCAAGCGGCCTGCAGTGCGAGTGCTACTACGCACGGCGGCCTTTGGACTCCGGACCTGCGGAAGGATGAACCGAGCATCAGGATGGCCATCATGGTCAAGTTCTAGTTCAGTCGAGGCTATGGGTTCCCCTGGTGCGGAGAGAACGATGTGCGCGAAACAAAATGGGGGCAGCGTTTGGGATTTGCTTTCGATTCCGGCGCTGCTCCGCAGGCCCTCCCTTTGTACTGCCCAACGACGGCACGGCATTCAGTCCTATGGGACGCCGTTCCAGCAGGTTCCTTAGGCGCCCAACAGAAGCGGACGTCGATTCACATAGGGTGTGTTGTTGCGCTCATGTCGCCCAGCAGAAGTGCGGGACGCGCCCTCCGGAATTCCGGAAAGGCGTCGATTGTTTGTCGTGGCGAATAGGGATTCACTTATGAAAAGCAGAAGTTGGGTATTTGTTCCTGTTTTGCTCTCCATCCCTTTGCTGCTAACTCTCTGGGGTTGCAGCAGAGGGAACGTTGATGCGGCGGCGGAAGCACCACCACCCGCTAACATCGTTCCCGACGTGGATCTCAACCTTTTCACGGTCGACCACCCGGAGCAATTCCCGCTCGCTGCAGCTACTGCGCATCCCACGGCCTCCGAGTTAGTCGTCACGGGGACAGTAACGCCCGATGTTTCTCGCAATGTCCCGGTCGTCTCGCTGGCCTCTGGGCGCGTCGTGGCCATTCACGCGCGACTCGGCGACACCGTGCAAAAAGGCCAGTTGATGCTGACCATTCGCAGCGACGATGTGGCTGGCGGCTTCGACGCCTATCGCAAGGCCGTCTCCGATGAGCTGCTCGCGCGAAAGCAGTTAAATCGAGCCGTGGACCTGTTTGCACACGGCGCCATCGCAGAGCAAGACCTTGAGGTCGCGCAAGACGCCGCCGATGACGCCAAGGTCACCCTCGAGACCGCGACCGAGCATCTTCGGCTCCTGGGCAACGATCCCGACAAACCCATGGGCATCGTGGACATCGTTGCGCCCACCACGGGTGTAATCACCGATCAGC
>OBLU010002894.1_pt1 | contig 15615 bp, 16 predicted proteins | sample 1518681 | NCBI WGS metagenome assembly OBLU01 (sample SAMEA3539304, study PRJEB22396) | soil metagenome | biome: tundra; feature: field; material: soil | place: USA | collected 2010-05 | depth 0.15 m
GCGGTGTCGGTGTGCCAATGGGGGGCGCCATCTTTTCACCGGTGACTTCGGGCATAGGAGTCTCGGGCGTGCCCTCCCACATGTCCAGGCCGAGATCGTCGGGACGCGGTTCCGGTCCGGTGAAGGGAACTCCGGGGGTCATCGCGCGAACCGCCTGGGCCACGGGTGATGAGGGGATATCAGTTACCGATTTCGTGAACCTAGCGCGAACCCCTTCGAGATTGTGCAGCGCCGCCGTCTCAACGAAGGGGATCACCTTCAGGAGAAGAAACGGTGAAAACGTTGAGAGGATCAAGGTGACGGCGCCGGTAATCACTTGTGTCGCAGAACTCCCCTGCAATTCATCGAATCCGAGCGAGAGCGTGATCACGATGAGGAACTTGCTCGCGGCAACGGCCATGAACGTCTCGGCGAGACGCCACCCCAGTCGACGTCCCGCGGGGAACGTCGCGAGCGGCACGATGACCGGCACGAGCACGAGCAACAGCGTCAGGACCACGGCACGAACGATGAGCTCACACCACAACATCCACGTTCCGATCACGATCGCCACGGCGAGAACGAAGAGGGCGAAGGCCGGGGTCGCCGTCGCCAGGCTGGTCAGCGCATTGGTGAGTGTCGCCTGGTGATCGATGACCGTATTCGACGCACTCGATGAGAGTTGGCTGATCGTTTCAAGTATGAGCGCCGCCATCGGACGCGCGACGAAGATCGCCAACACGCAAGCCGGAGCCACGCCGAGATACACGCGCCACAGCGACGCACCGTCGCCGTGGCGAACTGCGTGGAGCGTGGCAACCAGTAGTCCGACCATCAACAGCGCCGGCGAAAGATTGACGAGAACATCGAATTCCGGTGCCGCCGAGCGAATCACGGTCGAAGGTTCGCTCGCCGAAGTCAGTACGGCGCCCGCGGACGAGAGGAACCATCCGACGCTGCTGAGAATCCAATTCGTGAGGGTGCTGAAGAAGCCGCCCACGACAGTGGAGGTCACGACGTGCGTGACACAACTCAAGGGTCGAACGATGCACCAAAGGTGACTCACTAACGAACGCTGAGGCCCGTATTGAAGAAGAAGTTGATCAACGTCGGTGCGGCCCCGATGAGAATCGCGGCGGCGAGCGAGGTCAGTACCGCTCTGCGACCTTGAGAGGACTGGTGCATGTTCTGGGTGTGGCTACCGACGGCCCACAACGCCGCTCCCAGCAGAAGTGCAACTAAAGCGCCAATCAGGGCCCACGCGGCAATTCCGTTGGCAATCTGCTGGAGTGCCGCACTGCCGGGCAGCGCGGACGTCGACGGGGAGAGGTTGACATTGGCGAACAACATGGTGTTCTCGCTTTCAAGAGGTGAGCGCCCAACGGTCGCTGGCGCGACCCCCGAGGCTTTGTCTGCGAGAATGGTCGGGTGCTCGTTGCGGTCGCCACCAATGTGATTTCCAAATGGCCCCCGGCCGCCCTCTACGGAGCCGGCGCCGGGGTCCTCATCGTCGGCCTCCTCATCGGTGTCCTGATCAACCGTCAACGCGGGCACCGAGCCATCGCCCAACGGCTCATGGCACTCGCCTCGCGACTCGGCGTCGAACCCCGCGACGACAGGGGCAAGGTCGAGAACGCCCTCAACTCCCTCGAAGAGGCCGCGGGCATTGCCAGCACGGCGGTATCGGAGTCCAGCGCTGACTCGTCGCGCCTGCGCCAGTCCATGGACTCGCTCCCCCTCGGGCTCGTCCTCTGTGACGAGAGCGGCGGCGTCATCTTCCGAAACAAGCAGGCCGAGGCGTTGATGACGAGTCGCTACGGCGACGCCATCGCCGCCCAAGCGGTCACCGACGTACTCGCCGAAGGTTGGTCCAACGGCGTCGCCGAGCGCACCGTCGATATTTACGGACCTCCGCGTCGGACCCTCACGATTCGCGCCGCCGTCATCGACGACGGCCGTCGACCGTTAGGTGTCCTCGCCATCATCGAGGACGTCTCCGAGCGTCGTCGCCTCGAAGACATCCGCCGCGACTTCATCGCGAACGTGTCGCACGAACTGAAGACGCCCATGGGGGCGCTCGGGCTGCTCGCCGAAACCCTGTTGTTCGAGACCGACCCGTCGGTCGCTCACCGACTGGCCGAGCGCATCAACAACGAGGCCTTCCGAGTCAATCGAATCATCGAAGATCTCCTCGACCTTTCCCGGATCGAGGGCGAAGGCTCCCCCACGCGCGAGCCGATACCCGTCGCCCTAATCGTCGCCGACGCGATCGAACGAATCCGAACGGCCGCCGAACAACATGACGTGAAGGTCGACTTCGTGGAACCCGAGTCCAATCTCGTCGTCGTCGGTGATCGTCGTCAATTGATATCGGCGATCCACGCACTCTTGGAGAACGCCGTCGTGTATTCGCCGAGGGGCGGTCTCGTCAACATCACGATCGACCGCATCGACGCGACACTCAGCGACGACGGCGAGAGCGTCGGACCGTTCGCGCTGGTCGCGATCAAGGACCAAGGTATTGGCATCCCCGCGAAGGACCTCGAACGAATCTTCGAACGTTTCTATCGTGTTGATCCGGGAAGGGCTCGCGAAACCGGTGGCACCGGACTGGGCCTCAGCATCGTTCGCCACGTCGCGCACAATCACGGCGGCAACGTCCTCGTCGAGTCTCGTGAGGGCGAAGGGTCGACGTTCACCCTCGAACTGCCGATGTCGCACTGATGGCGAAGAAACAGGCCGGCGAGAAGCGCATCAACATATTGCTCGTCGAAGATGAGGAGTCTTTCGTCGACGCACTCACGATCGGACTCGACCGCGAAGGATTTGACGTCGCCATCGCGCGAGACGGCCAGCAAGCCGTGGCCCTCTTCGCGAAGGACACCTTCGACATCGTGCTGCTCGACCTCATGTTGCCCAAGATGTCCGGCCTGGACGTCTGTCGACAGATTCGAGCCAGCAGCGAGGTGCCGATCATCATCGTCAGTGCCAAAGGCGAAGAGGTCGACATGGTGCTCATGCTCGAACTCGGCGCCGACGACTACGTCACGAAGCCCTACCGACTCCGTGAGCTCGTGGCCCGAATCCGGGCGGTGCTTCGCCGTCGAGAGACCCACGAGAACGTCGTGGCGTCAGACGACGAAATCCAACTCGGCCCCATTCGCATGGATATCGACGCACGACGCTGCTACGTCGACGGCGAAGAGATCAAACTGCGCAAGAAGGAGTTCGCCCTGCTTCGACTGCTCCTCGAGAACCCCGGACGAGTCCTGACCCGTGAGGTCCTGATCGATCGGATCTGGGGCAGCGACTACGTGGGCGACACGAAGACGCTCGACGTGCACATCAAGCGACTGCGCACGTTGATCGAAGACAACCCGAAGAATCCCGAGCACATCACGACGGTGCGCGGCGTCGGTTATCGCTACGAGGCTACGAAGTCTTCGGCCTGATCGTTCGCAGTTCTCCCATGTAGGGCGCGAGCACGTCGGGCAACACGACCGAGCCGTCCTCTTGACGGTACGTCTCGATCAACGCGGCCCAGACGCGAGCCCACCCGAGCGCCGATCCGTTCACCGTGTGCACGAGTGCCGTCGTCCCCTCACTGGTGCGGTATCGCACTTGGGCTCGTCGGGACTGGTAGTCCCGGAACCAGCTGACCGAGGAGACCTCGAGCCAGCGGTCCACACCGGGGCTGAAGACCTCGAGGTCGATCGTGCGCGCTGACGAGGTTCCGAGGTCTCCGGTGCACAGGTTCAAGAGTCGGTAGGTGAGGCCGAGTGCTTGCAAGACGCCCTCGGCGCGCGCGAGGATGTCGTCGAACGCCGACGAACCCTGCTCGGGGGTGCAGTAGGCAAAGAGTTCGACCTTGTCGAACTCGTGCACGCGAAGCACGCCGCGCGTGTCGCGCCCGGCCGCCCCGGCCTCGCGACGGAAACACGCTGTCTCGGCGCACAAACGGACGGGGAGACTCGCCTCGTCAAGGATCTCCCCCGCGTGCATCGAGGTGAGCGGCACCTCGGCGGTCGGAATCGCCCACAGCCCGTCGCGCTCCATGCCGTACATGTCATCGACTGACTTCGGCAAGTGGCCGGTCGACATCATGGTCGCCGTGAGCGCGAACGTCGGCGGGTGGATCTCCTCATAGTCGACGGCGTTGCGGTCCAGCGAGAACGCACTCAACGCGCGAATAAGTCGTGACCCCGCGCCTCGAAAGAGAGGGAACATCGAACCGGCAATGCGCGCGCCCGCCTCGAGGTCGAGGATTCCGAGTTCGAGGCCGGCCTCCCAGTGCGGGACCTTTTGGTATTCGGCGTATTCGGGAAACGGCCGACCCTCATCCATTCCGGGCCACCAGCGGCGCACTTCGACGTTGTCGCTCTCGTCGACGCCGTCCGGGACGGCGGGATCAGGAACGTTGGGGATCATCAGGAGTTCTTCGTGCAACTTCGTTCCAACTCGTTCCATGGCCTCGGTCGCCGCGCGTTCGTCATCACCCAACGCCCGACTCTTCTCAGTCAGTGTGGCGGCCGTCTCGGCGTCCTTGTCGCGGCGGGCCTCACCCACCAAACGCGAGAGAAATTTCACCTCGGCGCGCAGCCGCTCGGCCTCTTGGAGCAGCTCGCGGTGCTCCACGTCCATGGCGATAATGGCGTCCATCGTCGCGGGCGCGACGCCGCGTCGAGCCAGTGCGGCCTTCACGATGTCTGGTTCACGACGGAGTTGAACGAGGTCAATCATGACGCCAATCCTACCGAGCACTCGAAAGCACCCTCGAAGAACCGTCTAGGTTCGATGGTCGTGAGCAACGCCGTCGAGGTCAACCAGCTAGCGGTCAGCTTCGGATCGTTGCGAGCGGTCGACGACGTCTCACTTCACGTCGCCTACGGCGAGGTCGTCACGTTGCTCGGGCCCAACGGTGCGGGAAAGACCACCGTCGTCGAAACGCTGCTCGGGTTTCGAGCACCGACGTCCGGCACCGTGCGACTCCACGGACTCAATCCCCTACGCGACCATAGAGAAGTCGTCGTACGGACCGGCGCCCTGCTGCAACGAGGCGGTGTCTGGTTCCCGATGACGCCGCGCCAGGTGCTCGAACTCACCGCTTCGTACTACGACGCGCCGAGGGGGATCAACGAACTCCTCGAACTACTTGACCTGGAACGATGCGCCCGAACTCCGTGGCGACGCCTCAGTGGTGGAGAACAGCAACGAACGTTGCTGGCGCTCGCGTTACTCGGTCGACCACGAGTCCTCGTGCTCGATGAACCGACGACCAGCGTCGATCCCGAAGGTCGCCAGGTGATCCGCGACCTCATCGCGTCGGAACGCGATCGTGGTTGTGCACTCCTCGTCACGACGCACGAGCTTGCCGAAGCCGAACGAACATCCGACCGAGTCGTCATCATGAACCGCGGTCACGTCGTCATTGCCGGAACGCTCGACGAACTTGCGGGCGCGCCGGAGATGATCGTCGAGCTTTCCGGTCCGGTTGACGCGAACCAGCTCGCGGCCCGACTCGGCTGCGCCGTCACCGCTGACGGCGCGAATCAATTTCGATGTGCGGCCGCATCGTCACCGGAGCGGATCTCGGTGTTGAACGGCTTTTTGACGAGCGTCGGCGTGACGCTGATCTCACTTCGCACTCGAGCGTCGCTCGAAGAGCGATACATGGAACTGATCGAACAAGAGCGACGCGAGGTGCGACCATGAGGGCGTGGTGGGCGCAAAGTCGTGCCGAGGTGCGCATGACGCTGCGGCGCGGCGAGACGTTGCTCTTGACCGTCGGAATCCCGGTCCTGCTCCTCGTGTTCTTCTCGTTGACCAAAGTCACGTCGACGCCGACCAAGAGCCGGGTGGATTTCATCGCGCCGGGAATCCTGGCCCTGTGCGTGCTCTCCACCTCGCTCGTCGCGCTCTCGATCGCGACCGGCTTCGAGCGCAGCTACGGCGTGCTGCGGCGTCTTCACGTGACACCGATCGGCACCCGTCGACTCATTGGCGCGAAGATCGCCGGCGTACTCGTGACCGAGGCCCTGCAGGTCATCATCCTCGCCTTGGTCGCACTCACGTTGACGTGGCGCCCCCGCGGTGGCGTCACGGGCGCACTCGACGTCGCGGCACTGTTGGTACTCGGCTCGGCCGGGTGCGCCGGGATTGGACTGGCCCTCGCCGGACGCCTTCGCGCGGAAGTAAATCTCGCCGCCAGCAACGGGCTCTACCTCGTGTTGTTGTTGCTCTCGGGCATCGTCGTACCGTTGACGTCACTGCCGACATTCATCCGGCGTGTCGCGGTGGCGCTGCCCCCCGGCGCGATGGCCGAAGGACTTCATCGGGTCCTGGGACAGGGTCTCATGCCGACCGGTGCCGACTGGCTCGTCCTAGCGATTTGGGCACTCGTCGCACCGCTCGTCGCGGCGCGCACGTTCCGATTCGACTAGGTCTTTCGAAGCGCCGCAATCCCCTGAACCAAGACGTCCTTGGGGATCGCCCCATAGTAAACCTGTTTGAGAATTCCATTGGCGCTCACGAATACAGTCTCGGGAACATATGCGAATTGAAATATTCCGGTCGTCACGGTTCCGTTGGGATCGAATGCGATTGGAAACGTGACGCCGCTCTTCTTGACGAATGTCTCGGCCGGGCCCCGCGAGTCAAGTGCGTCTACGCCGATGACACGAATCGAACCCTCGTTGTGATCACGCAAGTACTTCGCCACTTTGGGCATCTCACTCTTGCAGGGCCCACAGAAACTCGCGAAGAAGATCAGTACCGCGGCGTGATGACTCTTCCACGGTGCTTCCACCGTGCCGCTCTTGAGTCCGCTTAGTGAAAACGTCGCGACGGACGTTCCCACGAGTTTGCTGGTCGGCTCATTGCCGTTGGTCACGTGGCCGCCGGTGAAGATTGACACCACGACGATGGCGACGACGGCAGTCGCCGAACCGATGGCGATTGACAGTCGCTTCTTCCGCGACGAAGGCCGTTTCGAACTAGTGGTGTCGGACAAGGACGTCTACCGCCATCAAGACGAAGAGTGCCGTCAGGTACGTGATGGAGAAGTGGAAGAGTCGCATCGCTTCGCCGACGTCGGCCCTGTCGGCCAGGGCGTGTCGGTAGAGTCGCGCGGCGTAGAACGTGAAGAGTCCCCCGAGCACCGTGGCCGACAGGGCGTACACGACCCCGAGGTGCGCGGTCGGACCGATCAAAATCGTCAGAGCCCACATCACGACCGAGTAGATGAGGATCTCGAGCGTCGTGTGGCGAAGCGACGTCACGACCGGCATCATCGGCACGTTGGCCGCTTCGTAGTCGTCGCGGTAACGAACGGCGAGCGCCCAGAAGTGAGGCGGCGTCCAGATGAAGATCACCAGGAACAACAGCACCGGTGTCCACGCCAAAGAGTTCGTGACCGCGGACCAACCGATCAACACGGGCACCGCACCGGCGGCGCCCCCGATCACGATGTTCTGCTTACTGCGACGTTTCAGCCACATCGTGTAGATGAAGACGTAAAACGCGGTCGCCGACATAGCGAGCCACGCCGAGAGTTGGTTCACCCACACGGCGAGCACGGCGAAGGCGACGATTTCGAGCGCGACGGCGAACAACGTGGCGTCGCGCGCCGACATGACACCGGTCACCAACGGACGGCGCTTCGTGCGTTCCATGATCGCGTCGATGTCGCGGTCGATCACCATGTTGAAGGTATTGGCGCCGCCGGCCGCGAGCGTGCCACCGCAGAGTGTCGCCACCATCAGCCAGAGTCCGGGGATGCCGTTAGCGGCGACCACCATCGTCGGAATCGTCGTGACGAGCAAGAGCTCGATGATCCGCGGCTTGGTGAGCGCGAGGTAGCCCCGTAACACTTCGCCTAATGAATGGCGCGCCGGGGCCGTGATCGTCATGGGGGGATTCTACGGGACACGCAATTACCTAATCTGATGGGGTGACCGCTACCGCTCGCCGCGTCGTCCCGGGCCCATCGTTTCGTTGGTTCGCCCTGGCGTCGTTCATTTCGATGATCGTCATCGTGTTGAGCGGTGCGGCAGTGCGATTGACTGGTTCCGGCCTGGGCTGTCCCGATTGGCCCACGTGCTTCAAGGGCCGAATCACGGGTTCGTGGGGTATTCACCATTTCATCGAATACGGGAACCGCGTCGTGACGGTGCTGCTGCTGTGTGTCGTCATAGCGACGCTCGTGGCGGCGATATGGCGCGAGGTCCGCCGTCAGGACCTGATAATCCTCTCAGGAATTTTGATCGCCGGCGTCATCGCGGACGCGATTCTCGGCGCCTTCGTGGTCTACAGCAAGCTCAATCCGTGGCTCGTCTCGTTGCACATGCTGCTCTCGCTCTCGATGGTCGTCATCAGCGCCGTCCTCTATCACCGTTCCAAGTACGTCTACGGACCAGGAGCGCGCAGTGACGTACGTGATCGTCATTTCCTCTTGATCGCTCGACTCCTGTGGATCCCCTTCACGGTGCTGCTCATTACGGGCACCATGACCACGGGTTCCGGGCCGCACGCCGGAGCGTCCCAGGGACAACTCGTCGCACGACGACTACCCTTCGCGTTTTCGTCGGCGGCGTGGGTGCACTCTCTCGCCGCCGTGCTGTTCATCGGACTCGTCACCGGCTTGCTCTTCGCCATTTGGTCCAGCGACGCCCCGAGCGCGCTGCGCCTGGGTGTCCGCCGACTCGTGATCATCTCGTTGGTGCAGGCCGCCATCGGCGTGACCCAGTACCTGACGCACGTGCCCCCGGTGCTGGTCGAGTTGCACATTCTGGGCGCGGTATCGCTCACGATCGGCGTCACTCAGTTTCACTTGCGCCAGAGCGCCCACGACCGCGAACCCGGCACTCGGCGACTCGAACAACCCGCCGTTCCCGTCAACGCCGTCAGTTAGACCTTTAGTGTCCCATCGGAACCGGCACGAAACCACTTACTGCGCGGCGGTGATGCCTCGCAACTGTTCGAGGGATTCGCGCACGAACGTGTTCATTTCACCCGGATCGGACGTAGAAACCCAACGATCGAACGAGATCTTGAAGATTGCGACAGCGACCTCGCCGGTCAGACCGGCCGTCGGATCCTTCACGCCGCGCTCGCGAAGTGCGCTCGCGAGTGCCTCGGCAAGAGAGGCCAATTTGATCAGTTCACGTTCTTGCAACTCCGTGCTCGCGTCAATGATGTGCTGGCGCTGGATGGAGAACTCTCGGCGCTGGTCAAAGAGATCTCCCGCGGCCTCGAGCGCAAGGGTGGCCGCCTCGAGCGGTGTCGCCGACGCGGGGGCGCCAATGACGGTTTTGACGAGTAGTTCTTGGAGTGCCTGCGCGCCCCAAAAGAGCACCTCGCGTTTGTCAGTGAAATGGCGAAAGAACGTGCGCTCGGTCAAACCGGCCCGCTCGGCGATCTCGGCGACCGTGGTTCGATCGAAGCCCTGCTCCCCGTAGAGGGCCATCGCCGCCTGCGCGAGCCTCCCTCGACTGTCCGGTTCCCAACGCACCATGGGAAAATCCTAGTCCGTGTTGACAGTGACTGACATGACCGCTATGGTGATGGCAGTAACTGACATCAGAGGGCGCAGTGCTCTCCGATGTCAATAAATACAAGGAGAGCTGCACATGCGCGTATTCATCACAGGAGCATCGGGCTGGATCGGATCCGCAGTGGTCCCGGAACTTCTCAGTTCGGGCCACGACGTCGTCGGGCTGGCGAGATCTGACGCTTCGGCAACCGCAATCGCTGCCCTCGGCGCCGATGTGTTTCGAGGTTCGCTCGATGATCCGCAGAGCCTTCGTGAGGGCGCCGCCCTCAGCGACGGGGTCATCCACCTCGGTTACAACCATGACTTCTCACGTATGGAAGAGGCCGCCCTGACCGACCGAAACGCCATCGAAGCGATTGGAACGGTCCTCAAGAACAGCGACCGACCGTTCGTTATCGCCGGAGGAGTCCTCGGCCTCGCTCCCGGACGCATCGCGACCGAGTCCGATCAACCGGAGTCCAGTCTCCATCCGCGAACGACCAACGTGCACTTCGCGTTGTCGTTCGCTGAAGAAGGTGTCCGAACGTCGTGCGTACGATTCGCGCCGACGGTCCATGGCGACGGTGACCATGGATTCATCGCCACCCTGGTCGCGATCGCACGCGAGAAGGGCTTCTCGGGCTACATCGGAGACGGAACGAACCGTTGGCCCGCCGTCCACCGCCTCGACGCCGCCCGTCTCGTGCGACTCACACTCGAGGGAGCCCCGGCCGGGTCTTCGGTGCACGCCGTCGCCGAGCCAGGTATCGCGACGAAGGCGATCGCCCACGCTATCGGCGCGGGACTCGGTGTTCCGGTCGTATCGGTGTCGAACGAAGAAGCAGTCGATCACTTCGGCTGGATGAGCCAATTCTTCGCCATGGACGCGACCGCGTCCAACACCATTACGCGCGAACTCCTCGAGTGGGAGCCGACGCATCAGAGTCTCCTGGAGGATCTCTCGGAAGACCATTACTTTCGCGGTTCAGTGAAATGAACGCGTCCAACCTCGGTCCAGAACCCGAGAGACAGCGCGTCAAAAAGGTGGAGGAAGTAGGACACGTGTCCCGGAGTCACTGAGGCAGACGCAGCGGAACCGGGCCGTGTAGTGAGACACATGTCCCGGTGCGAGAGTGAGACAGATGTCCGAACACTTACATTTCGAACAGTCTTTTCGAGTGGAGACGATGGGGATCGAACCCACGACCTCAGGCTTGCAAAGCCCGCGCTCTACCAACTGAGCTACGTCCCCGGGGTCTACATCCTACCAAGACCGACTATTCACGCAGGTGTCGACGAGCGGCGCGCTCGCGTTCCCGGTCGACGCGCAGCAGTTGTCGTTCGACGTCGGCCCAGTGCAGCGGCGTCTCTTCGACCGGCGTCCCTCGCTCCTCGGCGCGAGCAAAAATGGTGAAGGCCACCGCCCACATCGGCGCGTAGCAACAGAATTTGGCGACGAAGCCCGCGAGCTGTTGGTCGAGGAGCGGCGACATGTGCAAGAGCGCCTCTTGGTGGTGCAACGCCGGATAGAGCGGGTGCTTCGCGAAGATCCACACGATCGAAAGACTCGTGACGACGATCGACGACACGAACACGTAGCCCGCGCGCGCGACCGGCGAGAGCCGTTTCGCGCCGGGCATCAGTGCGAGCGCCGGAAGCCAGAGAATCAATCCCACGATCAGTACGCCAATCAGCGTCAACTCTCGACCAATCGTCGAACGCGCTCCCCAGTCCACGACCGGCGAGATCAGCGTCAACGTGCCAGCGATCGTGACGATAACGATCGCGACGCCGGGATGTGCGAGCCATCGGGTCAGCGCGTCAATCGGACGCGGTCGCGACAAGCGTGCCAGCACGCGAGTTGGCGTCGCCATCAACAAGAGCGGCGCGACCAACAGCATGATGACGAGTCGTTGGACGGTGGCGACCGAGAGGGATACCGACGACGCGAGGTCACCAATGGGCCACACCGTGACGACCAAGAGGGCGAGCAACGCGAAGGTGACGAGTCGACGCTCTCGCGTGGTCTTGACGACCATATGGTGAGCGACGCCGGCCGCGACGATGACGAGGACTTCAGCGACGTGCCAGCGGAACGGCAACAACGTGGTCACGTCGCTAACGTAATCCGACCTTCCTTCGCCGCGCTCTGAAGCGCGGCGAAGTCCTGGGACGTGCGGTCTCGATACGCCATCGCGAACGCGGCGAACGCTTCGTCGGCCACGACGGACTTCCCGAGGTAGCCCGAGATCTCGGCGCCGTTCCCTCCGCGCGCGTGGGCTCGCGCGAGCGTCCACGCGCAGATCCGCCCGTAGGTCACGAGCAGCGTCTCATTGAGCCGGCCAATCGCGATCGCCGCCTTGTTGTCGTAGAGCTGGCGAACGTAGTAGTGCCGAGTCGAGTCGCCCTTCTTCACCGTGTGCCATCCGAGGAAGACATCGGGGGTCGCCTGCATCAGTCGTTGGCCCTGAACGACGCGCTCCCCGGCTGGCGTCTTCAACTGACGCGAGGTCGCCGTGTCGATCACCGACGCGCCCGCCTGCTTCACCTGCAAGAAGAACGGGTCGAACTCGTCGCGCCCGAAGAGCAGCACGACGTAGCATTCGGTGCCGACCGAGCCGACGCCCACGACTTTACGAGCGGCGTCAACCGGCGTGAACTGTGCGAGCAGCTCTTGGCGATCACTGCTCAAGGTATGCGCGTATCCCGCGATGAGCTTCTCGAGGTCCTTGGTCGACAAATAACTGTTGTCGTGAAGTTCGCTGAGGGGGACGAGCAGAGGAGGTTTCGCGACGATGCGCGGGCCATCCTTGCCGTCCACGACCATCTTGGCGTACGCCTTTCGCGTGTCGCGGCCGTTCGCGTACGCGACGACGTGGTCGATCTTGTGAATCGCGTTCTCGGTGAAGAATCCGCCGAGGTCGGCAACGACGGCATCGATGTCCAGCGTCGCGTACCACGTGGCGAGTCGGTCCTCGCCGGCGAATCGGCGAATCGACAGCCGATACTCCTGCGCGGCCGCGAACGCGATGCGCTCTTGCTGAGCGTCGCTGTGACCGAGGAATGACGAGGCGACGGCGAGTGAGGCGACGAGACGTTTGACGTCCCATTCGAATGGACCACGCGCGGTCTCGTCGAAATCGTTCACGTCGAACACCAGGTGGCGTTCGGGAGATGAGAACAGGTTGAAATTGGAGAGATGGGCATCGCCGCAGATCTGCACCTCGAGTGACGTAGATGGTCCCCTCGCCAAATCTTCGGCCATCAAGAGCGCGTTGCCTCTATAGAACGACAACTGATCGGCGAGCATGCGCGAATAGCGCAGCCCCAACAGGTCGCTCTGACGGCTTTCGCCCTGCCACATCAGGCGGGCCACGGGGTCGTAGTCGGTAGGGCGATCACTGACGGTCGCCATCGCACCGCGAGGGGCGGCCTCACGCTGCGCTTGGCCGCGGGTCTTTCGTTCCTCGGGGGTCAGTGGTGCAGTCGATGTCATGGTCACGCCAATTTCGGATTCGTTGCGCCGTGGGGTTCGCCGCGCAGTCGCGGCCCGACATTGCTCACGATGAGCAGGCCCATAATCAGGTCCGCCACCAAGATACAACCGGGAAACAGGCCGGCGGCCGTGGTCAACTTGGTCAGCGTGAGCAACGTAATCGCACAGTTCGTCGACCCCAGGAAGAAGAGCCGTGGCGACTCCGTGCTCGGCGCGAGCCACGATTTGCGGATAGTGGGTAGCGCCGCCATCTGATCGGCGACGACGAAGGAGACCAGGGCAACGGTCGGTTGGTTGACGAACGCCCAGAAGACCAAGCCACCGACCGACACCGCACCGCACACGACGTCGAAGGCGCCGAGTTTCCATACGCCGTTGGGATTGCGGAACGACGCGACGACGACCGCGCACGGTACGAGTCCGAGCATCAGCGTCATCAGGGCCGCCAGGCCCACGTGCTGTTGGATCTCCACGAAAAATGCCAGCACGCCTTCGACGCCCCAGAGTGACCAGGTGACGCGATTCGGAGCGGTGTCGCCGCGCAGCGTGTCGCGAATGTAGCCGTAGGCACCGACGAGCGAGAGCGCTGCCGCCAAATAGACAAAACGTGGATCGATCACCGAACAAGTTTGCCCGTTGGATTCTCGTCGCAACGAACGTCCAGACGACCGCCGGTCAACACTGCGTTAGCCTCGGCGTTCGTGGACGCGCGAAGTTTTCTGGCGATGGAAAGAACGGGCGAAGAGACGTGGACTTTCGAAGTGACCGAGCGCGTCAGTACGCCGGGAAACTTCCTCTTCGGTGGATGCGGCTTGGCGTCGGCGCTCGTCGCGCTCGAAGAGGCCAGCGCACGACCGACGATCTGGGCCACGGCCCAATACCTTTCCTACGCGCCGCTCGGCGCAACCGTCACCGTGAAGACCGATCTCGCCGTCGTCGGGGGACACGTGACCCAGGCGCGCGCGACGACCTTCGCTGAGAATCGCGAGATCTTGACCGTGAACGGCGCCTTCGGCACGGGAGAACTCACGTCGACGACGCCATGGGTCACGATGCCCGAAGTGAAATCACCGCAGGAATGTCCCGAGCGAATAATGCCCGAGCGCTTCAACCGTTCTATCTTCAATCACCTCGAATCCCGAATCGCGTTGGGTCGTCCGTTCGAGCAGATCGATGGCACACCGGGCCCGCCCGTCTCCGCTCTGTGGTCACGCGTTCCGGGACATTTCGATCTCTCCGCGGCCACGCTCGCGATCTTCGGCGACTACGTCGCCGGCGGCCTTTCTCAACCACTTGGCTTCTCCACGATGGGCCGAAGCCTCGACAACACAATTCGCATTGTGACGCTCGAGCCGACGGACTGGGTGCTCACCGAGATTCACATGCACGCCCTCCACGGCGGCTTCGCCCAGGGCACGGCCTTCATGTGGAGCGAGTCCGGAGCACTGCTCGCGACGGCGAGTCAATCGATCGCGGCCAAGGTGTGGGACCTCTCGGCCCTCTAGGTTCGATTGGACCGTCGGCTAGATTGGAACCCCTGCGGGGCTATAGCTCAGTCGGTTAGAGCGCGTCACTGATAATGACGAGGTCGTAAGTTCGATTCTTACTAGCCCCACCACGAAGCGAATACTCTTCACGGTCTTCGGGACTAAGACTGTGGACAGTCAGTTGTATGAAGAGTTCTGGGCTATAGGGACAATAGGCAATGTGATGCGATTTTGGAGATCTCTGCTCGGTGTGATGTTGGCGACGACGCTCGCCGTACCTGTGGGAGTATCACTCGGGTTGGCGTCGTCCGGTGCCTCCACGCTGTTGCCCTGTGGCGCATCGGCGCTCGCGACGACTGTGGGACGGAGCAGCGCTGCGGCAGGTACGACGTACGTGACGCTTCTCCTTACGAGTCACGTCAAGGGCACGAACGCCTCGACTGGCTGGTGCACTCTCTCGGGAACGCCGGCGACTCAATTCGGCCACGTCCTCGTTAAAGGGACTGGCGTCGCAGAGTTTGTCGGGGTCGGGCCCGCAGCAATCAAGCTCACGTTCGCGGGTCGCGGCAAGACCATCACTCTGAAACCGGGTTCCGTGGCGAGCGTCACCGTAGGCATCGCAACGGCTGGCAATTACGTGCCGTCGAAATGCCACCAGGCGAACGTCTCACGAGTCCGCCTCGTCTTCAACCGCGCAACCACGCTTTACTACACGCTCCACAGAACACAGGTCTGTACGAAAGTTGCGAGCACGACCACTTCGGGCGTCGTTCTTGGAAAGCGCTACCCGTAGAGTTCGCCGCCCGCACCTTCGCGTTGGATCGGTCTGCACTGGGGCTCTTCCAATTCGTAGGCGAATCGCGCCGCCTGATCGGTTCACTGAGAATTAATTCATCCCGCCAAATCGTGCAGCACCTCGGAGGCAGCCCGTTCACCCGAACTGATAGCTCCGTCCATGTAGCCCATCCAACGTGTTGCAGTTTCGGCTCCAGCCCAGTGGATGGGTCCGATAGGCGAGCGCAGGGCATCGCCGAAAGCCGTCCACGTATTCGGGGGAAAGAACGCTCCGTAACATCCACGCGTCCATTCGTCGTCGGCCCAGATCTTCTCGACATAGTCCCTGG
>OBLU010002895.1_pt1 | contig 15608 bp, 9 predicted proteins | sample 1518681 | NCBI WGS metagenome assembly OBLU01 (sample SAMEA3539304, study PRJEB22396) | soil metagenome | biome: tundra; feature: field; material: soil | place: USA | collected 2010-05 | depth 0.15 m
GAGACTCGCAATGCCCGGCGCATCACTGCGATCCGCCAGTTGGTCACTGCATCCCACCCCCCTGCGCCGGCACCACAGATTCTTCCTGTCCGATTGTGCATCCGCGAGGATCGAAAGCGGAGGTGGTCAGCCCGTGAACACGACCTCGTGCTAGCACCACCGATCTGGACCCGGCAGGATGTGGTCATGTCCAGCACTGGGGAAGGTCGCGCGCAAAGCCGGCAGCACGGTCCCGTCCAACCGGTCGGAGCACCGCCGCGAGTGACGCTGATCGTCAACGGGACTCCGCGCTCGGTGCCGGCGACGACGTCACTGCTGTCGGTGCTGCGTGGCAAGCTGGGCCTGACGGGTGCCAAGCCGGGCTGCGGGGAGGGCGCGTGCGGGTCCTGCACCGTGCTTGTCGACAACTGGCCTGTGCGCGCCTGCCAACAGCCTGTCGATGAGTTAGCGGGGGCGAGCGTCACCACCATCGAAGGGCTCGTTACCGGTGGACGCCTGCACCCGGTCCAACGGGCCTTCGTCGAGGTCGGCGCGGCCCAGTGCGGCTACTGCACTCCTGGCATGGTCCTCGCTGTGGTCGCCCTCTTGACCCGCGACCCGGACCCGGACGACGACGCCGTGAACGAGGCGCTATCTGGCAATCTCTGCCGTTGTGGCGCCTACACGCGCATCCGCAAAGCGGTGCACCGAGCCGCCGAGTTGATCGCTAACCCCGCCATCGCCGACGACTCGTTGGTCACGCCGACCACCGAGGACTGGAAGCCACCCGACCCAAGCCTGTACGGACACAGACCGGCGCGGCCGTGGGACATGACCGAGCCTACCGACCGCGACTGGTTCGAGCTTCTCGGGGACGGGCTCGTCGTAGTGCTCCCACCTCAAGCACCGGCACCGGGCACGTGGTCGACCAGCGGCGGCGCCTGGCTGCATGTCGGCTGTAACGGGACTATCACCGCATTCACCGGCAAGGTTGACGTGGGCCAGGACAACCGCACTGCGTTGCGCCTCCTCGTCGCCGAGGAGCTTCGCGTTCCCCTCGAGAGAGTCCGTCTCGCGATGGGGGACACCGATCTGTGCCCCTACGACATGGGCACGTTCGGCAGCCGGTCCATGCCCGACGCCGGAAGCGCCCTCAGCCGGGTCGCCGCGTTCGCCCGCTCCTTATTGCCGGTGCCCGCCGGGACACGAAGAGTCGAGATCGTCAAGGGCGAGCCTGCGGTCACCCCTCCATCAAAGTGGCAGATCGCCGGGTCTGCGCACATACCCCCCGGCACGACCGACGTTGTCACCGGCGCTTTGCAGTTCGTCTCTGACCTGAGCATGCCCGGTCTGTGGCACGCTGCCATGCTGCGACCACCCGTGTTCAAGTCCGCGCTCGGCCACCTCGACACGACTGCACTCGACGGCCGTGGCGACGTCGTCGTGGTCCGCACTCCCACGAGCGCCGGAGTCGTCGCCCGCGACAGGGCGCAAGCCCGGATGGCGCTCGCCGATCTGCAGGCGACGTGGGAGATCCCGGAGGCGCCGTCGGACGACGACCTCGACGCGTTCCTGCGCTCACATCCCGCGGCAGGAGACGACGGCTGGAGCGGGCCGTTCCACCATGAACAAGGCGATCCCGATGGCGCCCTCAAGGCCGCGGCCGTACGCGTCGACGCCACCTACACCACAGCGTTCGTTGCCCCTGCTGCCCTCGAAACCCGTGCCGCGGTGGCTATCTGGGACGACGACGGACGGCTGACGATCTGGACCGGGACCCAGACCCCCTTCCCGGTCCGGGCCCAGGTCGCCGCAGCCCTCGATCTCGACGAGCAGGATGTGCGCGTCATCGTCCCGCCGACGGGCGGCGGGTTCGGCGGCAAGCACGCGGGCGGTGTCGCCACCGAGGCGGCCATGCTGGCTCGGGAGATCGGCGAACCGGTCCGGGTCGCCTGGACCCGTAGTGAGGAGTTCAGCGTCGGCACCCTCCGTCCGGCCGCGGTCATCGATGTGGCAGCCGGAGCGACGACCGATGGTGAGCTGACCGCTTGGACCTTCACCAACATCAACTCGGGCCCAGCCGCCATCACCACCCCCTATCGGGTGGCCAACCAGCGGCTCGACTACCAGCCCGCCGAGAGCCCTCTCGCCCAGGCCTCCTTCCGCGCTCTCGCGGCCACGGCCAACAACTTCGCCCGGGAGTCGCACATGGACGAGCTGGCACACCGGCTCGGTCGCGATCCGGTCGAGTTTCGTCTCGCCAACCTGGCCGACAAACGGCTCGCCGATGTGCTCCGAGCTGCTGCCGAGCGTTTCGGGTGGGCGGCCGAGCACGACAACGCCGGCCGGGGCATCGCGTGTGGACTCGAGAAGGAGGGGAGGGTCGCCACTGCCGCGCAAGTCATCCTCGGCCGGGACGGCCATCTTCAGGTGGTCCGTATCGTCACCGCGTACGAGTGCGGAGCCGTCGTCAACCCCGGCACCGTGATCAGTCAGATCGAGGGCGCCACGGTCATGGCTCTCGGCGGTGCGCTGTTCGAGGCGGTCCACTTCGACGCCGGGGCGATCACCAACGGGTCTTTCTCCGCCTATCGCGTCCCGCGGATCTCCGACGTACCGCCAATCGAGGTCGTCCTGCTGCACCGTGCCGACCTGCCGTCGGCGGGGGCCGGCGAGTCGCCGATGATCGCCGTGGCTCCGGCGATTGCCAATGCCATCTTCGATGCGACAGGTCGTCGCCTGCGGTCGCTCCCGCTGATTGCCGAGGACTCCTTGAACCGCGATGGTTGAGCCGCCTCAGGGCCGCTCGCACTCACACGGCCCGGGGTGATCGCCTTCGTGGGTTCGCCACGGTGATCACGACAGCCACATGTTCTTGAAGCCGTAGGCCCCGAGAGGAAGGCCCGTCTTGCTCGGGACGACGCCGTTCACACGCGATGCATAGCCGTCGATGACGGGGTTGAAGTACGGGATGATGTAGCCGCTCGCCGCGCCCGAGTACTCCAGCTGCTGCATCTCATGCGCGATGTCCGCCCGCTTGTGCCCGTCGAGTGTGGCCAGCGCCTGCTTGTACAGGCTCGTGTAGGCCCCGTTGTCCGTGTGGCATTCGTTGAACGGGGCACGGGCGAGAGTGGCCTGCGCGACGTTCGAGAAGTAGGGGTAGTACTTCCAACGGTCCTGGGCGAACGTCCAGTTGAGGTAGCTCGGACCGAAGAACTGCGAACTTGTGACCTCCTTGAGTTTCACCGTCACACCTGCTTCGGCTGCCTGCTTCTTCAGGATCTGTGCGACCTGCACGGTTCCCGACCCCATGGGGCTCGTCACCAGTGTGACGGTCAGGTTGGAGTGCCCAGCCTTCGTGAGGAGGCTCTTGGCCTGTTCGATGTCCTGGACCCGCTGAGGCAGCGCCGAGTCGTACACGACGTCCCGCAGACCGAACACGTCGTTGCCGATCTTGCCGTTCCCGCTGAAGACGGTGTCGAGCATGTCTTGGCGGTCGCAGATCAGGCGGAAGGCCTGGCGGACGCGAACGTCGTCGAAGGGTGGCTGGTCGACACGCATGGTAAAGGGCGTGTAGCCGCCGCCCCAGGTGATGATCACGTTGTTGCCGCCCGAGCGGACCGCGGCGATCGAGTAGGAGGAAAGAAGGTCGACGACGTCGAGCGAGCCGCTGCCCAGCGCGTTGACCTGGCTGACCTCGTCACGGAAGTCACTGATCACGAGCTTGTCGATGTACGGCAGGCCGGCCTCCCAGTAGTTCTCGTTCTTCACGAAAGTGCTCTGCCGCCCGGCGGTGAACGACTTGAACTTGAAGGGCCCGGTGCCGACAGGGTGCTTCAAGTCGAAGGCCACCGGCACGACGAAGAAGTGGTACGAGGCCAGGATGTCCTTCAACGGCGAGAACGGGGTGAGGCACGGGATCTGGACGGTGAGCTTGTCGATCTTCTTCGCGTGGGCGATATCCAGGGCCTTCAGCAACACCGCACCGAACGCCGGGCTCTTCCGGTTCACGATCCGTTGGAAGCTGTACAGCACGTCATCGGCGCCGAGCGTCTTGCCGTTGTGGAATTCGATGTCCGGCTTCACCCGGATCGTCCACTTCATGGCATCGCGGCTCGCTGTGAGCTCCTCGGCCAGGCTCAACACTGGATGAGCGTCGAGGTCGAAGTCCACGAGAGGGTTGAACAGGGAGTACACCCGGGCCCCGTCGACGAGGTTCACCCAGGTATGCGGGTCCAGCGTGTCTCGACCACTGCCACCGCTCAAGCCGGCTCGAAGAGTCCCGCCATGCTGGGGGAGCGGTGTCGTCGTGGTCGCAGGAGTGGTCGTGGCCGTCGTGCCGGTGCTCGAGCTGCACGCGGCCAACAGGCCTCCCGTGCCGAGGAGGGCCGCGCCTTGTGCGGCGTAGCGAAGCAGATCCCTCCTGCTCAGTTCGAATTCGCGCTCGGTCATGGACTGCTTCCTATCCTTCACCAGTCAGTCAGGGTAACGGTGCATGCTGCGCGACCACAGGCAGACCGAAGCCGAGAGACGACGGAGTAGGGGCGGCCCCCGAACAGCGCTGGCCCGGGGGCTATGCCAGCGGCGTCATGACGTGCTTGATCTGGGTGTAGTCCTCGAGGGAGTACATGGACATGTCCTTGCCGTAACCGCTCTGCTTGTAGCCGCCGTGCGGCATCTCCGGAGTGAGCCAGAAGTGGGTGTTGACCCAGACGGCGCCGTACTGCAGCCGGCGGGCGACGCGCATCGCGCGAGAGATGTCGCGGGTCCACACCGAGGACGCCAACCCGTAGTCGACGTCGTTGGCCCAGGCCACGGCCTGATCCTCGTCGGAGAAACGCTGCACGGTGACGACCGGCCCGAAGACCTCTCTCTGCACGATCTCGGCCTTCTGGTCGACGTCGGTGACGACGGTCGGCTTGTAGAAAAAGCCCGGTCCTGCGATCTCCTCGCCGCCTGTGAGGACCTTGGCCCCGGCGTCCTGCGCCCGGTCGACGAAGCCTTTCACGCTTTCGCGCTGGCGGGCGGAGACCAGCGGTCCAACTTCGACCTCGGCGTCGGCGATGTCGCCGACTTTGATCGACTCAACAGCGGGCACGAGTCCGGAGAGCAGGTCGTCGTAGACCTTGGGACCGGCGACCACGCGGCATGACGCGGTGCAGTCCTGGCCGGTGTTGGCGTAGCCGGCGAACTTCAGTGTCTCGAGAAGGGCTTCCACGTCGGCGTCGTCGAAGACCACGACCGGGGCCTTGCCGCCGAGCTCGAGGTGGGCACGCTTGACCGTCTCGGCACAAGCAGCAGCGATTTTCTTGCCGGTCGCCGTGTCGCCGGTGACCGATACGAGGCGGACCGCCGGGTGACGCGTGAGAGCATCGCCGATGACCGCGCCCCGACCGGTCACGACGTTGAACACACCTGCGGGAAGGATGTCCGCCGCCAGGTCGGCCAACCGAAGCGTGGTCAGCGGTGTGATCTGCGCCGGCTTGATGATCGAGGTATTGCCGGCCGCCAGGGCAGGGCCGAGCTTCCAGATGGCCATCATCAACGGGTAGTTCCAGGGGCAGATACCGACGGTGACGCCCAGAGGCTCCCGGCGGATCATGCTCGTGAAGCCCCTCTCGTACTCTCCGGTGGACTTGCCTTCTTGGCAGCGGGCAGCGCCGGCAAAAAAGCGCAGACTGTCGGATACGAACGGGATGTCCGCTTTCGAGACCGTGATCGGCTTGCCGACGTCGATGGACTCGAGCCGGGCAAGCTCGGCTGCATCGGCGTCGATGGCGTCGGCGAGCTTGAGGAGCATGGCGCTGCGCTCTTTCGGCGGCGTGTCGAACCAGACCTCGTCGTAGGCTCTCTGCGCCGCGCTCACCGCACGTTCGATGTCCTCCTTGCCGGCGACGGCAACCTTGGCGATCGTCTTCCCGGTTGCCGGGTTGATGTCGTCATCTGTCTCGCCTTCGGTGGGATCCACCCATTCCCCGCCGATGAACAACGGGCGGTACTTCTCCAGGTTCTCCTCCATGGCGCTCTCTCCTTTCCGCAATCGTGCCCCTAGCCGTCGATGGTCCTGGTGCCCAGCGGGCCCCTGCTGAGGAGCCGGATCGGCGTCCGCCCGCCCGGAGTCTCGCCGCGAGTGCTTGGCGATCGTCTGATGGCGGCGCCACTGCGTCGCAGGGGATGACCATCGTCATGGTCTACCTCTGAGTGCAACGTAGTTCTGGTGGCGCCATTCGCCCAGGGCCGAAGGTCCCTCCGCTCGGGCCGTGGGCGGGTGGCGGAGATGCCTTTCGCGCCACGGCGCCGCAGGCTCCACGGCGTCAGGTCGCGAGTCCGAATGTCTCGCTCATGTGCTTGCCCTTGACCGAGTAGGAGAACGTGGCCTGCGAGTAGAGCGGACCGTACTTCTTGGTCCGGGTCACGTCCGACAGGACCAGTTTTGCGAGGTACGTGTGGAACTGTCCCGAGACGCAGTTCGGCTGGCAGTCGTTCTGGTAGAGATCGCCTGTGCCGAGGGCGGTCTTGGCTCCCCAGCTCGCCCACTTGACCTTCTTCCAAGAGGCATTGGCGTCTGCACAGCTCATGAGGTAGTTCGCCGGTCTCACCTGCGGGAGGCCGAGGCACGGGAGCACCCTGGGGATGGTCTTGACGGCCGGAGCTTGGCTCGAGGCGACTGCAGCCGGGCTCGAGACCGACGGCACTGGACAGCGAGCCGCCGCAGCTCCACTTGTTGGAAGGAACAGGACGATGGCGACAGTGCCGCCGAACATCGCAAGGGAGATACGCCGCAAGGTTCACCTCTGTCTCGTTGTCTGAAGGCCGTTCCGAGGCACGACCCGACGACTCTAGCCAGCACCGATGCCGAGGGGCATCACGCTCGGCTGTGCGACCGTAAAGCTCGAAACAGGGCGCCGCCGCGCCGGTGCTCAGACCAAACCGGCGCCGAATCCGCCTCCTCCCTGTTCTCCCCGAACTTCCGTGCTTGCCGGCACTAGCGGCAAGGCGGCGTCCTCGGGCACGAGCGTTGGTGTCGAGCGGTTGAGCGTCTCGCCTCGGAAGAACGACGGCCCTGCGAAGCGCCACGCCACCGCACAAATGAGACCGACCAACGCGCTGACTAGGAAGACCATGAACACTCCGCCGATGTCCCAGTGCGGAGCGAACGGCAACTGCCACGACGTGTAGCTCTGATTGCTGGAGAAGAACCAGTCTGCCTTCAAGCTCCAAGCCCCTGCGGCGAACAGAATAAGTCCGCCAAGGCCAGGCAGGACGCCCTTCATCATGAGGTCACGAGTGCTTCGCGTCAGCGTCTTGCGGTAGTACCACAGGCACGTCCAACCGGTCAGGCCGTAGTAGAAGGCGATCCACACTCCGATGGCCGTGACGGAGTCTGCGATCACGTTCCCGCCCGAGAGGAAGTTCATGAGCGCGTACATCACGATCGAGATCGCGCCCATCGCCACGGTCGCGACCGTCGGGGTCAGGTACTTCTTGTGCATGGTCCCGAACGCGTCTGGTACCGCCTTGTACACGCTCATCGAGAGCACCGTACGGGCAGTGGGAAGGATCGTCGTCTGCGTGGAGGCGGCGGCCGACGAGAGCACCATGAGAAGCAAGAGGTGCGAGAAGACCGAGCCGATCCAGGCCGATCCGAACACGGCGGTGCCCTGAACCGACAACACGTCGGTGAGGTGCGCCGGGTTCGCCAGGCCTATTCCCGTTGTGCCGACACCGGCGAAGGCTTGCGCGGCGATCGTGACGAGTGCGTACGTTGCTAGCAGCAGCACCGTGGCGATGATCCCTGCCAACCCCGGGAGCCGATCCTTGTCGTTCGTTTCCTCGTTCACCGAGAGCGACGTGTCCCAGCCCCAGTAGATGAACAACATCAGGACGAGACCGTCGACGAGCGCCGTAGGAGAGACCGTCGTCGGGTTGAACCACGACAGGCTGGGCACCATGTGTCCTGGTGGTGCGTGGCCGACGGCCACTCTGACGAGTGCCACGATCGCATAGACCGCCAGCATGACGAGTTCGATGGCCAACAGGACGCGCTGGACCCACGCCGATACCTCGATGCCCCTGTAACAGATGTAGGCCAGGACGACGATGAAGAGCACGCCCACGAGGAGCACCCAAGGGCTGGTCGCGTTGTCCCCGATGCCTTTCGCGTTGAACAGCAGGAAGCCGTACTGACCGGCGACCTCGGCGAGGCTCGCCATGACGAGGACGTCGGAGGCGATGATCCCCCAGCCGCCCGCCCAACCCGTCTTCGGGCCGAAGGCTCGCGTCGCCCAGGTGAAGGTCGTCCCGCAGTCCGGGTCCGACTTGTTGAGCTCGCTGTAGCCGATCGAGATCAGCAGCATCGGCACAAAAGCACCAATCGCGACGAGCGGCGCGTGAAAGCCGACCGTTGCGGTGACGAGGCCGATCGTCGCTGCCAAGCTGTAGGCGGGGGCCGTGGAAGCGGTGCCGATGACGACGCTCGAGATGAGCCCGAGCGCGCCCGACTTCAAACCTTTGTCGAGGCTCTCCGTGGAAGGCGTCGAAACGGCACCCGTGGACATCACACGGTGCTTTCGTCCACCATGGCGTCAGCCACCTTTACGAAGCCTGCGATATTGGCTCCCAAGACGTAGTCGCCTGGCCTGCCGTACTCCTCGGCTGCCGCGCGCACGTTGGTGTGGATCGCGCGCATGATCTGCCGCAACTTGGCGTCCACCTGCTCTCGAGTCCAAGAGAGGTGCTCGATGTCCTGGGTCATCTCGAGGCCGGAAACCGCCACGCCGCCTGCGTTGGCAGCCTTGCCCGGGCCATAGAGGACCTTGGCCTCGAGGAAGCGGTCGACGCCTTCGGGGGTGGTCGGCATGTTCGCGCCCTCGGCGACCAGCTTGACTCCGTTGGCCACGAGGTTCCGCGCGTCCACACCGCTGATCTCGTTCTGGGTCGCGCTCGGGAAGGCGCAGTCTGCCGGGATGGCCCAGAGCGGGTTGGACCCTTCGTCCTTTGCCGGCGTGAAGGTCGCACCATGGAAGCGGTCGGCGTACTCGCGGATCCGACCGCGTCGCACGTTCTTCAGCTCCATCACGTAGGCGAGCTTCTCGGCGTTGATCCCATCGGGGTCATGGACGAACCCGTCCGAGTCTGAGAGCGTGAGCGGCCTGGCGCCCAGTTCGATCAGCTTCTCGACGGTGTACTGAGCGACGTTGCCACTACCGGAGACGAGACACGTCTTGCCTTCGAGGTTCTCCGTGCGCGTGGCGAGCATTTCCTGGGCGAAGTAGACCGCGCCGTAACCGGTGGCTTCCGGCCGGATCTCCGAGCCGCCCCAGTTGAGGCCCTTGCCGGTGAGCACACCGGTGAACTGGTTGGCGATCCGCTTGTAGTGCCCGAACAGGTAGCCGATCTCCCGGGCCCCAACTCCGATGTCGCCCGCCGGCACGTCTGTGAACTGGCCGATATGACGGTAGAGCTCTGTCATGAAGGCCTGGCAGAAACGACGCACCTCTCCGTCGCTCTTGCCCTTCGGGTCGAAGTCGGCACCGCCCTTGGCACCGCCCATGGGCAAGGTAGTGAGCGAGTTCTTGATGACCTGCTCTAAGGCGAGGAACTTGAGCAGTCCCAGATAGACCGAGGGGTGGAACCTGAGCCCGCCCTTGTACGGCCCGATGGCGCTGTTCATCTGGACTCGATAGCCGCGATTGACCTGGATCTCGCCGCTGTCGTCAACCCAGCTGACCCGGAACATGATCACTCTCTCGGGCTCGACGAGCCGCTCGAGGACCTTCATCTCCTGGTACTTGGGGTAACGCTCGACGACGGGCTCGAGGGAGGTCAGCACCTCACGCGCCGCCTGCAGGAACTCCGGCTCGCCCGAGTTCCGTGTCTCGAGATCGTTCAGGATTGTCTTGACGTTGTTGCTCACTTCAGTTGCCTCCCTGTGCACTCCGTTGTGCACATCTGGCTCTCGTTTGCCCGGCCGTGCCGATCTACCGCGCTCCTCGCCCTCCGTCGTTGGTCCTCGACCACCGACATGACGTTCTTGATCCAGTGCGGCCCTTCCTGGTCGCGATCGAGCTCTTTGGCAATTCTCTCACCGTCAACCGAGCCTGAATAGGGACTTTCGGCCTATGGAGAAATGTCAAGCTTCCTCTAGACTAAGTAGGCGCACGTCCGAAGCTGCATTTCATCGTGCTAGCCCTAGCTGATCTTCAATCGGATTGCCGAGAAAGGACCTTCTCATGCGAGTTCTCGTCGTAGGAGCCGGTGGAGTCGGGAGCGCTTTTGCCCATATAGCGGCGCGCCGGGGCAACTTCGAGAAGGTCGTGATGGCCGACTACGACAAAGAGCGTGCGGAGAAAGCAGCGTCTGTCTCGGACCGTTTCTCTGGCTTCAAGATCGATGCCTCCGACGACCTGATGATCACCGAGCTGATTCGGGCGGAGAACTGCGATGTGGTCCTCAACGCGGTCGACCCCCGTTTTGTCATGCCGATCTACCGCGCCGCTCTCGTAGCGGGCGTCAACTACATGGACATGGCCATGTCGCTCTCCCGCCCACATGCCGAAGAGCCCTACTCCAAGACAGGGGTGAAGCTCGGAGACGAGCAGTTCGAGCTCGCCCCGAAGTGGGAGGAGCGCGGGTTGCTGGCCCTCGCGGGCATGGGGGTCGAGCCGGGACTGTCTGACGTGTTCGCCCGCCACGCGGTGGACAACCTCTTCAGTTCCGTCGACGAGCTCGGCGTCAGGGACGGTGCCGACCTCGTCATCGATGGCTACGACTTCTGCCCGAGCTTCTCCATCTGGACGACTATCGAGGAATGCCTGAATCCTCCTGTCATCTGGGAGAAAGGGCGTGGCTGGTTCACTACCGAGCCGTTCAGCGAGCCGGAGACTTTCGTCTTCCCTGCCGGCATCGGCCCGGTCGAGTGCGTGAACGTGGAGCATGAAGAGGTTCTCCTCATGCCGCGCTGGCTCGACGCGAAGCGGGTCACGTTCAAGTACGGCCTCGGGGATGATTTCATCGGCGTGCTCAAGACGCTCCACATGCTCGGGCTCGACTCGACGACGAAGGTCTCGGTGGGCGGGGAGAAGGTTTCGCCTCGTGACGTAGTCGCTGCGTGCCTTCCGGACCCGGCCCTGATCGGCCACCTCATGCACGGCGTCACGTGTGCCGGAACCTGGGCGACGGGCATTGGCAAGAACGGTTCCCCACGGGAGGTCTACCTGTACCACGCAGTCGACAACGACTGGTGCATGTCGGTGGACGACTCGCAGGCTGTTGTCTGGCAGACTGCCATCAACCCGGTAGTGGCGCTCGAGCTTCTCGCCTCCGGAGCTTGGTCGGGTGTCGGGCTACTGGGCCCGGAGGCGCTTCCGTCCGAGCCGTTCCTCGAGCTGTTGAACGACAGTGGTGCCCCGTGGGGCCTCGACGAGAGAACGCCATCGGCGGCTTTGTCATAGCCCCGCGGCGTCAAATCCGAGGCTGGCAGAGGGGGCAGTTTGATCGGTGTTAGGGCCCTGGACGTCTTGGAGATCAACAGACATGGCCTGATACCCAAGACGTAGCCCTGCCCTCGTTAGGAGGCCCATGCCAGCCAAGGCTGATCGCGAGCAGGCGCTGGCGATCAGCGGCGTGTCGCGGTCGACTTGAACGTCTATGAAGACCCCTCGCGTTCCGGGGCGGGGCCGGTGTCGAGCCGTCGTGGCAGCCTGACAAGTGTGAGGTATTCCCATCGCGCGCCGCCGTCACTGAGTGACGGGGCCACGGCGCTTGCCTCGCGATTCGCGTTGGGGTTCGAACCTGCAATGACCTGCGCTGCCAGGCCGAAGCGCCTGGTCGAGGACAGGCCTTTGGCCCTACCGCTGGCCGATCCTCAAGCCTATGCTGACATAATGAAGCGGATTTCTGCCTATTTTCGGCCTCAGTCCATCGGCGAGGCGTTCGCTCTCCTCGACGGGCCCGGAGCCGTTCTCATTGGCGGTGGGACAAAGCTGAACGGCCGGCTGTCCTCCGAGCCCATGTCGGTGGTGGACTTGCAGCTCGCCGGACTCGGCGGGATCGAACGGTTCGACACCGGGACGCTGCGTATCGGTGCGACGACGACATTGCAGCAGCTCGTCGACTGTGAAGACGTCCCAGCGATCGTTCGCGAGGCGGCGCGCCGGGAGCTGCCGAGCACGCTGAGGGCGCAGTCCACGCTCGGCGGGACGATCGTGAGCGCGGACCGCGAGAGCGAGCTCCTCGTGGCGTTGCTCGTCCATGATGCAGAGGTCTTCGTCGCCCGTCCAGAGGGGACCGAGAAGATGGGGCTGGAAGTTCTGCTCGCGCATCTCCCGCTCGCGTCGCACGAGATTGTGACGGCTGTCGCCATCGACACCGGGGGCAGCGCGTCGGTCGCGCGCACGGCGCGCACGTCGGCTGACAAGCCCATCGTGGTGGCTGCGGCTCGTGTGGGGGCCGACGGGCGCCGCCGGCTCGCCCTGGCCGGAGTGGCGTCGACTCCGGTCCTCGCGGAGGAGACCGACAAGCTCGATCCGCCTGGCGACTTCCGCGGGTCTGGCGAATACCGCCGCGCGCTGGCCGGCGTGCTCGTTTCTCGTGCGATCGAGGGGGTGTCCTGATGGAGTTGACTATCACACTGAACGGCGTCGCTCATAGCCTCACCTGCGACGCGGGCGACTCGCTACTTGACGTGCTCCGCCGGGAGGGGTGCTTCAGCGTCCGCTACGGCTCGGAGACGGGCGAGACCGGTGCAGCAGCGGTCCTGCTCGACGGCCGGCTGATCTCAGCCGACGTGCTTCTTGCCGCCCAGGCAGACGGGCACGCGGTCACTACGGTCGAGTCGCTGAACGTGGCGACAGGAGAGATGGACCCGATCCAGGAGGCGTTCGTCGAGACGGGGGCGCTCCAGTCCGGGTACTCGGCCGGGGCCATGGTGCTGGCGACCAAGGCCCTCCTCGAGCGTGGACCCGATCCCACCGATGAGCAGATCCGCGACGCGCTGTCGGGGATCCTTGACCGCGAGACCGGCTACTCCAAGGTGATCGAAGCAGTCCGCCGCGCTGCGGCGGTGCTCCGCGGCGAGAAGCCCAACCCGATGGAGCCTCTCGTCGTCGAGTCCCTGTCGGGGGATCTCGAGCTGGCTGAGACGCTGCCTGCGCTCGTGCTCGACGTGTCGCCTGCTGTGCCGCGGCTTGTGACCTCCCCGGACGTTCCGGAGACCTCTGTGGTCGGCAAACCGGAGCACAAGGTGGAAGCTCTGCGTCTCGTCAAGGGCAACGCAGCCTTCGCCGACGACATCGAGCTTCGCGGGATGCTGTACGCGAAGGTCCTGCGGAGCCCGTATGCACACGCGCGCATCGTCGCGATCGACGACTCGAAGGCAACGGCGTTGCCAGGAGTGCACGCTGTGGTGCACCACGGCAACACGCCGCGGGTGAAGTACGCCTCGGGCGGTCAGAGCTGGCCCAACCCGCGTCCTCACGACGAGGTGAGCTTCGACGACAAGGTGCGCTACGTCGGCGATCGGGTCGCAGCTGTCGCCGCCGAGTCGCCCGAGATCGCCGAGGAGGCGTGCCGCCTGATCGATGTCACCTACGAGGTTCTGCCTGCGGTATTGGATGCCGAGACGGCACTGGCCGAGGGCGCGCCTGTCATCCACGACGAATCTGACACCGTGGGGATCTTCGACGCGGCGCACAACATCAGCCACCACATCGAGGGCCAGACTGTCGGCGATGCGGAGATGGACGCCGCCTTCGCCCGGGCCGACCACGTCTTCGAGACGACCTTCTGTGTCCAGCAGATGCAGCACACCCCGATCGAGCCGCACGCCACAATCGGCTGGCTCGACGAGGATGAGCGGCTGGTGCTGCGGTCGTCCACGCAGGTGCCCTTCCACATCCGCCGCATGCTCGCGCCACTGCTCGGGCTCCCGGTCAAGGCCATTCGCATCATCAAGCCCCGCATGGGCGGCGGTTTCGGCTCGAAGCAGGAAATGGTCATCGAGGACATCGTCGGCCACCTTGTGCTCGCTACCCGCCGGCCTGTCCGGCTCGTGCTCAACCGGGAGGAGGAGTTCATCTCGACGAGGACCCGCCACTCGCAGACGCTCACATACCGGACTGGGGTCACAGACGATGGCCATCTCGTGGCACAGGACCTGCGCGTGGTGGCGAGCACGGGCGCGTACGGCACACACGGTTTCACCGTGAATTCGCTCACGGGCGCGCGGGGCCTCTCGCTCTACAACTGCCCGGCAAAGCGGTTCAGTTGCGACGTCGCCTATACGAACCGCCCTGTGGCAGGCGCCTTCCGCGGCTATGGGGCACCGCAGGCATTCTTCGGGCTCGAGTCGCAGATGGAGGACATCGCCCGGGCCCTGCACCTCGATCCCGTCGCGTTCCGGCGCATGAACTGGGTGCAGTCCGGCGACGCGCTCGACATATTGCCGCGCCTCGGCGAACGGGGCGGCGTGGTGGAGGAGATCGCACCGGAAGACCTGCCGCATGTTACGACCTGCGGTCTCGAGGAGTGCGTGGCGCAGGGCCTCCGCGCGATCGGCTGGCACCGCCGGGAGGACCCCTTGTGGAAGCAGCCACCCGACCGGCCGCACATTCGCCGCGGGATCGGGCTCGCACTTTGCATGCAAGGTTCAGGCATCCCGTTTGTGGACATGGGGGCGTGCTCGATCAAGATCAACGACGACGGGTCGTTCAATCTTCTCGTCGGTGCCGCCGACCTCGGGACCGGGGCAGACACGGTGTTCGCCCAGATCGCGGCGGACGTGCTCGGGGTCGCGACTGACGACATATTGGTGTACTCGGGCGACACCGACTTCACGCCGTTCGACGTCGGCGCGTACGCCTCGAGCACCACGTACATCTCAGGTATGGCGGTGAAGAAGGCCGCCGAAGCCGCGCGGGTGCGGATAGTGGAGCGAGCGGCCCGGCTGCTGAATGCCAACGCCGGCGAGATCGAGCTTCGCGACCACCGTGCCTGGGCGGCCGACGGGCAGTCCATATCGATCGGAGACATCGCCCTGAATGCGCTGCACACCGAGGACCAGGAGCAGATCATGGGGACGGCGTCCCACTGGTCGACCGAGTCACCGGCCCCGTTCGCGGCCCAGCTTGCCGAGATCGAGGTTGATATCGACACCGGCCAGATAACCGTCAACAAGCTCGTGATGGCCGTGGATTGCGGTGTGGCGATCAACCCTGTGACAGCTAGCGGCCAGGTGGAGGGCGGCATGTTGCAGGCTCTCGGCTACGCGCTCACCGAAGAGACGCTCCTCGATGATCTCGGACGCCCGCTGAATGCGCGCTTTGGGCCGTACTGGATCTTCCGGTCCGACGACACGCCGACCATGGAGGTCTTCCTCGTGCAAACCATGGAGGCTTCCGGCCCCTTCGGGGCAAAGTCCATCGCCGAGATCGTCATCGATGCCGTCGCGCCTGCGGTGCGCAATGCCGTTCTCGACGCGACCGGTGTGACCATCGACTCGATCCCGTTCACGCCCGAACGTGTCTGGCGTGCCCTCCATTTCCAGCCGAAGGCTGATCTGTAGCGGCTGAGGAGCGCGGAGGCACGTCGAGAGGCTTCGAAGGGGAGCCCTGCCGAAGGGCCGGCCTAAG
>OBLU010002897.1_pt1 | contig 15606 bp, 15 predicted proteins | sample 1518681 | NCBI WGS metagenome assembly OBLU01 (sample SAMEA3539304, study PRJEB22396) | soil metagenome | biome: tundra; feature: field; material: soil | place: USA | collected 2010-05 | depth 0.15 m
TCCTCCTGATTGTTCCCGGAGGCCATGTCCAATCTGAGGCTGCGGCGCCACGCATCGCACAGGACCAGGGACCGTATCGGATCGCGGTGGATGTCGACTTGGTAGTGCTGCCCGCTACTGTCCGGGACCGGCACGGCCTCAGCGTATCCGATCTGCGTGCGGATGATTTTACCGTTTTTGAGGACGGCGTAGCGCAGCACATCAAGCTATTCCTGCATGAAGATATTCCGGTTGTCGCCGGACTTCTGGTGGACCATAGCGCAAGCATGCGGCAGAAACTCGCCGATGTGACTACCGGCGCCCGGGCCTTCGTACACTCCAGCAATCCGGACGACCAGATGTTCGTAGTGAACTTTAACGAGACCGTTTCGCTGGGTCTACCGGATGCAATAGGATTCACCACTAGCGCCGAGGAGCTGGAACACGCTATCTGGCGAACTGAAGCCGCCGGCGAGACAGCGCTTTACGATGCGATCGTGGTGGCGCTAGCGAGATTGCAGGCGGGCGGCCGCGACAAGAAGGTGCTGCTGGTCATCAGCGACGGCGGTGACAATGCCAGCACACACAAGCTGGCGGAGGTCTTGCAGATGGCGGAGCGTTCCAGCGTAATCATTTACACCGTCGGTCTTTTTGAGCCCGACGATAAGGACGCCAATCCGAGAGTGCTCAGTCGCCTGGCGCAGGCAACCGGTGGCGAAGCGTTCTTTCCGGAAAAACTCGACGAGGTAGTGAGTATCTGCGAACGCATCGCGCGCGACATTCGCAGTCAATACACCATCGGGTATTTTTCCAGCAGCGCGAAGCAGGAGGGCGTCTTCCGGGCCGTTCGCGTAACGGCTCATGCGCCCGATCATGGCAAACTCGCCGTGCGCACTCGCCAGGGCTACATCGCCGGAGCGGGCATTGAGAGCCCTTCGGCCCTCCGTATGCCTTAGCAAAGCCGTCATCAGGAGGATAGCTGCATGCAATGGATTGACGAAATGTTCGCGAACATGGAAAAAGACCGGGCCGAGGCATCGGCCAAGAGAATCGAAAAAGCGGGCAAGGCCGACCGGACAAAGCATTTGAAAAAGCAAGTCCCCGGCACACTGAAGGCGTGGAATGGGTTAGTTTCTTCGATCACAAAGGATGTCAACGAATTCAACAATCACAAGCAGCGCGCTGGACAAACACCGGCACGCATCCGCCAAAGGCATTTCGAATGCGAGGTTCACCTGCCTGGAATGCAAGGCAAGAGCCTGGTCCTAACCTTAGACGACAAAGATCTCCAAGTCTCGGTTCATCCTGAGTTCCCCAAGCAGCCGTTGACCATCGCCATCGAACTCGATAAGGAAGGCCAACACGCTTCATGGGTACTCGGTGAATCTACCAAAGAGAACGCAAAACTATCGGACGAGCAGTTGTCGGAATATCTGCTGAAGCCCGTTCTCTCCTCCGCCTCCATCAATTGAGAGCCGGCTCACTTCGCCGGCCGGCCATGCTCCAGGCATAACGCCACCAGGTCAGAGACATTCGCTTCCCCCGCGCACATCACCGTGTCCGCGCCGCCCCAATAGATCTTCACGGTTCCATCGGACTCCGCAACCGCGCCGCAGCTGAATACGACGTTGTGGACATATCCCGTGATTTCCCAGGGATCTTCCGGCTGCAAAATCCACGAGTCGCTCACTCCCAGGATCTTAGCCGGGTTTACGAGATCATGCAGCGCGACCCCCAAGCGATACACCGATCCGTCCATGGTCCGAAAAACACCGTGATAAATGGAAAGCCACCCCTGCGCCGTCTTGATGGGCGGCGCGCCAGGACCGATCTTCATTTCGTCCCAGTGATATGGTTCGGGCCTCATGATGAGCTGCGATTCACCCCAATAGCGTAAGTCCGGTGAATAGGAAATCCAGATGGACCATGGCGCGATCTCCGAATGCGGGCGGTCCAGGCGCGCATAGAGCCCGTCAAATCTCTCCGGGAAGATCACCACGTTCCGATAATCCGCTTCCGTGATGAGTGAGAACCTTTCAACCTGACTGAAATCCCTAGTCTTGGCCAGCGCGATACGCACTCCATTGCGCGAGTAGGCGCTGTAGGTGATCAGGTACTCGTCTTCGATCTGCGTCACGCGCGGATCTTCGACGCCGAATTCTTCGTAGGCGGCAAAAGGTCCGTCCGCCGCTGGAGTGAGGAATGGCTTGGGATCCACGGTGAAACGGAATCCGTCGTAACTGTGCGCCGACCCGATAATCGATCGCCCGGTGCGCAGATGAGAGCGGAACAGCATGATGTACTTGCCCTGATGCTTCACCACCGCCGCGTTGTGCACGGTCTCCACCGGATAGGGAATGTCGGCCTTGGTGAGAATCGGATTCCGGCTATATCGCCGAACAATATCTCGCTTCATGCTTTCTCTTCTCCTCGATCTCGAAAATCGCCGCGTAGACTCGCTCATAGGCAGCGACCATCGTGTCCACCGAAAAACATTCCCGGACACGTCTGCGGCAGGCGGCTGGATCGATCTCCGCAAGCCGTTGCAACGCCCGCACGGCTTCGTCGACGTCATTCACCAGAAAACCCGTCCGCCCCTCTTCAATCACTTCGCGGCAGGAGCCCAGATCCATCGCGATCACGGGTACGCCCGCGGCATTGGCTTCCGCCAGGACAAGTCCGAATCGCTCCGGGATGGTGTTCAGATGGAGCAGAGCCCGGGCACGCCCGAACAACTCATTTTTGCCCGATACGTCCACCGGCCCGATGTAGCGGATGTTCTGATCGAGGTGAGGTTCCACCTGCTCCCGGAAATATGCCTGATCCTGGATAATGCCCGCGATGAGCAACGGCAATCCGCTCCGGAGAGCGACTTCGATCGCTAGATGGACACCTTTGTCCGGATGAATCCGCCCAAGGAAAATCAGATCCTGGCCGCGCGATTCCTGCAGCGGGTACAGCGAAAGATCGATTCCGTTATAGACCGTCGCGAGGTAATTCAGCCCTGGTGCGCGATCGGAGTTGCTGATGGAGACAAAATACCCGTCACCGTATTTTTCGTAAACCGGCATGATTCTTGGCGACGAAAATCCGTGGATGGTAGTGAGGACGGGCGTCTTCACCAGCCTCGAATAGGTCAGCGCCATAAAGTCGTAGTGGCTGTGGATAAGATCAAATTCAGAAGCGTGTTCGAACACTTCGGAGATGTGCAGGTATTCGGCAACTTTCGGATCGATGCTTGGATCCTCCTCATAGCCGCGGTCTACCACGGCGTGCAGGTGCGCGCTGGTGACGGAATCCCGCGTGGCGAACAATGTCACGTCCCAGCCGCGCGCCACCAGGCCTTCGGTGATGTTGCCGGCCACCGTCTCCCACGCACCGTACTGCCGGGGCGGCGTTCGCCAAGCCACCGGCGCAAGGACCGCAACTCTTTTGTTGGGAATGATCATTTCGAAGGTGTTACCGAACCGCGACCGTAAGGGAGTCGGTGCCTTGATTCACCCGCAATGCCCCCATGTTCAATTCATCGCGCCCAGCAGGTCAGCCAGCGCGACGGTTGCGAACCCCGTGGCCTGATCCGCCAATCCATAAGGAATAATCAGTTCGCCGTTGTGCAACAGGGCGCCGCAAGTATAGACGACATTGGGCACGTAGCCTTCACGCTCGTTTTGATTCGGCTTGAGCAATGGCTCGCGAAGCCGTCCAATCACTTTACTTGGATCATCGCGATCCAACAGGAACGCACCAATGCAATACTTTCGCATAGGGCCAACGCCGTGGCTGAGTACCAACCAGCCGGCATCCGTTTCGATCGGCGATCCGCAGTTCCCGAGTTGAACCAGTTCCCAAGGAAACTTAGGCTTGAGCAGCGCCGTGCACCCATTCCAGAAGTGGACGTTGTCGGAGAACATGAGGTAGATATTTTCGTTATCCTGCCGCGAAAGCATGGCGTAATATCCTTTTATCTTCCGCGGGAACATCGCCATCCCTTTGTTTTGCGCGGCTGGACCGTTCAACGTGATGAACCGGAACAGAAGGAAATCGGAAGTCTCTACCAGTTCCGGCATCACCACCTTGCCATCGTAGGCCGTGAAGGTCGCGTAATAAATGTAACTGCCGTCCGCCTCTTGGAAGCGGACGAACCGGGCGTCTTCAATGCCGTTGCGCTGAGAGGGAGTTGCCGGGAAAATAATGCGCTCCGAGAGTTTCTCGTTGGGCTGGAACTGAACCTCGTAATTGGAACGGGCCAGCAGCCAAATACCCTGCGACTCCAGTTGATCTTCCCGCGACATTCCATCCGGCAGGCGAAATTGTTCGGCTTGGAGGCTGCCGCGCAGGTCTTCCAGCGTGAACGAACTCCCGAGTTTGTTCAGAACCCGGCGCGTAAATTCGCGATTCAATCCAAGTTCTGCGAGTTTCCGCTCGAATAGCCCCTTCTCGTACAACAGGTTTGGAATTTGACGAGGCTCAGTCAGGAAACCGGTGGGCTTCATCACCTCGATTCGATTATCGGCATGCAGTATCCCGGTTCGAAATGTAACAGAAGAAATGTGCCCCTCCCCGGTGGCACGCAGGCTGAGGACGAACCGCAGAGCGCCTGCCGCGAGACCCGTTTGATCCGGATGCGGAACGATAGACGGATTGAACAACGCCGCGGCTTCCAGCGAATATTCGGCCAGAAAATAGGAACCAATCAAATGCCGCCGCTCGATGGAGAGATCCTGATCGCTCTGGAACGTCTCGCGGACTTGTTCAAAACGTTCCAGGAAAACATCATGAATATTTTGATGGCGCTTGCAGAACTCGGCGCAAATCTCCGCTAGCAGGGGCGCCACGCACTCTTCCGGAATCGCCAGAATCCGATCGATGATTCTGCCGGCCCTTTCGGAATCGCCAGGACTGAAAGGCCGCAGCAGAACGCGCGACGGATCGGGCCTGAGAATAAGGGGAGTGCGTTTGATGCAAATCGGCATTACGCTCCAATGGCGATGGGTTTCTTAAAACTGGTCACCATGTTCTGCGCCAGACGCATTTCCGCCAACGAGAGCAGGAACGCTAAAGTCGACTCGGCTCCTTGGTTCCCATTAACCCGATCTACGTGTAGCCCATCGCCGCAGCCGCCGCTCTCGGGCGAGTACAGTTCCAAACCCAGATCGTTCCAGCCGATAAACCAATCGAAAGCACATTGCGCCTGTTCGAACCACCATAGATCCGCGGTGGCGCGATAAGCTTCCAAACAGGCTGAGGCCATGGCTTGCGCCTCAATCGGCTGCTGATCAAAATTGGCCCGCGCGCCGCCGCGCCGGTAAAAACCATTGCTGCCGATCGGCCGGAAGTGGCCCTTCTCGGAAGTCTGTATTTTGTTCAACCAGCGCAATGCCTCCAGGCCCCGCTCAAATACCGCCGGTTGGCCGGTAGCGGATCCGCTCAGGATCAAGGCGTGTGCCAGCTTGGCATTGTCATAGGATAGTTCCTCTTCAAACCAGTGCCAGTCCGGGTGATAGCTCCGCTCGAAGTGATCCATGAGCCGGCCGGTGAGGGCCTCTCGCGTTTGGTTGACCAGGCTGTCGCCGCTTAGCCGGCGCAAGTATTCATGAATTCCGATCAAACCGAACGCCCACGCTCGCGGCGAGGTGAACTCCATCAAGGCCGGCAGCGCCTGCGCGAACAGTTGTCCCGCCATCATCTGGAAACTTCGGAATGGTGAGCGCCCTACGCCGATGCCGAGCGCCCAGATCGCTCGGCCCTGGCAATCGTCGGAACCCTGGGCGTCCAGCCAGCCGCGCTCAAAGCTCATGTGGTTGTGGAAGCGTTTCGTTTTGGGATCGAATGCGTGATGCAGGAAAGCCGCGGACGTGGTAGCCAGCGTCTTCGCGAATTCCGGCTCCTCGCCCAATTCAGCCAGCAGCACGGCCAGGATGAAAGCGCGTGCGTTGTCGTCCGTACAATAACCCTCGGAGAAATTCGGAACGCCAAAAATGGCGTGCTGGAATACTCCGGTGGAATCGGTCATTCGCATCAGATGGTCTAACTTCAACTCCGGAAGTTCCCGCGGTCTTCGGTCGAGAGTCTTAGTCATCAGAGATTTGCGGGAGAGCGCCGCTCCCTGCAGCCGGGCCGCTTCAAAGGTGCGCATGTATAGCTGCGCGACGTTGCTCCAAATCATCTCGCGCCCCAGCCTGTATGCGTTCTTGCGCATCGCATGCCGGCGTGTGTCGTCGCGCAGCAGGCCGATCACTTCACGCGCGATAGCCGGAGCATCGCCGAACGGCACCAGCACGCCGCGATCATCCCCCAACAGTTCCGTGGCATGCCAGTAGGGCGTCGAAATCACGGCTTTGCCGGACCCAAAAGTATAGGCCAGGGTTCCTGAGGTGATCTGCGCTTCATTCAGATAGGGCGTGATGTAAAGGTCCGCGGCTCCGATGAACTCCTTCAGATTCTCGAGTTCCACGAAGCGGTTATAGAAGATAACGTTCTTTTCGATCTTGTTCTTCTTGGCAAGAAGTTCCAGACTCACCCGGTAGGCTTCGCCGTGCTCGCGCAGTTCGTTCGGATGCGTGGCGCCCAGGACAATATAAACAACCTCTGGAAATTCCTTTAAAATATCCGGCAGCGCATTGAGCACGCATTCGATGCCCTTGTTCGGCGAAAGCAGGCCGAAGGTGAGCAGCACCACCTTTCCTTCCACGCCGAACTGATCCTTGAAGTAGGTGGGGTCGACGAACCCGACGTCGGGAATGCCGTGCGCGATCAGGTCGATCTTGGCTGCCGGGGCGTCGTAAATATCCTGCAGCATTCTTCGCCCGCGCTCAACCATGACAACCAGCCGGGTGGAGAGTGAGATCAACTCTTGCATCACGCGCCGTTGGTCGGGCCTGGGATCGCGCAAAACGGTATGCAGCGTCGTAACAACCGGCATTCTCAATTCGCGGAGAAACGCCAGAATGTGGCCGCCGGCGGGCCCGCCGTAAATGCCGAATTCGTGCTGCAAACAGACCATGTCTACGTTGCTGATGTTGAGGAAGTCGGCGGCGCGCAGGTAGGACGACAGGTCCTGCTCCTCAATCTCGAAGCGAACCACTTCCGGATACTCGTAGCCGCCCGGGATGTCGTTGACCGACACTGCCAGGCACTGGCTTTGGGGATGCGCGCTTGCTACGGCGGCAAGCAGATCGGATGTGAAGGTGGCAATTCCACACTTGCGCGGCAAGTGGTCGCCCACAAAAGCGATCTTGCCAATTTTGGAATTTTCTTTAATCATGATTTTCATTCTCACTTCATCCTTTCAGCCCGAACGATGAACCGATTGGGAGCCGCACCCACGAAGTAAAACGGATGACAAGTGATGAGAGTCAGGATCTCATTCCGGCTGGGATCCAATATCGATAGATCATCCGGACTCACCACTTGCGTGGACAGAACGCGATATCGATACTGACCCTGCAAGGTGGTCATCGTGATGATGTCATCCTGGCTGATATTACGCAGCGGCCGGAAAAACGTGTCGCGGTGCCCGCTAAGAACCACATTACCGTTTTGCCCTGGCCATGGCGTGCCCGGCATATGGCCCACTGCGCGCCGGAGGGTGCGCCGGTCGTCTCCTTCCATTACTATCGCGGAAAGTCCCAGACGCGCGATTTCAATCCGGCCGATTAGACCCTTCTGACCTGTGAGCGCAATTGGAGCGGCCGGGACCTCGGAATTTTGGCTAACTGCTCGACGCTGGTCAAGCAGGCGTTCGAAGTGACGGCTCTCGCGCTGCTGGAAAAGCCAGGTGTCCGTGAGAACCCACCCGCAATAGCCCAAGAGCAGGACAGCCCCCGCAAAAAGCCCGCGTTGCGGCCATAACAGAAGACCATGCAGCACATCACGCTTCACGACAAGTCTCATCGGCAGCACTCGCCCTTCAACACGCTTGGACAGTGCCGTACTGCGGCTGCCACATCGCGTCTTGCACTTGTTGCACGATGTCGACGAATTCGACGCCCGCCAAGCCCTCCTCCACGGCTGCCTCAGCAACGGCCACCGCCACTGTCGCCGACACGCTGCGCAGATCGTCAATGTGCGGGAGCAGCGACGCACCTGGCTGGCGCACTGTCACCAGGCTCGACACTGCGCTCGCCGCCGCCACGAACATACCATCACTGATCCGGCTCGCTCTTGAAACGATCGCGCCCAGCCCAAGCCCCGGGTAGAGCATGGCGTTATTCACTTGCGCGACCACATAGGTCACGCCTTTGTAAGTGACCGGTGCGAACGGGCTCCCGGTTGCGATCAGCGCGCGCCCTTCCGTCCAGCTAATCAAATCTGCTGGGTTCGCCTCGGACCGCACTGGCGGATTCGACAGCGCGAAGATGATTGGCCGCTCCGTATGCGCCGCCATTTGCTTAACGATCGCTTCCGTGAAACTTCCTGAGACTGTCGATGCACCGATCAGCATGGTCGGTGACACTCGCCGCACCACTTCGGCCAAGCTCAGCCCGTTTCCTGGCAGGTCGTGCTTCCAGCTCTTGCTTTCAGCGCCCGGACGCGCATACGTCGCTTGATAGTCATGTAGTTGAGCCATGTCCGTGGTGAGTAATCCCTGCTTATCCACGCACCAGAAGCGGCTGGCGGCAGCTTCTCTCGAAAGCCCCTCCCGCACCATGGCGTCGCGAATCTGGTCCGCGATTCCGATACCCGCCGTACCTGCTCCAAAGATGACCACGCGCTGGTTGCGCAGGGGCGCCCCGCAGGCGCGCACGGCGGAAATCGCCGCGGCCAATGTGATCGCGCCGGTGCCCTGGATATCATCATTGAACGTGCAGAAGTTGTCGCGGTACTTCTCCAGGATGCGCCGTCCGTTGCCGGGCGCGAAGTCCTCCCACTGCAGCATGGCTTTCGGGTACAGTTTGGTCACCGCTTTAACGTATGCGTCGATAAAGGCGTCGTAACGTTCGCCGCGTATCCGGCCGTGCCGGTTCCCGATGTATGTCGGATCCTCCAGCAGACTTTCTCGATTGGTTCCGACATCCAGCATCACCGCGACCCCACGGGCCGGGTCAATGCCGCCCGCCGCCGTATAAATGGCGAGTTTTCCGATCGGCACTTCAATGCCGCCCACGCCCCATTCGCCAATTCCCAGAATCTGTTCGGCATCGGTTGCGATGATCAGGTCGATCTCGCCGGGTTCGGCGCCAAGGCTGGTAAACGCTTCCTCAATGTCTCCAGGATGATCAATAGACAGGTACACGCCTCGCGCCCGCCGGCACTCATGATGGTATTGCTCCATAGCCATGCCGACCGTCAGATTGTTGACGATCGGAATCATTTCGCGCAGGTGATCTGAAAACAGCCTGTAAAACAGTACCGCGTTGCGGTCGTGCAGAGAGGTAAGGTAGATATTCTTGCTCACCGCATCCGGCAGCCGTTCGTACTGGATGTAGGCGCGCTTCACCTGGATCTCGATCGTACTGATATCCGGCGGAAGCAAACCCGCCAGGCCCAGCGTTTTCCGTTCCTCGGCGGTGAAGGCGGTCCCCTTGTTCAACAAGGGCGAATTGAGGACGGCCAGCCCACGCGCTTTGGTCTGGTAACAACCGTCCCCATTCTCCTGGCGCTTGGTCACCGGCGCCAGCAACGGAATAACTCTCTGTCGCATGCTGCTATCTCTCTCTCCTTAAATTCACTAACTAGCAGTGGGGCGGACGCCCTCGTCCGCGCCGGACCCCCTGGTCCGGCTGTTCCAGGGAACGGACCCACATCCCCTAGCGAAGGCGGTTGGCCACCGCTCGGACGGCGAACGCGCCACCCAGCGAAAGCAAGCCGAGCAGTCCAATGAATGGCATCGGGCTTGCCGTTTTCGGCAATGTTGCCGGCAACTCCGGCATCGTTTGCGCTACTTCCGCCTCAGCCGGCGGCGCCGTTACCACTTCAGCGAGTGCAACATCTTCTCCCGTGGGTTTAATTGCCATTACGGGCGCTTCCTTCAGTTGCACCACCACCGGTTCGTCCGGCGACTTGACCGCAACGGTGACTTCCGGCGTGATCTCGGCCGGCGTATAGAGAACGATCGTATTGGTTTCCTTGGCCAATTCTATTGCTCTGGCCTTCGGATATACGAACTCCTCGCCCCAGTTTCTGCCCGGATAAAACCATGCCCGGAGCGCTTCCGGCTGTCCCACCGGTCTTTCTCTAAATGTCATCACCGTCTTGCTGGTCGCCCGCAGACGATAGTTTGGAATGGCCAGGATGGTGGCGTAAACCGTGGTTTCGTCCTGGCTGAAAATCTGGACGATATGACGGTCGGACTGCGAGTCAAAAATCTTGAACACATAAGTGCCGGCCGGCAGCACTCCCCACCCCGCCAGGTGGACACCTGGAATCTCCACGGGAGCGCTAAAAGTAATGATGGTCTTTCTGTTAGACTCATCCGCCTTGGCGCTGGGCACAAACATAGTTCCCGCGAGTCCCAAACAAAACATCGTTATTGCTGCTGTTCCGAATAATTTCACTGCACTTCTCCTTTTAGTTACAAAATTCTAAGAGCATTCTCTGTTCCATCGGTGCCGAGCGCGCGATAGAGCTTGTTTTAGCGGCTGCGAAGCATGGAACCTGGAAAGTGCTGGGATGTGAGGGCTGACCGTGCGGAGTCATGTGACCACATATGGTCGAACGCATTATTTAGCAGGGGTATACAAATAGTTAGGGCCGGTCGCCAAGAGACCGGCCCTGAATGACGCAGACTGCGCAGTCTTACTTCACTGCCAAAGGTGCTGACCGGATCTCTGAGCCTATGAGTTCACCCGAGACTACCAGTTCTACCCGCCGATTTTGTTGCCGTCCGGCCGCGGTGTCGTTGGTGGCTACCGGCTCGGTTTTTCCGAATCCCTTAGCCGTCACCGACGCCGTTGGAATTCCCGCGCCGGTCAAGTAGTCGCGTACGGAAGATGCACGATTCTCCGAGAGCAGTTGATTGTAGTTATCGCCGCCCACGCTATCCGTATAACCTTCCACCTGCAGCCGCAGCCCCGGATGCCCCGAGAGAATCCCGGCCACTCGCGCCAGTTTCTCGCGCGCCGCCGGCCGTAACGAGAACTTGGCCGTGTCGAATAAGACGTCCGACATGTTCACGATCAAGCCCCGGGCGGTATCGCGAGTCTCAAGAATCGCGTTGAACTGCAGCAATAACTGCGCCCGCAATTGGGCTTTGTCAGCCTCGGCTTGCGCCTTTTCCGCGGCTGCGCGATCCAGGCCGGCCTGCGCCGTGGCCCTTTGTGCGTCGTTCTCCCGCTTCAAGCGATCGGCTTCGGTCTGCGCGGCCAACGCTTGCGCATCATTGTCGCGTTTCAGGCGATCCGCTTCCGATTGCGCTTCGGCCAGCCGGGCATCGCTCGCCAGCTTCAGGCGATCCGCATCGGCCTGTCGAGCCGCGGTCTGTGCGTCATGTTCGCGAGCCACGCGCTGTGCTTCCGTTTGCGCCGCAATCCGCGCCCGCTCTGCTTCCAGTGCCACGCGCTCCGTCTCGGATTGCGCGTTTAGCCGTGCCGTCTCGGCTCGTCCCTCACGGTCCGCTCCAGCTTGGCGCTCGTTCGCGAGTTGTTCTTCCTCAATCTTCTTGACCGTGATGATTCGCGCATCTTCCGCCATCTGAACGGCCTCTCGCGCCACGGTTCCAATCGGCTTGCTGCCCGCCCTGCCCAGCAAATAGCCTTCGGCGTTCTGGAGCCCGTCCAGAGCCTTCTGGAATGTATCGGCCGCATAGCGAGGGGCGCCGGTCCAGCGGGCGATCTGAACGGCATTGCGCGCTTCATAAAGCTCCAGCGGCACCTTACGGTCCAGCACGATTGGCCGGATGTCGGCGGGATTCACGTTCAGCGTGTACTGGCCCCGCTGTAGCAGCTCATACTTCGCATCCAGTTCTTCGATGGTGCCGATGGTATCGTGCCGGACAAAATTCTCCATCACCACCACGTCGCTGGGCTGCGTGACGGCGAAATAGGGCTCAGCCGTGATAATCAAACCGAACGATTGTAGTTCGGTGGTGGCGTCCAGCTTGCTCTTGCCGTCCTTCAACAGCACTTCGCCAACGTTGGTCGCGCGACCTTCCGGCGTAATGGCCCACATCACATACGTAAGATACTCAGGGCCGAACTTAGTGGCCGGTTCCAGCCTCTGCATTTCGGCATCGATCTTAATCACTCCCTGCTTGCTCTCAACCTTCGCTTCGCCCACGGCCTGCGGCATCAGCGCTGTTCCGCGAAAGCCGATTCTGGTGGATCCGCTGCGGTGGTTGTAGTTAATAGCCTTCGTGGTTCGGGCGACCACGGTCACCCGGTAAATGGGTACCGACCCCGCGGTCACAGGGTCGGGAGAGGTTGATGTAGGATTCGGAGCCTGCGGCGCCTGAGCCGCTAGAATCCCGCACGCTATGAGAAATGCGCTAATCGTTTTCATATTTTGATCCTTACTTTTATTGCTGTCTCTGTTACCGCGCCTCTCTTGTCTGTTGCACGAAGCGCACCGTCCGCCGCAACCGGACGGCCAAGCGGCTAACTCCAACCTGTGCCACGAACGGTGGACCGCTTTACGTTGTTTGGACCAAGCAGAGCCCGCGTGGTTTAACGTTATGTGGTCAGATGACGGGATATGGTCGAGTTTTCACAAAATGGGATGTTCCGGATTCTTGGAAACGTCCAGGCTGGGCACCGGCGCAGCGTCAACCACCTTCAATTCATCCAGCTCCTTGACCACCTTCGCCCATTCCACGCTGTCGCTCTTGGTGGAAATTGGCGCGCTCAGGTCGCCGTAGAACGCGAGAATATCGAGCCGGAGTTCCGGCGCCATGTCCGCGTAGTGACCTTCCAGCTTATCCAGCAACTGCGCGTATGCGCGATCGCCCAGCCTGTAGCCGCCCGCCGCGGTGATCTCTCCCACGTCAATATTCTCATTGGGCAGCTTCAACCGATCCGCCTGCAATTCCGAGAGCAGCTCCCGGTAACGATCCAGCGTCGTATTGAAGCTCGCCATGAACAGCTTCTCCACGGCGGGAGTCGGAACCTCGAACCGCAAATCTCTGGACCGGCCCACTCTCGGCAGCATCCGGATTATAAATGCCCATAGTCTGGACCGGAATCCCGGCTGCTCATATTCTTTGCCCCATTCTTTCTGATAACTGGCGCGTGAGAGATTGTACAGGAACTTCTTTTTAGTGGCGCTCGGAGCATCCTTGATGATCTCGGATTTCTTCATTTGCCACGCCACTCGTGTGATGGCGGGAATCGTGGAACTTACCGCGTGGCGATAGGAGCCGATGCCGAGACTGACTCTTTTGAATACATCTCCCAGTTTCAGTCCATACGTATCTTGAAACGCCCGCTCCAGCAGTGGCCGGGCTACTTGAAAGCCGATGAATGCGTGATAGCTTTCGGGTGCGTAATGGCCTTGGGCCACCTGAAGCACATCAAAAGCCAGCTCCGTCTTGACGTGCGAGAGCGCATCGTCGGCGTAAGTCACGCGATTCCCGAATTTCGTCCGAAGCTTCGGATAAAGCAGTGGAACCGCCACATTGGTGGCCATGCGGTGGCCGGTGTTGTCCGCGGCGTAGTGCGCCAGCGCCCCCAGCGAGAAAGCATATTCGTTCAGGTCTTGAGATTCGCGAATCAGGTTGAGGACAAAGTCGCCGCTCCGGACGTAGTGCGTGAGATCGGTGAACAACTTGGATCCGAACGGGTAGTAACCCATATCCTGAATGATGCTGCCGCCATACACGTAGGCGTGTGCCTCCAGCAGTTGTTCCGGCGTAGAGTCCGGAAATCGTTTCAGCAGCAGGCCTTTGATGGAAGTGTCCCAGGCGGAGTCGATAATCGCCTCATGCGTGAGCACCGAATACGAAAACGCCGGGGGAGCCGCGAGCAGAACCACCAGGCCGGCGAACAAGACGCATCGATTTTTCAAAAGCAGCCGCATGTTTGATCTCAATTCGGTTTTGCCGCCCAGCCTTCGGACGGCTGACCCATTTTCATGGGTACTCCCTGGCGGGTTTGAAACCCGGTGTCATCCACCCAGGTCACCAGGTAACACTCCGGGCAGAGCCGTAGCTGGCGCAACGGCAGATCTTCCACGGCGATGTCGATCGGCTCCATCTCAGTCCCGCATTTTGGACAACCCTCGTCTCCCAATATGAGGCCGATGGGTCGCATCTAGATGCGGCCAATCAGCACCAAAACCAGCACGATAACCAGAACGGTTCCCAACCCTCCGCTCGGATAGTAGCCCCAGTTCCGGCTGTGCGGCCAGGTGGGAAGCGCGCCCAACAACAACAACGCCAAAATTACCAACAGAATTATTCCCATACAGTCTCCTTATAGACCCGATATATCTGAAGCGAGTTTCACCCTCGCACCCAATGAGCAGCCAGGGCGGCAACTCCGACCGTGCCCGCTATGGCGCCGGCCGACCAGAAGAACCGCCAGAATAACTGCCATCCCTGCACCTTCGCTTGGACCTCCTCAGCTCGTTCGCTCGCCGACGGCGTATCGATCGGTATCATGTTGTAAGTTGTCTCGCCGGGTTTATCGCCCGATTCGGTAGCTGCTAAGTCCACCCCACAATCCGACAGCCTGCAATACCCACACCGCAACGGCAACCACAACTACGACGTTCAGAATGGATTTGATGCTGGAAGCCATCGGAATGTAGCGATTGATCAGATACAACGCTACGCCGACGATAATCAGCGCGATCACAAGATTTATCAGAGGCATTTTCGTTCTCCTACCACCTAGGAGGCAATTCGTTGACCAATCGCGCGGAGTCCATTGGCGCGTGAAACGTGGGCTACCCGCCTGACCGCGCCGCGTCACATGACCAAATCAGGTCAACATACATCAACTGAACTACGAGCGAATGCCCCAGGGGAGACCTGGCCATATAGCTGCTCTTGGCAAGCCTGTCTACGTCTTACAACTTGATAAGGAGATCCAAGATGACAAACAAAAAAACAGCGGTATTCGGCATTTTTCAAAATGCCGCTCAAGCCGAACACACCGTGAATCAATTGATGGCTGCCCATTTCCGCAGCGACGACATCTCAGTCTTACTGCCTGACAACGCCAGTACAAAAGACTTTGCCCACGAAAAAAATACCAAGGCGCCTGAAGGAACGGCTACCGGCGTTACGGCGGGCGGAGCGATCGGTGGGACTCTCGGTTTGCTGGCGGGAATTGGAATGCTCGCGATCCCGGGCGTTGGTCCATTCATTGCCGCCGGTCCGATCATGGGTGCTCTGGCCGGTCTCGGAGTAGGAGGCGCGGTGGGCGGTTTGATAGGCGCGCTAGTCGGTATGGGGATTCCTGAGTATGAGGCGAAGCGGTACGAAGGAAAAATCAAAGAGGGCGGCGTTCTGCTCTCGGTCCATTGCGACACTTCGGCAGAAATCGCCAGCGCGAAGGACGTGCTCAAGCACACGGGCGCGCAACAAATTTCGTCGGCCGGCGAAGCCAGCGCGGACATTCCCGCCGCTGCCACAGTTGCAGCTACGCGCTAATTGCCCCCGTAGCGCACTTCACACCGTCGAAAACACCTTGTCTCGGATGGACGAATGCAAAGTGGGGCGGACCCCCTGGTCCGCGGCCGACGCCCACG
>OBLU010002899.1_pt1 | contig 15594 bp, 21 predicted proteins | sample 1518681 | NCBI WGS metagenome assembly OBLU01 (sample SAMEA3539304, study PRJEB22396) | soil metagenome | biome: tundra; feature: field; material: soil | place: USA | collected 2010-05 | depth 0.15 m
CCGCCACCTCGCCGAACGGCTGGAGATGCACCGACTACACTCTCGGAATCCGCAGGCCGGGCCGATCTTCGCGAACAGCTCTTGCAAACCGATGAGCATGAATAACCTACTCGGGCGCGTCATCCGGCCAGTGCTCAATCGCTGCGCGCGCTGCGGAATGGCGAAAGGCAAACCGCACCTGAAAGCCGATCACGAGTATCATCGTGACGCGCGGCTTCCGCAGTGGCACGGTTGGCACGCAGCACGACGCGGGCTGGGCAGTAATCTGTATCGCCTGGGTGTGCCGCCAATGGTCATTCAGCGAATCCTTCGCCACTCGAATGTGAGCACGACGGCCAACGACTACATCAAGACAGCCGCCGATGACGTTCGGAACGCGATGGCAAAATTCGAAAAAACAGTGACCGAAAACCCATGCTCAGAACTTCGGGACACCTTCGGGACACTTGAGCCGATTCCGAGCGCCTTGCCGGAATCGATAAACTGAATGAAGGGTTGGGGTTATGTTGGAGCCGACGAGCGGAGTTGAACCGCTGACCTGCCGATTACGAATCGGCTGCTCTACCAACTGAGCTACGTCGGCCTGCTCTGCCTTGTCCAAGTGTATCAAAGACTTAACGAGCGCCGCCCAGCGGGCTGAAATGGCCCGACTTGGCGAGTATGCCCAAAGTATGACCCAGCCCCTCTCAGTTTATCGCTCCATTCGTGCGGGCTTCGATCAGGCGGGCTTGTAGGTTCGACACTTCGTTGTGCTGGTAGCCAAGCGCAACTTTCGGGTCCGTATGGCCCCCGTACCGCATCGCAGCATCAAGAGGCATGACGTTAATGAAATCCGTCATTCGCCCGTGCCTCGCTGTGTAGAGGCAATACGCCTTTGGCAGGCCGGCCGCCTTGCGTGCAATGGCGAACGCCTTCGCAATGCTAACGACGTGCCCCGATACGGAATCGGATGGGAACACCCAGCCTTGCCAGGGTTGCCCCTGCGCCACGTGCCGGCGGCTTAGGACGGGCAACGCTTCATCCAGTAGCGGGATGATTCTCTTTGCCGACTTCGTTTTTCCCGATGGGTTCAAATAGGTGCCGGTATTCCAGTCGATGTGCTCCCAGCGCATCGAGTACGCTTCCGCGGGCCGCATCCCGGTTGCCCGGAGAACGATCAGCACATCCTTAGGATCGCCGTTCATCTTCGAGGCAATCGCGGCCGCATTGTCGGATGACATTTTAACCGACCGACCCCAGACTTTCCGCTTTTCAATCTTCGGGAGCTTGCCGAAAAACCGGCCCTTCTCTTCCGCCAAGGAAAACATTCGGCTGAGCGTGGCGAGTGCTTGATTCGCCGTATAAGCCGCCCCTGGAAACGTAGTGACCTGGCAATCCACGTTCTTGATGCTGGAAAGGTTTTTGGCCGACAGGTCCGTTTTCTCTAGGAGTATCCAACCAGTCCGGTAGTACCTCTTCGTATCGGCAACGATGGAAGTCGTTGCGTCAATCCACGCCAGAAACTCGGGCGCGAATTCTCGAAGCGTCGGACTCTTCCGGGTGAGAGTGTCAACGCCCTGCTGCCGAGCCTTCGATAACAGATCGTTCTCGGCGAGCTTGGCGAGTCTCTTGTCTTTCTGATGGGTCGATATCCTGATGCGCTCGCCGTTGATTGTGATGCTGGAAAACCAGTACGGGGATTTTTCCTGCTTGTAGAGGGCCATTATCTTTTCTCCATTCTCCGTTCCAAAAACTCCGCGATTGCCATGCGGATTAGCTGCGTAACCGCCAGTCCGCCCTTTTTCTTCCCGAGGCGCCGCAGTTCCAGCAGTTGCTTCGGGTCCAGTCGCATGAGAAACATTTTCATCTTCATAGTTAAGATATACACCCGATATACGCAGGCCGTCAAGAGGAAAATAGATGGGGGGAACCCCCCCCCGTAGCACCTAGATCACTGCATCGCTCCGTCGGAGGCGTAGCGGATCTTTCCAAGCGCCTGATCGGCTTCCCGTTTCAACTGGTGGAATGCCTCAAATAGCGACTTCGCTGGCGCTGCGCCGTCGGCGACATATTCCGCTGCAATCCGACGCGCATGTTGATCTTTATCGTCCCACACAAAGCGAGAGCGCCCCGGTGTTCCCTGAACGGAAAGCAGGCGCCCCCCTTTGCAATAGATGAACGAACTCTCGAAGATTGATCTTCCGATGTATTCTGCTTCCATGCGTTAGCGTCCTACCGAGCTACCGGTGTCGTACGCATCGCTCAACATTTCGTCTTGGTCCGCATCCTGCCCCGCGCGGTCGGTTGCCCGTCCGGCTTTTCCCGTAACAAGATTGGCGCAAATTAGCGCCGCGGCTACGTGATTGATTTCAGACTTGTCGGGAAGGCCTGGATCGCCGGCCAGCGCCACGCTTGCAAGTCGAACCGCTTCCCGCCATAAGTTAATAACTGCCTTGTCGCTTAGTTTTGCCATGTTGTTTGTACTCCCTTTGTAGAGTTGAATTGAGTTACTAACCGCTAGCGGTCGCCCTTTTTGCCTTTGACGCCTTCCCACGAAAACCCGGTCGTAACCTTGACCTGTTCGCCCGCGTGACCGCATTGCGCCGCGGTGGGCCGGACAAGCACCTCTTCCCGATCTTCGATGAACGTGACGCCCGGATACGTTTTCAAAAACTCGGCCAATTTATCGTCTGTCGTTTGAAACCTGCCCGGTGCAATCACTGCAAGCTGGTTCCCAGAATCGTAGAGAGCGTTTATTCCGCCGTCCGGCATCTGAAATACGTGGATCATTTTGTGTTCCTTTCTAAGTCGCCCAATCGCGCGTCAGGGTTACGCCTGCGCCTGCGACTTGGTAATTAAAGAGAGCACACTGCTGGGCTCGATCTGAAGTTACGAACAGTCCAGGCCCGCGCTTCAGGTGGCCGCTGCCATAGCCCTGGCAACCGCAGTAGAGTAGGTCGATTCCAGTCCCCAGGGGGCCGGGAGCAATAAGGTATTCGCGTGTCCGGCCGTGAGGTATAGTAACTTCATCGTTAACGACATACCACTCGGGCGGATAATCGGGAAGCTGGCGGGTCGTTTGCGACACGAGAGTAACTCCAGGGTATGAATCGAGTAGGGCGATTTCGCACCATGAGTCCGTCGTAAAATGTCCGGCTGGTAGAACAAGAATGGTCTGACATTCCCCATTTACGTAACAGGCGTTTATTCCGTTCGGCAGGTTGTAAGTTTTCACTGTCAGTGTTGTTGCCATGTTACTTTCCTTTCGTAAGTGCAATACCGGACGGGCTAGCGCCTCCGGAAAATTCCACCAGCACCGCCTTGGGATGCGAATTGAGATAGGTCGCTTCCGATGCTTCTGTCGTGGCGTACAAGCCGTGAACTGGTGACGGAGTTACGTGCACAGGCTCCCCGCTTGCCGTTTCGCCGTCGATCCTGGCCGCGGAAATAAAGAATGTCCACTTACTCATTTCTTGCCTTTCGTGAATCTGCCCGTCGGCGGTTGCCAGACTAATCCGGTATCGTCGCCCTTGTAATAAGTCGCAACGTCACGAATCACCCGCGCGGTTTTCGCCAAGATACGCTGAGTATCTTCGGGAATCCCTTGATTCTCCCCGTAGTAACAAACGTCTTCGATGGCGCTGCCAAGTGCTAGGACTTCGGCGCACGCCCGTAACTCCGGCTCTTTCGGGCATTCATCTAGCCTTCGCATGGCGTTTCCTTTCGGTCGCACTGGCCGTTGCCAATATCGTAATTTGTTTCGAGATGGCGCCGTAACTCCTGCGCCGCGGCAATCACGCGCTGCAACTGCTCGCGTGCCTCGGGGCTGTCATCCGCGTCCGCACTTTCCAAGGGTTCAAGGCAAGCATCCTCCGCCTCAGACGTTAATCTCCCGCATCTCGCCCACACTGACCACAAACCTCCGCCGAATCCGCTCATTCGATCCCGCCGTTTCCGTGGCGACTAGAGTAAGCATCTCGCAGACTGGTAAATTTCTCTGTGTTGTTATCGGCGTGGCGCCCGCTGCCCAAACTTCGAGAAGCACTAACACGTCGATTATTCCGCTCTGCGCTTCTTTTGCCGGTTTCCACCGCCGCTTGAATCTGCGCATTGACCTTAGCCGGACTTAGGCGTTCCCCTGCGATCAGTTTGGCGATAACTCCAGCCCGGACCTTCAGTGCTTGCTGCATCGGCATCGGCTGACCGTTAGGCCCCGGCGGATCAAACGTAGCCAACCAAGGATTGTTGCGGTTCGCTTCCTGGAAGGCTTCATCGCATTCCGGAGTGCCAAAGCTCGGCAGTCGGAGGCTCTTGTACTCTTCTTGATTTATGACCGATTCCCACGTATTTGCCACGGCCGCTTCCGAATACATGGCTCCAAGTCCGGGCGCGTAGGTTTCAAAAATTTGCCCAAAGTTCTGACCCATGTATTGGTGGACAAGAGCAGGCAAGGCGCTTTCTATCAAATTCTGCGCCCCGAATTGTAAGACTTGAACCGCGTTACGAAGGCTTTCACGTGCCTCCGGCGGTGTGCCTAGGGCGCCCGCTAAGGCGTTCTCAAAGTGCTCCGTGTACACGGGGTCGTTGACCTGCTGCGCGTGATCCCACACCTGGTCGACGTGCTTCGTCATTTCGGCGCGTTGCGGTTCAGTGAGTTCAGCGAGTTTTGACGGCCGGGGCTCGGGGGGCTTCTCTTCTGCTTTGTTTTCTTCCGACTTTTCCTCGGTTTCGTCTTCGTCTTCCGCTTCCGAGTCTTCGCCCGCTTCGCCGTCCGCTTTCATCTGCTGGGCCAGCATCGGGGCGACTTTCGCATCCGACAAATCTTCCGCTTCAAGGCCGAATTGTTGCATGTAACCGGCAATCGTATCCGCCTGGAAACCTCTAAGCGATGCGTGAATGGACAGCTCGTCCGCGGCCACGTCTAGTAACCGTGCTAACTCGGCGTGGTTACCTTCTGTAGTAACATCGGTTTTAGCGTTGTTCTTTCCTGCGGGCTTGCAACGTCCCAAACTCGCAAGGTGTCCTCAATCCCGAGATGGCTTACCATTCCCGAAAGGTAGGGCGTCTTGGCGTTGGCGGCGATGTTTGAAGCCTGTCGTTGCGATACAGCCCCGCCCCGGATTGCGTCTCGCAGATCCTGCTTGAATTGGTCATCTTGATTGCGCCCCTCTGCGGTCAGGCGCCCGCGTAGTTGCGAAGATGCGGCTTGCTCCGGAGTGGTCATTGCGCCGATCTTCTGCGTCACGATTTCGCGCGCCATCCGTTCCGCCGGCGTAGTGTCGAGATCATACGGCGCATTGTTGAAACCGAAGGCCCCGCGCAAGCCATGCAATCCGCTGCCGGTCTGATCTTTCGCCCGCTGATAGTTTGCAATCGAGAACGGCATCGGGATTAGGTACCTCGCGCGTGCGCCTGATCTTTCAAGTGCGCTTGCGGTCGGATCGGCGATCTGTTGTCCCCGCCAATCTTTGTTAGTCGCCACGTCGGCCGTGCGGCTGGTTGTCGAACTCAAGGCCCCGCGCGCCGTTTGCCCTGGGTTGGTTACAATGCCGTAGTCTGTTCGGAAATACGTGGGCAGGCTGATACGATTCGGTTTCCCGCGCTTGTCCACTCCGCCAACTTTCGGGAAAAGGAAATCTTTCCAATCCTGGGGGTAAGTGCCGGTCATCGTTTTTTGGATCACGGCGCCAAGTGCTGCCGTTGTAATGGTCATTCCGAGAAACCAGCCAGCGTTAGGATCAAGTCGAGGCAAAGGAACTCTCTGGCCCGCGGGCATCTTGCCGCTCGTCGCGTCCTTCGCAAAGTCTGCTATCTCGCGAAGTTGTCCGGTCGCTGCGTTGCCGAGACTGCGGACGTTGCCTAACTGCCATGTTACTGAGCGGAAGGCCGCCTGCAATCCTGTTTTGAAAGTTCGATTCCAGAAAAGATTGTCGACGTTAAGTTCGCCAAATAGGTTCTCGGTTCGGTCCCACGCCTGACGAGCGAGGCGTGGCCGCGTGAGCGTTCCATCGGCTAACTCTTGGCCGTGATCACTTAGTAACTGTGAGTAATCGCGGAGAAACCTGCCAACCTTTAGGCGGGGAATGAACTGATCGAACAGCGGAGTTTGTATCGCCTGCGCCAGTGCCGGAACCGCTCGCAGTGCTGCTCCGATCGGGTTGTTACTAGTCAGGGCTTCCCGGAAAGACTTTTGCGTGTCGATTCGATAGTCTTCGTGCATGGCCAAGCGTCCGCCAGCAGAAAACAGATCGTCAATCATCTGCTTGGCGTCGGGGAAGCGTTGAATGAAATCCTGCCCGCGCGTGGTAGCAATAAAATCCTCCGGGCTTTTGATGTACCGGATTGCCGAGCCCCCGAGCCGTGAAAGTTTCACGGGCGCCATTGGAGCAAGCGCCATGTCCTTCGCGCCTTCGGCCATCTTTGCGGGATCAAGGCGCAATGCCCCTTCGTTCCAACCGCGAGTTAGGCCAGTTCCCATTTCGGACGCAACAGACTCTAGGGACATTGCGATGGCGTGAAAGGGAGAAAAGGACAATTCTGCTGCGGTCGTAAAATTCTTGACGCCCATCAGAAAGCGGCCTGCCGGTGCCTCTCGGATGTAGTCTCGGCTGAGGTAGTTATTCAAAATCCTACCTGCGGACTGATTGATTACCCACTGTCCGGGCTCGACCATACCTTCGCCTGACTTAGCCGGAAACATAACCCGGGCGATGTTATCGTGCAGTTGTGTGAAACCGTCGGGCATCGGTTTTCCGCGGCCTAGATACTGCGCGAAACCGTCGGCCTTCATTGCTTGCCACATCCGTTGCGCGGAAATCCACTTGAGGTTATCCGCCTGGGAAAGTTCGAAGAGCCGTTGCGGGTTGGTAGAAATTGGGACTCCGCCGCGGTCAATGCCGTCGGAGATGCTGTCAAGAGTGGATTGCTTGAAAAATCCCTTAGTGCCTTGCAAGGGCGCCCGGCCTAGGCCGTTGAAGCTCTCGGAATCCTGCCCCGGAACCGTTTTCCAGAAAACGCGAAAATGGCCCTCTTTGTAGGCAAGCAAAGAATCGGCGAGTTCCTTGAGTTCGGGCGTGCTCTCGTCAATCGTTCCGGACTTGATTCCGTCAACGAAGGTATTTTTCTGCTCGGGTGTAAAGTCTTTCCAGATTGGGTTGTCCGCTGCTTGCACTTCGATCACGTTGCGGTAACTCGCATCGTCGGCCGCGCGATAGAAGTCGGCCAAGTCATTTAGTTCGGGCGTTGCCTGCGGACTGCCGGCCTTTTGACGGTCGATAAAGTCAACGCGTTCTGACTCCGGCATCTTGTCAAAGGCTTCGCGGGTATCGGACATGCGTAGGTCCATCGTCGCAAGAGCCTGATCGCGGTCGCCCTTCAATTTCATGATGCTGTTCAAAGCCTCTTCGGGGACGCCTACGCCAAGCAACTGATCCATCGCCCCGCCCTCTTCTTGCCGCGGCGCGAGGAGTTCTACAAGGCCCTTTGCGGTATCGCGTAACCCCTGCCGTGCGGCTTCCACCTGTGGGCGCGCATCCTGTTCCCAGAAATTAGGGAATGCTTGCGCCACGCGGCCGGCGTCGAGTTCTCCCGAGTCGCTTCCTAATAATTCGGAGATCGGTTGCGCGTCCGGGCCTGCTGGTGCTTCGCCCTTGAAGACTGGCGCGGCTTCGAGCGCGGCCAGCGCGGGTGCCGCACGGTCGAAGAAATCAGGGGGGAGCGTTTCGGGTGCAGTCGCTCCGGAAGTTTCCGGATGCACTTCTGGCGTAACTTCCGATCCCGAGGTTTCCCCACCCGCAACGGCGTGCGTAAGTGCACCTACGGACATGAGTCCCGAGAGTCCGCCTGCGGTGATTTTTTCCGCGCGTTGCTCGGGCGTGTACTTGTCCCAGTTGTCGTGCAGGTCCTGTGCGCTGTCGATGGCCGATTTTCCCATCATCGTTCCAAAGCCGCCAGAGATAACGCGCTGCAAGAGTGGACGTGCGGCGCCGGAAGCAAGGAAAGGCCAGTTGCGCGGATCGGCGACGGCACCGCCAGCGACCGACCCGATCCCCTTAGCAATGCCAGATGTAGCCGGAGATGGTTCTTCGGAAACCGGTTGCGCGATATGGGATCCGCCCGCCGAGAGTGGTAACTTCAATAGTCCGGAAAGTCCAGCCGCGCCTATGTCGGCACCAGTTCCTGCCGCCTTGTTCAGCGGTTCGTTGACGTTCTTCTGCGCCCACTCCAAGGCAGGAACGGTGGCCTGTGGAACTGCTTGACCGACCGCGCTATAGATGGCGTCTTCGCGTGCCTGTTGTGCGGCCGGCGAATCGGAACCGGGGACTGCCGTAAACTGTGTTCCGGTTCTTTCTGCCGGGGAAAGCAGTAGACCGCCCAGGGTCTCTCTGGTCAGATAGACACGCTTGCGAACCAGGCAGAACAGCGAAAGGCGCAAGTCTTGGGCGGCAAACCGAAGGGCGGCAACACACCGCAGGCACCCGCTGGCGCGACGAAAACGTACATGGGGAGTCAGTACGACCAACAGACAGACGGTTCCTGGAAGCGGAGGTAATCCGTGCCGGCCCCAGCGACTCTGCCTGCCAACTTCAATCAGTGGGACACTGCCAGCCCCGCGACTCTGCCCGCGGACTTCAAGGGGTTCGACGCCCCCGAGACACTTCCCGCGGACTTTAAGGGGTTCGACACCCAAACGCCCGTATCGACTCCCGCGGTCCAGCCATCCATGCTTGACCGGTTAAGGCCCGCGCTTAGGCCGTCGGTGCTTGTCGCACTGAATCCCCGATGGGTCTGAACCTCCATGTTCGACTGAATTTGGAGCGCCTTCATAGCCGTCTTGTCGCCCGACGCAGCCGAGAGCAGTAGCGAGCTCGGGTTCGGGTTTGGATCCTTCGGGTCCGCCGGAAGTTTTCCGGTGAGTATGTATCCCTGTTCTTGCTCGTTCGAGAGCGTATAAGGCGTTTCTCCGCTTTTGAGTCCGGCGATAATTTGTTGCCGTCCGTCAACGCTGTCCTGGGCGTCAGGCTTCGAAGGCGCAGCATAGAGAGTCTTCATCGTGCCGTCGCTCTGACGCTCAAGGATGGATCCGTCCTTGGCCTGGAACACGTCCTTGCGGTCGGCCATTGCGTTGTTCCTGTTGATCTCGGAAGTTTGCAACGCGCGTTGCTGCTGCATCTGTCCCGGAATCGAATTGATCTGCGCCTGCTCTTTTTGCAGCCCAAGGTTTTCGGCCTGGAGCTGATTCTGTTGGGTTTTGAGCAAATTTGGAGTATTCACGCCAGCAGCAAATGCGCCGCCGAGCCCTGGCTGGATATGGGGGTTAGTGACTTGCATTGCGCTCAGTCCGTTCGCTGCGCCGGTAATTGCCGGCAGGAGTAAACTGGCCAACACGCCGCCTTTGGTCAAAGCGCCAGGAATCGTTTGTGCCTGCTCAAAGGTGGGCCGCGTGACTGTCGGCTGTACTCCAACCGGGGGCGCCGTGAACCGCGGCGTAGAAGTTTTGTCCGGGTTCTCCGTGACCGACACGGCCGGATCTTGCATGGGGCCGATCCCGCCCGCGGGTGTATCTCCGACTTGTGTGCTGGTCAAGGTGGGCGGAGTTATCGTGCCTGACATATCGCTCCGGCCTGGGGCGGTTGCTGCTGCGGAATCTGCTCCAACAAGCTGGCCCATTTGCGCCGGATTGGCGTAACTCGTCGGGCCGCCTGGGGTCGCCTGCACGCCGTAGTTAGTGAGACCGTTCCCGCTGCCTAGAAGTTTTGCGATAGCTGCACCCATTTGTTTACCGTCCTTCCAATTCTGATTTGTTGTCGGGCTCGCACAGGTCGGGGTCCAAGGCGAACGCCAAGGGCCGAGTCAACGGCGCGACTCTCAACTCGTGAAGCCATTCGTTATCTTTGGGAAATTCAAGGGCTGAGGCGGGCAGGGTGAAGCTCATGAGAACCTCGAAGTCGGCACGGAATCTGATTCGCCCGCTTTAATTCTCGCGATGTCTTCCATCGCCGCCCGGTACTCGGGAATGTCGTTAAGGGCGTCGCCGAGCTGTAGCGCGTTGCGGAACATCTGCGCAATTGCCTCACAGCCTTGAGGCGTACTTAGGATGTTTTCGGCGAGAATCAAATAGCCGATCACGGCGAGCGTGTAAAAACTCTGGTCGAACTGGGCATTGTCTGGCATTGGAATTTCCTTCCTTGTTGGTGTTTACGATGGTGGTCCCGCGATTCATCGCTGATGGGTCAAAGGAATGACCAGTGCGAGAAATCGTGACCACGGGTTCGTTGCAGGTTTGGGCTTGAAGGCGAACGCACGCCAGTCCGTGCGCCCCGGCGAAACGCGCGACAATACTTCCGCGCGGCTGAGTCGCGTCCGGCAACCAATTTTCAGCCGTTGCAACTTTCCCGTTGCGAGGTACGAACGAACCGTGGACGGCGTAAGGTGCAGCAACTCCGCGGCCTGCTCAATAGTCAATAGATCGTCGCCCATGATGCCCTCCATTGTGAAATGATCGAACAAAAAAAAGGACCCTTGCGGGTCTGGGGTGTTTGGTGAATTTTGGGACAGGCTTCTCTTCTAGTTGCCCCACTATCGCTGGGGAGCCGATTGGCTTCGATGCGAAACTATCCCGCTAAGTTGCCCACTATCGCTGGACTGCCTTGCGGCCTCGACGCGAAACTATCCGCGCAGGGGTATCCTGCGCTTTACAGCTTGCGGCTCGAAACTCCTGCCGAGCCTGGTGCCGAGTATTGTGCGGGACTCTTAACCTCTTGCCCCAGCCTGTTCCGGGATCAGGCTTCTGTTTTTACCCTACAGGATCATTATAACATGGAAATTTCGACTACCCTGTGCAAAACTCCGTAAGCCGTAGAAAACAATCCAGAAATAAATATTTGTATCACGCGACAAAAGGTGTACAATGCGCCGATTTGGTCGCACGTCTTAAACTGAAGGTAGACGGAAAGAAGCCGGTTCTCTTCTCCCCGCCGCCGGTTTCTTTTTAGCCGACTGGGATCGCCTTAAACTCCTGTTCGCTACGCACAAGCAGCTCTTCGGTTAAGGATTGGATCTTGCGCGCCCGATCAGGATCCATACCGGGCAAGGACAGCAGGCGAGCAACTTCCGACATCAAGGATTGCATCATTTTTCTCCACGTGAAACATTGTGTTCCGCTGACCAAACCCCAAGTCAACGGGTGGACTGTCATTCGTCGTTCTCGACGCGAGGACTGGTGAAACTCCAGTTAGCCTGTGTCGAGTTGGTAGTTTGGAACGGGGCCCCGCGTCAGAAGCCGGTCGGCATAAGACGCATGAGAAGAATGGTCACTTTTGCTCACTTTCGTAAATTAGCAAATTGCGACCATGCTTGTCAAGTGCTTTGTTATCTGGTACTTATCCCTCTATGGGATACATTATCTGGTCGAGGGATACCTGAATTCATGGGCTATTCTGAAAAATTTTATTCTGAAAAAATTACAGCGGTAAGTGCTTGAAAACAGTAAACTTCTGAAGACAATCGGATGAGGGGGTGGTGGGGTTGACCGGCACATGGGCTCTCCCTTCGCCATTCCTTCGCCGTTCGCCATTCATTCGCTATTGGAGTACATCTAACAACGTCATTCTAAAGGCGTTAGTGGATACATCGCAGTATGGTGGCGTTGCTGGCGTTGTGGGGTCAGATGGTCAAGTGCAGTGTTTACGCGGGTGCGGTGCGCCCAGGGCCTCGCTCGCAAAGCAGTGCAAAGCATAAGCGCCGCGTCATACTTTCAGGCATACTCGCCTGTAAGTCTATGCAAAATAACGCGTGAACAGCAGACTGCGAATCGGCTGCTCTGTGATCTGGTGTTGATTCTAAAGGTTTATCTCAAAGTGAGACGATTTCTGGATCACACAGAGGCACTCGGTCGGGGACCCTTTTCCGGGGGCGAATAGCGAATCACTTGCACGCGGTTTGGTGTGCCCCTCTCGAAGATCAGAGAACTCGTACCGTCAGCATAAATGTCCCCGTTCTCCTTAATGCGATAATACGTAAATTTGACGCCTGGGATTTTCTTCACTTCAGATGGAAGTGAGCCGTCACGCGGCAAGCGTGCGATCCAGCCCTTAAACTTGCCCTGCATGATTTCTTGGTCGAACCATCCCCAATTCACATCCTTTGGATCTTCGTAAGAGTTGGTCATAGGCACCAGGTTGTAGCATGGGGCGCCCGTCAATATCTGTGAGGTACGTCACCTTCCGAATTGTCCGCAAGTTCCACAGCAATTCCCTTGACTTGGTTCCTTGGGGCGCGTAAACTTCCAAAGCCTTCGGTCAGGATGCCATAGAAACGCGTTTGCAGCCCCTAGGGCGATTCCGGGGGTGTACGGGGTCACTTGCCTGTCAACGTCACCACCTGCCTTACCGCTGCCTTGAGCTTTTCATCGTAGTGAATGGCGTGAGAAGCAAAAGCTTTATTTGGGTGGGGACGCAAGAACGTCGCGTCAAAGGCCGAGTCAACAGCAACGGCTCACCGGCTTCGCCAATATCTCCGCAATGAACTTGTGATGTTGCTTCTCGCTGTCGTGCCGTCGGCGGTGACAGTCTTCACATCGCAATTGAACTATCGGCGGAAAGCCGTGACGCTTTAGCCAGTGAAGTATTTTGTCTCCGCGTCCAATCTCCTTCCGGTGTGCTTTGCCGTTGAACGCGACGTGATGCAGGTGTAGGTTATCGGTGGCGCCACATCCGACACAACGGTTTCCGTATGCGTTCTGGACCTCCGTGCGGAGCCTGGCGCGAAGCTTCCGGATGCGCCTCCGGTGGCGGACCTTCACGGCTGGCCGCTGGTTATATTCCAGGCAGTATGCTTTCTTCTCTGCCTGCTGGTTATATTCGCGGGCGTGCGCCATGACCTCGGGGCGACTGTTATATTCCAGGGCGCGCTTGCGGTGTTTCTCCCTCGCAACTGGTTGCCGATCACGTTCAAGTCGGCGCTTCCTTACCTCGGGGCGACGGCCATATTCAGAGCGCCGCTCGCGGTAACAAGCCCTACACCATGACGTTCCGCTAGGACGGTCAGGTCGCCCATAGAATTCCGTCAACGGCTTAACCGTCCCGCACTTTGTACACCGCTTCTCTGTCATTGGTTCTCCGGGCTATGGTTTGGCCGCCTTCCGCAGCTTCGCGACGCGCTGCATATTTGCCAGCGACTCATCGGCCGTGAAAGGCTTCGACATTTCGCGCTGCCGCTTTCTGCGTTCTGCCACATGTTCTTGCTTCCGTTCGCTCTCCAACTGTTTCGCGATCTCCGTTGTCATTTTGCCCTCGCTTTCAATTTTGAAACACGTAGCTCTGCCCAACTTCATCTCGTTTCGCCGGGGCTTAGTTTTTGAGGCATAGTAAGCGGCCTGATAAGCGCGGGCCTTCTCTGCCCTAGCGGCTCGACGAGAAGCCCTAGCGGCCACTTTTTCCGGATCACGATGGGCTGCACAGTAGGCCGCAGCCTTAGCCTTTATTTCTTCGTGATGCACTGCCCGGTAAGCCGCCTTGTAAGCGAGGAGTTCCTCGCGATGCGCTGCATAGTAGGCCGCAGCCTTAGCCTTTATTTCTTCTCGATGCGCCGCCCGGAAGGCCGCCTGATAGGCGCGGTTCTTCTCCGGGTCCGCTGTGCGATAGGCGCGGTTCTTCTCCGGGTCCGCTGTGCGATAGGCGCGGACCTTCTCCGGATGCGCCGTGACCCAGGCCGCGTGGTAGGCGCGCTTGTGTTCTTTCGCCGCTATAGACTTCGGTGGCATAACGCTATTCTCCTGCTTCGATCATCCCACGAATCTGTCCCGCGTCAATACCACAAGAATTGGTCACTTTCGCAAAAGGCGAAGGTTTGTTCGCTATGCCGCCCTGTCCAGTTTGTCCCGGTGGGCTCGGTCGGCCTCAACTGCTTCTGTGAGGTAATCGAACTCTGACCGCCGTTTGTCGTGGCGCCGGTGAATCCTGTCGGCAATCCCGCCGGCAACGCACAACGCGAACATCAGCAAGCTCACCCATATGCCGAACCCGATCAGACTCAGCACAACGTCATCGTTCAACATGACGCACCGCCAGGCTGGTGCAGATATTCCGAGATAGAAAAAGGCCCCAGCCGGTTTTGACTGGAGCCTCTTTTGACCGCGCCTCTACGGAAGAAAAGATGGCACTGCGGACGGGATCCCACCTGTGGAGGAGTTGACCTAGGCCGTCGTGATGATCTTGCAGTAAGCCATGGTTGCCTGCCGTACAGGCGATTATGGTCAGCTCGCGTCGGGAATGTCGATTCTCGGCGCGGGCGTTTTAACGGTTTCACGGTTAACCCGCTTTGTCAAGACCTAAAAATTGGGAATGCTGGCGGATTACGGGGCAGGTTCTCCCGGCAGTCCGCTCACATCCGGCCCGACTGAATCACGGGCCAACGTCTATTTATTAGATGGGGAAGAGATGTACCGATTCCTTTTTCAAACCCACCTTGAGAAGAAAGAAAAAACACACACCCCGAAACCCCGCATCTTTTCAGCGGGGTTGAGCGGTGAGCCGAAGGCGATAGCCTTTGATCTCAATCTTCGGTTTCAATTTTCCCTACTAGACTAACCGGGGCTTTTTGGCTCGTTCCGGCCAAACGCCCCTTGCGCATTTCTCGTGCTACTGCCAAACACGGAGCCACGTAATCTACTTGCTTTTCTTTATCTACTTCTTGTCCGAAGTTTTCATACCGGTCCGTGTCCGAAGTTTTCATACCGGTCCGTGTACGAAGTTTTCGGACGCGGTTAGACGCTCTGCCGTCCGTGATTTTTTCAGGAACGGCGCCGCGTCTGACCTTGAAAACCGGGATAGAGAACTTCCCGCTGGATGACTGTCGCTCTCCGACCTTTTCCAGCCATCCGTTCTCAATCAACCAGCCGCGCCACTTGCACACGGAATTCCGGTCCATGTCCAACTTGTCGCAGAGCGTTTCAAGCTTCGCCCATGATTGCCGCACCTGACCTTCGCGGGCATAGTGGTACATCCAAATCTTGAAGGCGGCCGGCGGAAGTAGGAACACTTCGGGCCTGTCGCAGAAGAATTTCTTAAACGGGCGCCCCGAGCTCATATCACACCGCCGTTTTTCGAGCGGTTGACGGCGTGCCGTATGTCCTGGAGCGCATTGTAGAACGCGCGCCCTTGAACTAGGCCCCCGTTGAAGTAGTCTTCAATTGCTTTTGCGGTTTCCGTATCCGAAAAAACGAAATGGAACTGTCCCGGCGGAACGCTTGGCACCAGGCGTGAAAGGCGATGTCCCTTGGCAACAGCGTGAGCCGCGGCCGGCATACTTGCTGTGGTTACTTCGGTCATTTTTGTGGTCTTCTCTTCTGCCCTGCTGCGCTGTGGTTGTCCCGCGGCGATCCAACATCACCGGGGATTGGTATGACTGAAATTATGACCTGCGCTTTCTACACCTTCTGTAACTCACTGTCGCTTCTATCGCTTTTAGCGCACCCCCAAAGTAGAATTATTAGGGTCGCATCGGTTGTAAGTTGTTTGCTTTGAAGTAACTGGACTAGCTTGGGGCAGGCGCGCGGCGCGCGATTACGAATCGGCTGCTCTACCAACTGAGCTACGTCGGCCCGTCTTAGTTTAT
>OBLU010002900.1_pt1 | contig 15593 bp, 10 predicted proteins | sample 1518681 | NCBI WGS metagenome assembly OBLU01 (sample SAMEA3539304, study PRJEB22396) | soil metagenome | biome: tundra; feature: field; material: soil | place: USA | collected 2010-05 | depth 0.15 m
CAGCATACGCGGTTGCAAATCATATTGTCAAGCTATACGTGAGACACTACACTAGGAGTCTTTCGGGAATAGTTTTTCGCCCTTTAGAATCAATAACTTACGATTTCCAGGCTTTCATGTACAACGTTGATTCTAAATGACTTAGCTTGCGAAAACTTCTTATCTCCGACATATTCTAGAGGCGTTGAAGCTTTCAGGTTACCGGCTTGGTTATTCGCGGTTACCATCGCTTCCGACGAAGTCCGCTGGCGTAGTTGCAGTTTTGCTGGAAATTCATAGTTGAACTCTGGAAAACTCGGGCGAAATTGGCACAGCGGTGCTAGTATGAGTGCCCTTGGTAACAATTGAATGTAATTTAGAGACAGGGTTGAAGTTACTTAGGTCGCAATGTAGTTAACCCATAATTCCCCTCTTTGTGGCAGAGTCATTCGGTGTCCTGTGTCGGATACTGAAGGCGGGGTCAACTCGTCTGATGGCAGCCATCCAGACTTCACAACGCGCGGGATTCCAGATGCTGGCCTCGCGGTCGGAATTCGACATTTTCGATCGCAACCCAGACCCTGCACTCGATGAGCTGATTGAGTTTGCGGCAGTGTTGAGTGGCGCGGACTACGCCTACATCGGTTGGATGGACTTCAATCGCCTCTGGTTCAAAGCGCAGTTTGGATTCAAGGCGCCGGAGCAGACGCGCTCGTCAACAGCTTGCCAGTGGGTGCTGCAAAAGGGTGAACCCCTTTTGATCCTGGATGCAGGACAGGATCAGCGCTTCCCTCCGGAGGGAATTCCCCTGGTAGGCGGGGAGCCGTGCCGCTCGTATGCCGGAACGCCGCTGATCACCAGCGCTCAGCAGGTTGTGGGCACAATGGCGCTGCTGGCCAAGGAGCCGAACAAGTTTACGCAGCAACACCTCACCTTCCTTGAGGTGATGGGCCGGCAGGCGGTCACTCGGCTTGAACTTTACAATCGCATTCGCGCGCAGGAGCAGGCGCAACGCGTCCGCCAGCGAACAGAACGCGCGCTGGCAATCGAACGATGCTTCGTGGCCGCGACACTGGACGCGATCCCCGCGCTGGTTGCTGTGCTTGACACAGCAGGCCGCGTGGTGCGGATGAATGACCCTTGCGCGCAACTGACTGGACTGAGCTTGTCCGAGTCCGGGGCTCTGCCCTTTGTGGATGAGATTCTGCAGCCTGAGGACCGGGCCTGGGCTGCGACCAAGCTGCGCGAAGCTGCCGCCGGAACCCTCTCTGGCCCTCATGAAACGAGCTGGCGGATTGCCGGTGGCGAAACCCGCCGCGTCACATGGACCATCCGACCCTTGAAGGGCCCCAACCATGAAGTTCAGTTCCTGATCGTTAGCGGACAAGACGTGACCGAACATCGTCAGATGGAACTGGCGCTGCTCTCAAGCGAAGAGCGCTACCGGGAGTTGGTTGAAAACAGCCTGGGCTTCGTCTTTACCTCCTCAATGGATGGCCGCCTGACTTCACTGAATGCGTTTACCGCCGAGACTCTCGGCTACCGCGCCGAGACCTTGATTGGCCGCGCTGTTGAAGATTTGTCGGATGCGAATGGCGCGGAAACCTTCAGGGAATGTCTGCGCACTCTCGCGGCCACAGAAGAATGGCAGGGTGCCTTGCCCCTTCGCCGCAGCGACGGCATTTATCGCCGCATTGCCTTCCGCAGCCGCCGCATGCAGTTGCCGGGCGAACGGCCGTTCATTCTCGCTCACGGCATGGACGTGACCGAGCAGCACGAGGCCGAAGAAGCGCTCCACCTGATCACTCGCCAGCGCGAGTTGATCCTTGAGTCTGCCGGAGACGGCATCTACGGCATCGACCTGGACGGGCGCCTGACCTTCATCAACCAGGCCGCTGCGCGCTCGCTCGGATACACCGCCGACGAATTGACTGGCCGCGACATGCACGAAGTCATCCACCACAGCCACATTGACGGCACACCTTACTCCAAAGCCAGCAGCCCGATTCTTCAAGGCATGCGCCGCTGCGAAACCGTGCGCATGAGGGACGAGGTGTTCTGGCGCCATGACGGTGTTGCAGTTCCAGTGGAATACACGGCGGCGCCTCTGCTGGACGACGGCCAGATCTCCGGCATGGTCATCGCTTTCCAGGACATCACTGACCGGCGCCGCCTGGAGCGCATGAAGGATGAGTTCGTGTCCACGGTGAGTCACGAACTGCGCACTCCGCTTACATCGCTGAGGGCGTCGCTGGGGCTCATCGCTTCCGGTTCACTTGACAAGCGGCCGGAGAAGCAGCGCCAGATGATCGACATGGCCATTGGCAACTGCGACCGTTTGGTGCGGCTCGTGAATGACATCCTCGACTTCGACAGCGGCGTAAAGGGGAGGCTGCCCCTGCACCGCCAGCCCGTGGATGCAGCGATCTTGCTGCGCCGCGCAACGGACGCGGCTCATATGACAGCGACTCAGCTCCGCATCAGCTTTCGCTTCGAGGCACAGCCAGCGATGGTAATGGCCGACGAAGATCGTATCGTCCAGGTGCTCAACGAGCTTGTGACAAACGCGTTGAAGTTTTCTCCGTCGGATACCACGGTTCGCCTGTCTGCGCAGCCATTCGGCATAAGCGAGATTTGTTTTTCAGTCGATGATCAGGGCCGCGGCATTGCCCCCGAGAAACTGGAACGCATCTTTGAGCGCTTTCAACAAGGCGACGCCTCCGACTCGCGCGCCCTTGGCGGCACCGGCCTAGGCCTGGCCCTTTGCCGCAGCATCGTCGAGCAGCACGGCGGACGCATCTGGGCTGAAAGCACTCCCGGTCAGGGCAGCCGCGTCCAATTCACACTGCCGGCAGTCCCTGCCAACGCGAAGTAGGAACGGGCAGCGCAAATCTCCCTAAACTTCCGTTGTCGACGAGGTGGGCGATCGCATTGATACTGCGTCACTCCTTTGGCGGCTCAACACGACCGCTCGATTCGGCGGATCGCGCCTGCCGCCTTTCTCGGCAACGCACATCTTTTCTCTTCCGAATTGTTGATCATTGCGGATAGAATTGCGCTATCGAAAGGAGGCCTCTATGGGACACAGATATGCCAACATCCTCGAAACAATCGGCAATACCCCCGTAGTGAGAATCAATAAACTCGCACCACCGGATGTGAACCTCTATGTCAAGGTTGAAGCTTTCAATCCGCTCGGCTCCGTGAAGGACCGGCTTGCGCTTGGTGTTATTGAAGATGCGGAGAGGACGGGGCAGCTAAAGCCGGGCCAGACGGTGATTGAGGCGACAAGCGGCAACACGGGCATCGGACTGGCAATGGTCTGCGCGCAGAAGGGTTACCCACTTGTGGTGACGATGGCGGAGTCTTTCAGCATCGAGCGGCGCAGACTGATGCGCTTTCTTGGAGCCAAGGTAATACTGACTCCCGCTTCAGCCAGAGCCGTGGGGATGGTGAACAAGACCGTCGAGCTTGCAGAGACGCATGGCTGGTTTTATACGCGTCAGTTCGAAAATGAAGCCAATGCCGACATGCACTCACGAACAACGGCCAAAGAGATCCTTGAAGACTTCAAAGGAGAGCGGCTGGACTACTGGGTGACGGGATTTGGCACCGGCGGCACATTGAAGGGCGTTGCGCGGGTGCTGGCCACGGAGCGGCCTGAGACAAAGATCGTTGTGTGTGAGCCGGAGGACGCTCCGCTGCTGTCGAGCGGAATCGAACAGCAGCGAAATCCGGATGGATCGGCGGCGGCGGCTCACCCATCATGGAAACCTCATCCGATGCAGGGCTGGAGCCCGGACTTCGTCGCGAAACTCGCCGGAGACGCCGTGGCATCAAAGACTATCAGCCAGGTCCTGCGCATCGCTGGGCCGGACGCGATTCGCTGCAGCAAGGAACTCGCCCGCAAGGAAGGAATTTTTGTTGGCATTTCCTCGGGAGGGACTTTCGCCGGAGCGCTGCGAGTTGCTGCCGAGGCCCCAAAGGGATCGACAATCCTGTGCATGTTGCCGGATACAGGCGAGCGTTATCTGAGTACTCCTCTGTTTGCCGACATTGCCATCGACATGACCGAGGAAGAGATCGCAATTTCTCACTCCACGCCCAATTGCTGGCTACCGCCAGCGCCATAGATCAAGCACGGAACAGAGATCGGCCAGCTGCAGCTGATTTCTGCAACTGGCCGCCGCATCCCTGTCACTGGCCCATGAGACAATTTCCTCGGCAGCAGTTTTCCCCTCCTCAAAATTCCCCAGCTGCCGGACGAAAAAACATGGCCTTATCCTCAAGCATTCAAAACCTGCTCTTTGGCAGGCCTTTGGCGACGAGCGAAGAGCGTGCCGAGCACATCGGCCCCATCGCGGGCATCCCGATCTTTGGACTGGACGCCCTGAGTTCCGCAGCGTATGGACCTGAAGCCGCTCTTACGCTGCTGATCCCTCTGGGCCTGGTGGGCGTTCGTTACATTGTCCCGGTGAGCGCCGCGATTGTGGCGTTGCTGATCATCGTCTTCTTCAGTTACCGGCAGACGATCGACGCCTATCCGCACGGCGGTGGCTCGTACACGGTGGCCTCACAGAACCTGGGCGAGGGCGCGGGCTTGTTGGCCGCGGCTGCCTTGATGATCGACTACGTGCTCACCGCCGCGGTGGGCATTTCGGCAGGTGTGGGCGCGCTGATCTCCGCCGCCCCTGGATTGCAGCCCCATACGTTGCAATTGTGCCTGCTTGTGCTGCTGATTCTGACCATCGTCAACATGCGCGGAGTCCACGACACCGGTGTGGTGTTCATGATTCCCACGTATCTTTTCACCGGCACGCTACTGATCGTGATCGCTGTGGGCGCCTGGCATGTGCTGCGCTCAGGAGGACACCCCCACCCGGTCACTTCCCTGCCTGGTGTGCCCACGGCCACTGTGACGCTCGTCGGCTGGTGGCTGCTGCTGAAGGTGTTTTCTTCCGGCTGCACGGCCATGACTGGCGTTGAAGCGGTAAGCAACGGTGTCATGGCCTTCCGTGACGACACCCGCAAAAACGCCAAGATCACGCTGACCATGGTGGTCGTTCTGCTCGGTGTCCTGCTGTCCGGCATCGCCCTGCTCTGCCGCTTCTACGGAATCTCTGCAACCGATCCAAACGGACCCGGCTATGAGAGCGTGCTGTCGATCCTCACCCGCGCGGTGATGGGCCATGGCTGGTTTTACTATGTCACCATCGCCTCGGTGCTGCTGGTGCTGGCTCTGTCTGCCAACACTGCCTTCGCCGATTTTCCACGCCTGACCCGCGCCATTGCCATGGACGACTACATGCCGCACGTTTTTCTGCTGCGCGGCCGCCGCTTGCTCTACTCGTGGGGCATCTACGTGTTGGTTGGGTTGACTGCGGTGCTCCTGATTGTATTTCGCGGCGTTACCGACAGGCTGATTCCTCTCTACGCTATCGGCGCCTTCATGGCCTTTACGCTTTCGCAGGCTGGCATGGTGATGCATTGGAAGCGCCAGGCCAAGGCCCCGCTGCGCATGTTTGTGAATGGCCTGGGCGCCGTCGCTACTGGCATCACAGCGGTGGTGGTGCTGGTGGCCAAGTTTGTTGAGGGCGCATGGATCACTGCGCTGCTGATCGTGGTGTTGATCCTGCTGATGCGCTCAGTGAAGCGGCACTACGACCGCGTGGCAAGGGAAACATTTCTCGATCTGCCGATCGTGCCCTCCGCGGTAACTGAACCGATCGTCGTGGTGCCGATGGACCGCTGGAGCCGGATCACAGAGAAGGCTCTCGCATTTGCACTCTCCATGTCGAATGACGTTCGTTGCCTGCACGTGCAGACTGGCGAAGAACAGGACGAGATCTGCAAGGTTTGGGAGGCCGATGTGGCGGCACCACTGCGTGCCGCAGGCAAGGTTGCTCCCAAGCTGGTGATTCTTCAATCGCCATTCCGCTATGTCCTGGCGCCGGTGGTTAGCTACATTCTTGCAGCGGAACAGGAGTCCGAATCGAAGAATGTCTGCGTGCTGGTACCGGAGCTGGTGGTGCTCCACTGGTGGGAGAACCTGATGCACAATCGCCGTGCCGACATGCTCAAAGTGATCCTGCTGCTGCGCGGCAACCGTCGCATTGTGGTCGTCAACATTCCCTGGTATTTGCAACGGGATTGAGGATCTTCACTGTTCATGCCCTGTGTGCCTCGTACAAACCCACCCTAGCGGCAAAGCTGAAGACGCCGCGAGGGTGGGGCACCCACGGCATCGCACAGTGCGCGAAGGGCAGCTTTCTTGTTGGCCCGGATTACCACTGCGGCTGAAAACGGTCAAACTCGTGGCACACCAAAGCCGGTTACAGCGCAATCGAGCGATGCTGGTAGCTATGGGATGGTTCTGGACCGGATCTCGACGAATACGGGACTTCTGCGAACCGGGGTGGAGAGGATAGTCTATGAGGGTACTGCATTTCAGTCACGGCACCTGTTCCCTGGAGCATCAAGGGCAAAGCCCGGCCAGCGGCTTGTCAGCCACAGCACGGTATTGAGGAGAGTTTCAAGTTGAAGAGGACGTTATTGTTTTCGATTTTGGCCTTGGTTTCGGCCGCACTTTTGCCCCTGGCAGCAGCAAGCCAGGTTGCCCCAGCCCGTGGTTCACGCGCCGTCGACCGAGGTGAAGCTTCGGAAAAGTATTCGATCTTCGCCGGGTTTGGCTACAGCAGCCTTAACCAGGTCAACCTGTCGCGCAGCGGACTGGTGGGAGCGGAAGTTGACGTCACGCGCAATTTCGGAAGGTACTTCGGCGTGATGGCGGACGGCTCCTATTACAAGTATGCGATCGTTTCCGGGAACCCAGGAAAGCCCTCGGTCGACTCGCTCCTCTTCGGACCCGAGATTCATGCCACTCTCTATGGAAAGTACGGCGGGTTCCTTCATGCTCTGATTGGCGGGGAGCATAGTGCGGGTGAGAGCCAGACTCCCAACATTTCCTTCGCAGGCGGCTTCGGCGGCGGCATGGAATACAAGTTGTCGCCCCGTCTTTCCATTCGCGCCAGCGGCGACTACATCGGGGCATCGTTTTCCCCGATCAATAATTCCAAGGCTCTGGGATATTCACCGCACATGAGCTGGAACGATCGCGCTTCGTTTGGAGCGGTGTACAGGTTCTGAGCCGTGCGAACGTCGGCCTGCCGCAAATTTTGCTGAGTTCAAGATGAGCGTCCGCCGCGGCGGCCGCTCATCTTTTCTATGCACAGATTATCGATCTAACAGATCGCAGAGCGATGCTCTTTCTTAGCCCTCTTCCGCTTCACGCAGCTTGGCGATCACGGTGAAGTCTTCGAGCGTGGTAGTGTCTCCCTTGATCTCGCCGTGCGTGGCCAGTTCGCGGAGCAAGCGCCGCATGATCTTGCCGGACCGCGTCTTGGGCAGCGCTTCGGTGAAGCGAATATCGTCGGGTCGCGCCAACGAACCAATCTCCTTCGAGACCCACTTGCGCAACTCGTCCTTCAATTCTTCGCTGGGATAGTTGCCGCTCTCGAGCGAAACGAAGGCTGAGATGGCCTGGCCCTTCAGCTCGTCCGGACGGCCCACTACGGCGGCCTCGGCAACCTTAGGATGCGCCACAAGGGCCGACTCGACCTCCATTGTTCCCAGCCGGTGGCCGCTCACATTGATCACGTCGTCGACGCGGCCCATCAGCCAGAAGTAGCCATCCGCGTCCTTGCGGGCGCCGTCACCGGTAAAGTAGCAGCCGGGCACGTCACTCCAGTAGGTCTTCTGGTACCGCTCCGGATCGCCATAGACGGTGCGAGCCATGGAAGGCCACGGCTTGCGGACCACCAGCAGCCCTCCGCTGCCCGGCGGAACATCTTCACCTTCCCTGGTGACCACCGCTGGCTCGATTCCGAAAAATGGCCGCGTGGCCGAGCCCGGCTTGGTGGGCACGGCGCCGGGGATGGGCGCAATCAGAATGGCGCCGGTCTCGGTTTGCCACCAGGTATCCACGATGGGGCAGCGGTTGTGGCCGATCTTCTCGCGGTACCACATCCAGGCTTCGGGGTTAATGGGCTCGCCGACTGTGCCGAGCAGGCGCAGCGAGTCCAGCTTGTACTTCTCCACATGCTGGTCGCCCCACTTGATGAAGGCCCGAATGGCGGTCGGCGCGGTATAGAAGATGCTGACCTGGTGGTCGTCGATGATCTTCCAGAACCGCGAGAAATCGGGCCAGTTGGGCGCGCCTTCGTACATCAGCACGGTGGCCCCGTTCTGCAGAGGCCCATACACCACATACGAGTGGCCTGTGACCCAGCCGATATCGGCTGTGCACCAGTAAACATCCTCGTCGCATAGATCGAAGACATACTTTGTAGTGAGGTAGGTTTGCACGGCATAGCCGCCGGTAGTGTGAACCAGGCCTTTCGGTTTTCCCGTAGTCCCGGAGGTGTAGAGAATGTAGAGCGGATCCTCGGAATCGAGCTCTTCGGCGGGGCATTCCGGAGCGGCAGCGGCTACCAGGTCGTGCCACCAGTGGTCGCGGCCCTCCACCATCTTGACCGGTGAACCGGTCCGGCGGAAGACCACAACGTGCTTTAGCGTGGGGCAGGCGGCCATCGCTTCATCGACGGTCCTCTTCAGCTGGATTTCGCCGCCGCGGCGGTAGCCTGTGTCCTGGGTAAGGATGGCCACGCACGCGGAGTCGTTGACGCGGTCGGCGATGGCGTTGGCTGCGAAGCCGCCAAAGATTACCGAGTGAACGGCACCGATGCGCGCGCAAGCCAGCAGAGCAATCGCCAGCTCCGGGGTCATGCCCATATAGACGGCCACTCGATCGCCCTTCTGGATGCCCAGCGACTTGAGCGCATTGGCGAACTTCTGCACTTCGCCGTGAAGTTCTGCGTAGGTAAGGCGCCGCACTTCGCCCGGCTCGCCCTCCCAGATGATGGCGGTCTTGTCGCGGCGAGCGCCCAGCGCATGACGATCGACGCAGTTGTAGCTCAGGTTCAGCTTGCCACCCACAAACCACTTGGCCCAGGGCTCATTCCACTCCAGCACCTTATCCCACGGCTTGAACCAATGGAGGTCCTTGGCCACGCCGGCCCAAAAGCTCTCCGGATCTTCAATGGATTGCCTGTAAAGCGTCTCGTACTCTTCAAGGCTCTTGATGTGTGCCTTGGCGCTGAATTCCGGCGGAGGCGGGAAGACACGAAACTCACGAAGCGTGGAGTCCAGGTCCTGGTTGACGACAGCGGGAATGGGCAAGGAAGACATGAAAACGTCCTTCTGAGGAAGATTTCCTAGTGTAGCGGGGCGCTCCGGCGGAGGCCCCGCGAAGAGATTCCGCGTGGGGTCACTTTACCGGGACAGGCACACAAAGAGCAAGGCCACCGGCTGGACCAGCGCCGAGTCGCGCTTCAATCGTTCTGTTCTGCTCACTTTCAGATCAGCGTTCCCATCGAAGAACCAAAGATGACACAGGGCAAACTGGCAACGCCCTGATTTGAGGGGAAGGTCCTGTGGGGAAGCTTCAGGCGCGCCGGCGAAGTGTGTGGAATTCAGGAAACCAAATTGCTTCCGGTAGCAGTTGAACGTCGACTTAATTTCCGCGCTTGCTCTCTGTGAATTACATCTGGTACCGCTTCTGGTGCCAGATCCACGCGGTGCGAATGATTTCGTCCAACTGGGTGTATTTCGGCTTCCAGCCCAGCTCGCGGATGGCTTTCTCAGAGCTGGCGACCAGAACGGCTGGGTCGCCGGCGCGGCGGGGATGGAGTTCGGCCGGAATCGGGTGTCCAGTCACGCGACGGGCGGATTCGATGACTTCGCGGACACTGAACCCCTGTCCATTGCCCAGATTGAAGATGAGGCGGTCCCTTGTCTCCAGCGCTGTGAGGGCGAGCAGGTGCGCGTCGGCCAGGTCGGAGACGTGGATGTAGTCGCGGATGCAGGTGCCGTCTGGAGTGGGGTAGTCCTCGCCGTAGATGCGGATCGACTGGCGGCGGCCCAGGGCGACATCGAGGACCAGCGGAATCAGGTGCGACTCGGGCTCGTGGGCCTCACCGTGCGTGATTCCGTCAGGCCCTTCCGGTGCTCCGGCCACGTTGAAGTAGCGCAGTGAGGCGTAACGCAGGCCGTGAATGCGGTTGAACCAGCCGAGCATGTGCTCGACAAGCAGCTTGGACTCTCCATAGGCATTGGTGGGGAGGAGGCGCGCATCCTCCCGGATGGGCACCGATTCCGGCTCCCCATAAACGGCGGCAGTGGAAGAAAAGACCACCCGGCGGGGACCGTGGGCCAGGATTGCCTCGAGCAGCGTAAGGGTGGACGCGGTGTTGTTGCGGAAGAATATTTCGGGCCGCAGCATGGATTCGCCGGCTTCAATGAGGGCGGCGAAGTGAAGCACGCCGTCGAAGGGCTTTCCGTGGTTTTTTGCTGAAATAAAAAGGTCTTCAATCACGGCCCGGTCAGCCAGCTCCCCTTCCACAAATTCCACGCCCTGGGGCAGCAAATCGCGCCTCCCATGGCTCAGGTTGTCGTACACCAGCGCCTGGTGTCCCGATTTGGCAAGAAGTCCCGCGACTGTACTACCTATGTACCCCGCACCGCCAGTAACCATTATCTTCACAAATTTACGCCCCTACCGGAACAGATTGGTTTAACGTGAGTCTATTACAATAGGGATGGGAGGCTGAACGCCCCCACCCTCAGACCGCCACGCAGGCGGCTAGCGGGACAGAAGATTTGCGTGCCGCATTGTCTTTGCGCAAGGCATCTGTGTCGCCGGAGTCCAGTTGCCGGAAACCGGGTAACTTTTTTCCTACCCTGAAAGAGGGATTGCCATTCTTTCGGTGGATGCCTTGGATGTAAAGTGGAGTGCTTTCATGTCCAGGGTCTATGGAGCTGACAACTCGCGTTCTGCTCAGCAGGTCGCAGACCCCGTTCTTGCGTCCTTTCGCGTTGAAATGCTTGATTTTCCAAGCATCTATAAAGCCACTCCTACCATCCCAACTAACATAATCGAGGATTGAGACCATGCCGTTGAACTACTCCCCTGGACGGACTAATTTTGGCTTGCTACCCGAACCCGAGGCTTCGCCGGCCTCGTTTATTTCCAGTATGTTGATCAATGGGCTGATCCTCATTGTGATGATCTACATCGGAGCGACGGCGAGGCGGGTGATTGAAGAGCACAAGTACGAAGAAACGGTTTTGATCGTCCCCACGACTCCGCCCCCTCCGGCGAAGGTCAAGCTGCCCGAACCGCCCAAGATCAAGCCGCCCGAGCCACCCAAGCTTGAGATTAAGCTGGACGCTCCAAGAATTAATGTGCCCAAGCCGGAACCAAAGCCGGACCTGAAACCGATTGTGATGGAAGCCAAAGTGGCACTCCCGGTGGTGAAGGCGGCCAAGCCTTCCATCATTCTGGCTCCTCAGCCCAAGGCGGCCCTGACCGCGGCCATGCCGGCGCAGAACAACCAGGTTAAGCCCTCAACGGCTCCGGTGCATCTGGGACAAACGTTTGGCGTCACACCCAATCCCAACGCAACCCGGCCGGCCACCATCGCCTCAATCGGGAATCCGTACGGCGGCATGAATGGCCCGGCAGTCGCGCCACACGGAATCGTGGGCTCGACAGGCATTGGCAACAGCACCACCAGGGTCGGCTCCAATTCCGGAGTCGTGGGCAAGGTGGCCTCCGCCGGCATTCCGGGGGTCACAGGCACGGCCACAACGGGAAGCTATGCCAACGCCAAAGTGGCCTCCGCCGAGATTCCCAAGGCGCAGGCAGCCGCGCCAGTTCAACAGGCGGCGGCCGGCCCGACCGCTACCGGCCTGGAGATTGTTTCCAAGCCGACCGTTCAGTACACCAGCGAAGCCCGGCAGTTGAAAGTTGAGGGTAATGTCATTTTGCGCGTGACCTTTACCTCATCAGGCCGCGTGGTGGTGCAGAGCATCGTGCATGGGCTTGGACATGGCCTGGATGAAGAAGCTCGCCGCGTGGCAGAGCAGATTCGCTTTCATCCAGCTACCCGAAACGGAGAGGCGGTCGACTTGACCACCAACATCACCATCACGTTCCAGCTGGCGTAGAGGCTACACTGCAATTAGGAACAATGGCTGTACTCAGCCGTGCGATGACGATTTCTCGTGCGGCCAGAGGAAGACTTGGAAGAACAAACCCTAGGAGCTTGACATGACGTTTCGGAAGATATCCCTCGCCTTCCTGATCATTACAATGAGTGCGGCCTGCGCGTACGCGAAGAAGGAACCAAAGTACGAACAGGCGCACCAACTCACTCCCGAACAAGCCGCCTTGGTGGTAAAAGCCATTGCGCGCGAGAAGGTGCTGATCAAGAACATTCAGCAACGCACGCCCCTGGTGGAAACCTATATCCAAGATACCAAGCCCGACATCAAGCTCTACCAGGTCCCGATCGACGATCAGTATTCGCTCAGCCGCGTTGACTTTGCCAAGGGCTTTGTGGACAAGTCCTACAATGAAACCCCGCGCGCGTCTGCCAAAAAGCACGGCTTCTTCAAGGGTTCGTTCCAGGCCATTACAGGGCTGACCAAGGCTCTGGGGCTGGAGCGTTTTACATATTCGCCTACCGGCTTCATGCAGATGATGTTCCTTGACCCGACCGGCTTTGACAACCAGCACTACGCGTTCAGCTATGTGCGCCGCGAGTTCCTCGGCTCCGTGCGTACCTGGGTCTTCGACGTGCATCCCAAGGTCCCCGGAATGGGCCGCTTCTACGGCCGCATCTGGGTCGAGGATGAGGACGGAAATGTCGTCCGCTTCAACGGCACCTACACTGGCCCGACCTCTGAGGACTCTTCAAAGTACTACTTCCACTTCGACAGTTGGCGCATGAATGTGCAGCCTGGAATTTGGCTTCCAGTGGCCGTCTACGTCGAAGAGACGACCCGCATCGAAGGCGAAAAAACAGTCGGCCTCAAGGCACAGACTCACTTCTGGGGCTACTCTCTCAAACTGCCGACGCGGGATAGTGAGAATGTCAGCGTGAAGGTGGACAACGCCGTCGACAACAGCCAGGACTCGCAGGATGTGGGTCCGCTGCAAGCCTCGCGCGCCTGGGTAACGCAGGCAGAAAACAACGTGATCGACCGACTGGTGGAAGCCGGGCTTGTGGCGCCGCTCAATCCGGGGGGATACGAAAACAAGGTGTTGGATCAGATTGTGATCAACCTGGTGGTTCCCAATAACCTGGCCTTCAGCGATCAGATTCATACGCGCATCCTGCTGTCGACCACCGTGGAAACGACAACAGTCGGCAACACCATCCTGATCAGCAAGGGCCTGATCGACAGCCTACCCAATGAAGAAGCGATTGCTTCAGTCGTGGCCATGGAACTTGCTCACATTGCCATGGGCCACCATATCGACACGCGTTACGCTTTCAACGACCGCCTGATGTTCCCTGACACAGCTACGTTCCAGCGCATCGACATGTATCACACGGACCATGACAATGCGGATGCCGCCAAGAGGGCGATGGAGTACTTGCAGAATTCCATGTACAAGGACAAGCTGCCTTCGGCCGGCCTCTACTATTCCCAGTTGGTGGACCGCGAGAAGGCGCTCAAGGGACTCAACTCCCCCAAGCTTGGCGACTCGCTGCTCAAGACCGACGGAACCCCGTGGATGGCCGTCCTGCAGAAGATGGCTCCCAAGCTGAACTGGGACGATCTGACGCAGATGGCCGCGTTGCCGTTGGGCAGTTGGATCAAGACCGATCCGTGGGACGACAAGGTGCACCAGATGAACGCCAAGATCTATGCGCCCATGAACGCCCGCGACAAGATGCCGTTTGAAGTGACCCCGGTTTTCTTCAAGCTGCAGCGTTATGACGTGGCCAAGACCGAAGCTCCGGCAGCACCAGCCGCAGCCGCCCCAACCACGCCTCCCGCGGCGGCGGCAGATCCTGCAGCCCAGTCAACGGCTCCGCCGGCCGCTACTCCTGACGCTGCTCCCCAAGCGACTTCGCCCGCGGCGCAGCCTGCTGCCGGCGATGCGGCGGCCCAGCAGCAGCCACCCGCGCAAGCTCCAACAACGCAGCAGTAGAGCAGATTCCGAGAGTGCTCTGGCGGGTTAGCACCACCGAGCCCAGCCAGGGGCTCTTAGAGTGAGTCAGATTGAGCTTCAACCTGCAACTCAAATTCACCTGGACTGGACGTGATTTGTGCCCACGTGTTCTTTGATGATGAAACGATCGACCTTTGGTTTGTTCCTGACCCTGCTCACCGTTGGAATTACAGCCGCCAGCGCACAGGTTGTCCCCTCGGCCACTGGAGGCCAGTTCGCAGTAACCGTAGGCGGCCTGGGCTCGATATTTCAGCCCGACTACGCCGGATTTGGAGTGGCGCAGACCAGCCCCAATCGCCTTTACGGCATTGGCGCCTTCGTGGACGTGAAGTTCACGCACTGGATTCAGCTTGAGGCCGAAGGCCGCTGGCTTCGCTTTAACCAGTTCGAGAGCATCAATGAGGACAACTACCTTGCGGGCCCCCGCGTTCCGCTGCACAGCTTCAAATTCATGCGGGCAACTCCCTATGCCAAGGTGCTGATCGGCATCGGCAAGATGAACTTTGAGAACAACGACGCGTACGGCCGCTTTACTGACATCGCCTATGGCGGCGGCGCGGACTTCAAATTGACCGACAAGATCAGCTTGCGCGGCGACTTCGAGTATCAGCAGTGGCCCAGCTGGCTGAACAGCCAACTGTTTCCCTACGGCGCCAGCGCCGGCGTGAGCTACAGGATCCTTGGAGGCCGCCATGGCCTTCGCAAACTGACAAGGAAAGAGCGGAGCCAGTAACGCCGGACTGCATTGCAAGTTGACAACGGCCCCCATCCGATTCAGAAACTCCGCGCTTGGGTATCCGATGATCGGTGTTCCATGCAAGATCTGAATCCACCTGACAACAGCAAGCAGACTCAGCTCGATAATCGGGTTCTGAAACGTTCCTTCCCCGCCTGGACGGCGTGGTTAGCCATTCTCGTTTTGAGCTCTGTGGTCGGCATTCTTCTTCGACGAGCAGGTTTTACGCTCTTCAAGTTTTCTGCGCGGGACTGGCCGATGGGTGCCTCCATCCTGGTTTGGGCTTTGTTCAGCCTTTACTGGGAGGCAGCTGCTCGAAATGCAGCAGCGGCCGCTGAATCGGAGCCCCGCGGCTCTAGACGGGTACACCTCTTCATCCTCACAGCCGCGCAGCTTTTGATTTTCTTGCCCGTCTACGGGCTAAGGCAACGGTATTTGCCGGCGTCTCTCATGGTCTCTACGGCAGGTCTTACGCTTCAGTTGATGAGCCTGTTGTTGGCAGTGCGAGCGCGCCAATGCCTGGGACGGAATTGGAGTGGGAAGATTGCCATTAACGTGGACCACGTTTTGGTGCGAAACGGACCATACCGCTGGCTGCGGCACCCAATCTACACGGCGCTGCTGGGAATGTACGCCGGAACCGCAATTGTTTGGGGCAATTGGCACGCGTTGATTGGCCTGGGGCTCGCTGTATTCGCTTACCTGCGCAAGATTCGCCTTGAAGAAGCAAACCTGCATAACAGCCCGTGGTGTAAGTAGCTGAATTCCAGAAGATCCGGCAGCGTTGTCGGATGG
>OBLU010002901.1_pt1 | contig 15593 bp, 10 predicted proteins | sample 1518681 | NCBI WGS metagenome assembly OBLU01 (sample SAMEA3539304, study PRJEB22396) | soil metagenome | biome: tundra; feature: field; material: soil | place: USA | collected 2010-05 | depth 0.15 m
CACCGAGATCTACACTCTTTCCCTACACGACGCTCTTCCGATCTGGTGATGGCGAGAGGCTGGCCGTCGAGCAGGTGGAGAGACTGGTGGGGGGCGGGCTGGAAGTAGCGCTGCTCGTCGAAGACGTCGTAGAAGGGGAGCAGCATCTTCTGCTGCAGGAAGGTGACGTGGCCGCCGGAGAGGAGCGCTGCGACGTTGCGGGCGTGCTTGCCCTCGGCGGATGGGCCGGCGGTGGCGAGGGCGACGCCGCAGAGGATGGCCGGGCCGGTGGCGGTGGACGCGGCGAGTTCGTCGAGCGTCTGCTGGGCGCGGGCGAGGAATGCGGATTTTTCGAGCAGGTCGGCGGGCGGATAGCCGCAGATGGAGAGCTCGGGAAAGACGACGAGGTCGGCGGAGTCCTTCGCGGCGCGCGCGGTGAAGTCGAGGATGCGCGCGGAGTTGCCGGCGAAGTCTCCGACGGTGGGGTTGATCTGGGCTAAGGCGATCTTCATAGAGGCAGTCGTTAGTGGTCAGTTCTCAGTTGTCGGTAAGTGCGAGAAGAGCCTCTTCCTATTCTACTGAGAACGGAGTGGCTGCAGCTTTTGCGGTTTCCTGACAACTGGCAACTGAGAACTGACAACAGCATCTAGGAGCCGGTGCCGGAGACGACCACGCCCACGGTGCGGGCCAGGATTTTCAGGTCCAGCCAGAGGGACCAGTTTTCGACGTAGGCGGTGTCGAGGGAGATGTAGCTGTCGAAGGAGGGGTCCTGGCGGGCTTCGACCTGCCACAGACCGGTCATGCCGGGGAGGACGTCGAGGCGGCGGAGGTGGGCGATGTCGTATTGCTCGACCTCGGAGGCGATCGGCGGCCGCGGGCCGACCAGGCTCATGTCGCCGCGCAGGACGTTGTAGAACTGGGGGAGTTCGTCGAAGGAGTACTTGCGGAGGATGCGGCCGAACCGGGTGACGCGGGGGTCGTTGGTGATCTTGAAGAGGATTCCGTCGCGTTCGTTCTTGTGCTCCAGATCTTTCTTCAGGTTGTCGGCGTTGGCGCACATGGTGCGGAACTTGTAGCAGGTGAAAGTGCGTCCTTTGCGGCCGATGCGTTGCGCGCGATAGAAGATGGGGCCGGTGGAATCGAGCTTGATGGCGGCCATGAGCAGGAGCATGAAAGGCGCTCCGACGACCAGGGCGAGCGCGGCGCCGGTGGTGTCGAGCACGCGCTTGATGAGGAAGGCGCCGATGGGTAGGTCGCGCCGGTGCAACGGGATGGTGGGAAACTGGCCGATGTACTCGACCGGGGCGTTCCAGGCAAGGCCGTCGTAGAGGTCGGGGATGACGCGGACGTCGATGCCGAGGCCGCGAGCCTCTTCCACCAGCGCGATGACGAGTTTTTTCTCGGCGGGAACGGAGAAGAAGATTTCGTCGACGAAGAGGGAGCGGGCGAGGGAGAGGCAGTTGCGGACGTCGCCGATGATGTCCTGGTCGCCGGATTCGGCCTCGCGCTCGGTGAGGGCGACGAAGCCCTTGAATCGGAAGCCGAGGTGGCGGAGCGATTCGAGATGGTTGCGGAGGGCGTGGGCGACGCGGCCGGCGCCGACAATGAGGACGTTGCGCGTCTCCAGGCCTTCGCGATAGCGGCTGTAGATGATCTTGCGCCAGATTGCTCGCCGGGTGCAGAGAAGGATGGTGGAGAAGACGACCAGCAGGATGACGACTTCGCGGGAGACCATTTCCGCGCGCCGGAGATACAGCGTGCCGCAGAGCAGAAGTCCAGCGGTGAGAGTAGCCTGAACCGTCAAGCGCTGTTCGTTGAGGCCGTTGCGGCTGAGGATGGGCCCGTAGAGGCCGTAGGACCGCGCCAGGATCACCAGCAGGAATCCGAACCAGGCGATGTAAGACCAGGTGACCCACTGTGCGGAGTGGATCAGGAACGGCAGCGCGGAGGTGGCCTCGACGCCGCTGGGGACGTCGACGCGAAAACGCAGCGCGATGAGTGCGGCGACCAGTACGGTGAGCAGGTCGAGGGCGGCCCAGATCAGGCTGGTCACGGATGGGCGATAGAGGAGCCCAAAGCGCTCCGACGACGGCGCCCCGTCCGCGACAGCACGTCTCCTGCCGGATACAACGACTTGTTCGAGATAATCCGGTGTCGCCATGGCGAACGGCTTTCGCACTCCCACAACGCGCATCGGGCGCGCCGAAATTGTGTGCCGGATAAACCCGGCTTCAGTTTGAGCAGGCCACGCTGTGCTGTGACGTTGTCCACCTCGCGTGCTGTTGTTCTCGAAATAGAAAACACTGCCAGCGGAACGGCATTGGGAACTGCTCTCGTCAGTATTGCGATGGAGCTAGGACTCGGAAGAGCATCTACGCGGACACAGCGGGACGCCGAAGTGCGGCAATGGAGTGAAACACGCCTTGGTTCTGATCTTTCTTCGAGAATACTGAAAACAAAGACACATGACAACCTTCCGTTATACACAGCGAGAAGTGAACAGGCCGGTGATGGTAACGCTATACCGGTAAAACGAGTGCGTCCATAGCTAAAAACTCCTGGAGTACGGGATCGTTGCTGCGATCCATCTCATCGACAGTGCCGAAGAAGCGAGCTTCCCCCTGGTGCAGGAACACGACCCGGTCAGCCAGTTTACGGGCGAAGCGCATGTCGTGGGTTACCACGATGCTAGTGAGATGCAACTGCGTCTTAAGCCGTGCGATGAGGCTGCCCAGAAGGTGACCCATCAGGGGATCGACCATGGTGGTCGGCTCGTCGTAGAGAACGGCCTCGGGCTGGGAGGCGAGGGCGCGCGCAATCGCGACGGAGCGCTTCATGCCGGTGGAGAGGTCGGAGGGCAGCAGGTCCTCCATGCCGGCGACGCCGACCATCTCCAGCATCCCCCGGACGATCTGCTGAATCTGGTCCTCGGCGAGGTCGTGACGCTCGCGCAGGGGGAAGGCAACGTTTTCGCCCACGGAAATGGAGTCGAAGAGCGCTCCATTCTGGAAGACCATGGTGACCTTGCGCCGGACTTCCTGCAATTGCTTCTCGCTGAATCCGCAGATGTCTTCCCCGGCGACCCGGACCCGGCCCTTGTCGGCGCGGAGGAACCCCATGAGGATCTGGAGGGAGACGGATTTGCCGACACCGGAGCGGCCGAGGATGCAGAGAGTTTCCCCGGGGAGGACGGAAAAGCTGACGTCCTCGAGCACAACCAGGCTGCCAAAGGACTTATAGACGTGTTCGAACGAGATGTAGGGGCCGGGCTGGTTGCGGCGCTCCGGCACAGCTTCGTTGGCGGCTTCATTCTGCTGCGCCGCCTCGGCCATGAACTCCTGCACAGTCTCCTGCGAGTCGGGCGAGACTTCGGCGAGCAGGTCTTCGGTCGGGGGGGGCAACGCGGCGGGGGCCGAGGGTTCGTGGGCCGGATTGTGATCGACTTCGGAGTGATCGTCCAGATTAGGATCTGGCTTCGGATCTTGGTCTGCCATGGGTCTGTCTTTATGATGCACCCTGAACATCGGCCTTCGTGAGGAAAACTTGACCCCGGGGTGGCGCGGAAGGCATTTCTTGCGTGCGGAATCACGTGTCGAGGGCGTCGATTTGGGATTCGGCGAGGGCGAAGTCCTCGGGCGTGTTGAGATTGGCGAACCAGAGGGGCCGCGCGGCTTGCTGGGCCGGGGAAATGCAGCGCCGGTCCCCTATGCCCTCGTTGGGCCGCGCCGAGGGCATTCCTGCGGCGGGTTCGTTCCAGAAGCCGGCTTCGGGGGGATATCCGCGGCGGAGCGCCAGTTCCCTGCCCGCAACTTCGAAGACTCGCATGAGCTTGAGGTCGCCCTTGCGGATTGCTTCGGAGAGGAAGGGCAAGACGTCTTTGTGCAGCAGGCAAAAGGCGGGATGCGGCCGGCCACCGTCGGAGAAGATGCGGATGCGAGCGCCGTCGTCCGGAGACTGCATCCAGTGCGTCGTCCAGGCGTGGATGAATTCCGCAGGTAGAAAGGGCAGGTCCACGGCGAGGAAGAGGTTCCAATCGAGGCGGGAGCGGGTGAGGGCGGCTTCCATGCCTCCCATAGGGCCGCAACCAGGGTGAAGGTCGGGGATGAGCGGGGCGTATTGGGCGAAGGCGGCGTGACTGCCTTCTGCACCGCTCAGGATGTTGACGCCTGAGGTGATGCGGCGGAGTTTGGTGACGGCGTGCTCAATCAGCGGCTTGCCGCCGAGTTCCAGTAGAGCTTTGTCCGTCCCCATGCGGGAGCTGCGGCCACCGGCGAGGACGTACCCGGAGTTGGGAAGTGGGTTCGTCATTTGAGGAGAGACAGATTCTGGCTTCGCCAGAATGACGACTCGAAATAAAAATACGAGAGGTTAGTGTGGTGTCCTGGAAGTTCGTAACACAATTTCGACAGATATGCGCGCCGTCATTCTGGAGCGAAGCTCCAGAATCTCCGTATTTCGCTCTTTTTCCATTCGGGCTTACGCTTTCACTGATGTCAAGAATTTCTGAGACACCCCACTAGCTGGCGACATTTTCGAGGAAGCGGATGATGGATTCGATTCCCCGGTGGAAGTTGGCGAGGTGAAATTTCTCGTTGGGGGCGTGGAGATTGTCGTCGGGCAAGCCGAACCCCATCATCAGGGTGGGGATGTGCAGTTCGCGGATGAAGTCGCCGACGATGGGGATCGACCCGCCGCTGCGGATGAAAACCGTATCGGTGGCAAAAACGTCATGCATCGCCTTAGTGGCCGTGCGCACGTAAGGGTTGTCGGTGGAGACGACGATGGGGTCGCCCATGTGGATGAGGCGTACTTCGAGGGTGATGCCGGCCGGGCAGAGCGATTCGACGAAGGATTTGTACTGTGCGAAGGTCTCGGCGGGGGTTTGATCCGGAACCAGGCGCATGGAGACTTTGGCCAGGGCGCGGGCAGGGATGACGGTCTTGGCGCCGGCACCGGTAAAACCTCCAGGCATGCCGTGGACTTCGAGCGTGGGCCGCGCCCAGGTGCGTTCGAGGACGGAGAAGCCAGGCTCGCCCGTCAGTGTGCTGGAGCCGACTTCGGTCTCGCGGTAGTGCTCCTCGTCGAAGGGCAGCGATTTCCAGGCGGCGAGTTCCGCCGGGGTGGGCGTTGCGACTTTGTCGTAGAAGCCGGGGATGAGGATGTGGCCCGAAGCGTCCTTAAGTTGCGCGATGATCTCGCACAGTGCGAAGAAGGGGTTGGGGGCGGCGCCGCCGTACATGCCGGAGTGGAGGTCCGTGCGGGCGCCCCGGGCTTCGATCTCGGTGTAGATCATGCCGCGCAGGCCGACGCATAGCGTGGGCAGGTCGGGCGCGAACATCTCGGTGTCGGACACGAGAGCAACATCGGCGGCGAGTTGATCGCCGTGTTCGCGGACGAATGCGGCGATGCCCTCTCCGCCCACCTCTTCCTCGCCTTCGATGATGACGCGAAGGTTGACCGGGAGTTTGCCGCCGCTGGTTGCGAGAAGTGCCTCGAGGGCTTTGACATGCATCCACATCTGGCCCTTGTCGTCGACGGCGCCGCGGGCGTAGAGATTGCCGTCGCGCTCGGTGGGCTCGAAGGGCGGGGATTTCCACTCGTCGAGCGGGTCGGGGGGCTGAACGTCATAGTGGCCGTAGAGGAGAACCGTGGTGGCCGCAGGTCCGGCGTCGAGATGGTCGGCGTAGACGAGCGGGTGGCCGTTGGGGTGCGCGGTGGTGGTGGTCTCGATCAGGCGGACGTTCTGCATGCCGATGCGGCGAAGTTCGGCGGCGACGAACTCGGCGGCGCGGCGGGTGTCGGCGGCGTGCTCGGGCGAGGTCGAGATGGACGGAATGCGCAGCAGGGACTTGAGCTCTTCGACAAAGCGGCTTGCGTTGCTGTGCGCGAAGGCGACGGCGGGGGTGTTGGTGGCGGTTTCCACGAGCTCTCCAGGGATACGATTCGAAAGTGTTGCGTCGCTGACGAGTGTAACCGCTGGATTCTTGCGACGGAGAAATCCACGGTTTCGTTGTGGCCCACTCTATACCAATTTGAAGGAGGATATAAATTGACTCTTAGAGTCATAAGACATGAATCCTATCCGGTTCGAAATCCATCTATTCGATGTACAACGGATACCTTTCAACGATGCGTAGATTTCCCTCTCCAGCGCGGCTTCTTGTTGTGTTTCTTGCGCTTGCACTGTTCGCCGGCAATTCGCGGGCGCAGGCATTGGCATCGGCCGATGTTCCGGATGCGCCTGAGCCGCAACAACCTTTCACGGCCGGCGGGGGGGCTGCGGCCGATGCTCATACCGATCCGCAGACCAAGCGAATTCTTGGAATTTTTCCGAACTTCCGCGCGGTGAGCACTTCCGACCATCTGCCGCCGCAGTCGGTGAAGGAAAAGTTCGTGACGGCGTCGCAGGACAGCTTCGACTACTCGTCGTTCGTGCTGCCGGCGCTGCTGGCCGGGCAGTCGCAGTTGACCAACGCGACGCCGGAGTTCCACCAAGGCGCGGCTGGATACGGACGCTACTACTGGCACACGTTTGTGGACCAGACCAGCGAAAATTACTGGGTGGAGTTCATCATGCCGACGGTGACGCGAGAGGACACGCGCTACTACACGCTGGGGCCGAGCGGCGGCGGCAAGATAAAGCGCATGGGCTATGCGATGAGCCGCATCGTGGTGACGCGCAACGATGCGGGGCGCGAAACCTTCAACGCCAGCGAGGTGGTAGGCGCGGGTGCGGCGGCGGGTATTTCGAATCTCTACTATCCGCGTCCGGAGCGCACCCTCTCGAACACGGTCGACAAGTGGACGGTCAATGTCGGCGTGGATGCGGCGAGCTTTATCATTCGCGAGTTCTGGCCGGATATCAATCACTCGCTGTTCCATGGCGAGCAGCCAATGGCGAACCACTAAGCGCGACGATCTGCGGAATGCTGGAGAATGGATGGTATGAGCAATTCTTCGACCTTTCGTGGGCAGAACTGGGACGCGGCGAAATATGCTGCGACGGGCCGGTTTGTGGCGGACCTCGCGGGCGGCGTGGTGGAGTTGCTGGCGGCGCAGCCAGGTGAGGCGATTCTCGATCTAGGCTGCGGCGATGGCGTGCTGACGGAGAAGCTTGCGGCGACCGGTGCCGTGGTGACGGGAGCGGATGCTTCCCCGGCGATGGTAGCGGCGGCACGGGATCGGGGGCTGAATGTGCACGAGGTGAGCGCCACGGCGATGTGCTTCGACGGCGAGTTCGATGCGGTGTTCTCAAACGCTGCGCTGCACTGGATGCCGGAGGCGGAGGCGGTGATCTCCGGGGTGCGGCGGGCGCTGAGGCCGGGGGGGCGATTCGTCGCGGAGATGGGCGGGCTGGGGAATATTGCGGCGATTCGCGTGGCGCTGGCGGCGGTGCTGGCGCGGTTCGGGATCGATGCGGAGGCGGTGGCGGCGAGTTTCTATCCTTCGCCCGCGCATTATCGGCGACTGCTGGAGGCGGCCGGCTTCGAGGTGAGGTCGATTGAACTGATTCCGCGGCCTACGCCGTTGCCTGCGGGAATGGAGGCTTGGCTGAATACGTTTCGCAATGGGGTGCTGGATCTGCTGGGAACGGAGGATCGGGCCCGGGCGGTGGCGGAGACGGTGGAGTTGCTGCGGCCGGCGCTGTGCGATGCAGATGGGAATTGGACCGCGGATTACGTGCGGCTGCGGTTCGCCGCGGTGTGCGATTAAGATCGCGAAGCCGCCCAAATACCCACCTTTTCCAGCAATAGCCTGCTTTCAAGTCCAGGGAGTAGCGGCCTGCGATCACGCTACTGGATGACTCCGTGATCTTTGAGCGCGCGCCGGGAAGGCGCCAATATCTACGCTCGAACGCAAACATCGCGTAAACTTATACTTGGGCCTTTTGATGCCCGCGGAATCCTGAAGGACACCCAGTTTGCTCAACACTTTACTTGCAAAAGTCTTTGGAACCAGTAACGAACGCGCGGTAAAGCGCCTGCTGCCGGCGGTCGAGCAGATCAATGCGCTCGAGGCCGAGATCCACGCGCTTTCAGACGCAGAGTTGCGTGCGAAGACGGAAGAGTTCCGGAAGCGGATTGCCGAGGCAGTGGCAGCCGAAAAGCTGGACCCGGCCGATCCGGATGCGGCGGATGCGCTTCGCGCGGCGGAGAAGCGGGCGCTCGACGATATTCTGCCGGAGGCGTTTGCGGTGGTGCGCGAGGCCGGTATTCGCGCAGTCGGCATGCGGCACTTTGATGTGCAACTGATCGGCGGGATGGTGCTGCACTCGGGCAAGATTTCCGAGATGAAGACCGGCGAAGGTAAGACGCTGGTGGCGACGCTTCCCTGCTACCTGAATGCGCTCGCCGGGCACGGTGTGCACGTGGTGACGGTGAACGACTACCTGGCCAAGCGCGACGCGGAGTGGATGGGGAAGATCTACGGCTTCCTCGGGCTCTCCGTCGGTGTGATCGTGCACGATCTGTCGGACGAGCAGCGGCGCGAGGCCTACGGGTCGGATATCACGTACGGGACGAACAACGAGTTTGGGTTCGACTATCTGCGCGACAACATGAAGTTCGACTTGAAGGACATGGTTCAGCGCGGGCACTACTTCTGCATCGTGGACGAGGTGGACTCGATCCTGATCGACGAGGCGAGGACGCCGCTGATCATCTCGGGGCCGACCGACCAGACGACGGACAAGTATGCGCGGGTCAACCTGATCATCCCGGGGTTGGAGCTTGGCGAGTTGATTGAGACGCTGGAGACCAAGACGTGGTCCGGCGACTTCGTCGTGGACGAGAAGGCGCGCGCGATCACGGTAACGGACGAGGGCTGGGAGAAGATCGAAAAACTGCTGGGCATCGGCAATATCGCGGACCCGGAGAACTGGGACCTGAAGCACCACGTCGAGGTGGCGATCAAGGCGCATCACCTGTACAAGCGCGATGTGGAGTACGTGGTGAAGGACGGCGAAGTGATTATCGTCGACGAGTACACCGGGCGTCTGATGCCGGGACGTCGCTGGTCGGACGGGCTGCACCAGGCAGTGGAGGCGAAGGAAGGCGTCGCTATCCGTAAGGAAGACCAGACGCTGGCGACGATCACGTTCCAGAACTACTTCCGCATGTACAAGAAGCTCTCCGGCATGACCGGCACGGCGGAAACGGAAGCGGCGGAGTTCGACAAGATCTACAAACTTGAGATTGTGGTGATTCCGACCAATCGGAAGATGCTGCGGCTGGAGAATTCGGACGTTGTGTATCGCACGGCGAAAGAGAAATACTTTGCCGTGGCGGACGAGATCACGCGTCTGCATGAAGAGAAGCAGCCGGTGCTGGTGGGCACAACATCGATTGAGAAGTCGGAGCTGTTAAGCGAAATTTTGAAGCGCAAGGGCGTGCGCCACGTGGTGCTGAATGCGAAGTTCCACGAGAAGGAAGCCGAGATCGTTGCGCAGGCAGGACGCCTGGGGATGGTGACGATCGCGACCAACATGGCCGGGCGCGGTACGGATATTCTGCTGGGCGGCAATTCGGAGTTCATGGCGCGGCAGGACCTGGTGAAGAAGGGTGGAGCGCGCGCGGTGTCGGCGGCGGAGGGTGCGATTTCGCCGAATGCCGGACCGGGGATGGTGCGCTTCTACTACGCGAGCCAGGAGTTCGAGACCACGCAGGAAGCGTGGGACGCGGCGATTGCGTCGCACCTCGCGACCGCCGAGAAGGAGCACGAGGCCGTGGTCGCGGCGGGCGGGCTGCATATCCTGGGCACGGAGCGGCACGAGTCGCGGCGCGTGGACAACCAGCTTCGCGGACGCGCGGGCCGGCAGGGCGACCCGGGATCGTCGCGCTTCTTCCTGTCGCTGGAAGATGACCTGATGCGCATCTTTGCGCGCGAATGGGTGAGCACGCTGCTGCAGCGGCTGGGCATGGAAGAGGGCGTGCCGATCGAGAGCAAGATGATCTCGAAACGGATCGAGGCGGCACAGAAGGCGGTCGAGACGCAGAACTTCGAGTCGCGCAAGCACGTTCTGGAATACGACGACGTGATGAACAAGCAGCGCGAGGCGGTGTATGGCCTGCGGCGGCAGTTGATGGAAGGCGTCGACCAGAAGCAACTCATCACGGAGGATTATGTTTCGACGATTCTGTCGGGCATCCTCGAAGAGTTCGCGCCCGAGAAGGCGCATGCGGATGAGTGGAAGCTGGATGCGATCTACTCGCAGGTGTACGACGTGTTCGGCGCGAAGCTGGGCGACGGGCCGGACAAGATCAACGCTAGCGCACTGAACCGGCATGAGCTGGGCGAGACAATCTACGAGAAGGTCCGCGCGCGGTATGACGTGAAGGAACAAATCCTGGGTGCGCCGGCGATGCGGTATCACGAGCGGATCGTGATGCTGAGCGTGTTGGATGGGCTATGGAAGGACCATCTGCTCGCGATGGACCACCTGAAGGAAGGCATCGGGTTGCGCGGATATGCGCAGCAGGACCCGCTGGTGGCTTATAAGAAGGAATCGTTCGAGATGTTTGAGCAGATGATGCTGCAGTTCCAGCAGGACACGGCGCGACACCTGTTCCGGATGCAGATTATCGGGCCGGATGGGAATCCGATCGAGACGGCGGAACAGATGCCTCCGCGGCCGCCCTCGGGACCGCCGGCGCTGCCTTCTTCACAGGCTGGCCAGCCGAGGCATCTGGCGCCGGGACAGGGGAGTCTGGACCTGGGTGGCGACGGACAGGCTGCGGAACATGCGCCGGTGCCAATCCATACGCGCGCTCCGTCGACCACGATTGACGAGTTGGAGCGCGAGTTCCAGCGGAAGAAGAAGCGCGAACTGGAGATGGCGCGGCAGGCCGGTTCCGGAGAAAGCACGAACGGTAGCGGACCGCGCACGACCGGAGAGAAGGTCGGGCGCAACGATCCGTGTCCTTGCGGCTCCGGAAAGAAGTACAAGAAGTGCCATGGGGCGCAGGCTTAGTCCGGAACAGCGGTAAGTTGTCGGGCAGTCTGCTGCGGCTACTTCTTTTCGATGTCGTCCATCAGGAGTTTGGCCTTGATGGCCAGATTCTGGGCGGCCCCGGCATCGCCTGAGTTCAAGGCTTCTTGTGCCTCGTCCAGAAAGCGGCTGACCTGGCTGAGTTGCTTCTTCTGGGCGTTGGCCGACTTCGCCGGCAGCGCGATAATCCGCTTGCGAATCGACGAGATCATATCCTGCGTCTGCTGGTGGACCTCGGGCTTGGCGTCGTCGCCCGTGGAGAGCGCTCCAATGGCGAGGGCCGCGGAGGAGGCGTCGGCAACCTGCACCGGCGCGGTTTCTTCCTTCGGCGCGGGCGGCCTTCTTCTTGGTGGCGGCTTCGGCGGCTCCGGACCGGAGAGAGGACTTAGTTCCGGCTCAGGCAGAGTTGCAATCTCAGGCTCCGGGTCGGACGGCGGAATCTCGACCAACTCGATCGGCACCTGCGCGCCCTGGGGGATGACAAAGCGAACCGTCTTGTGGCGGCATCCGGCGAGTCCGGCGGTGAGGACGAGAGCGAGTGCTGGGCCGCGTCCGGCGCGAACAAGCGTTCCGGAGAGGCGATGCGCGAGATGGTGCAACGTGGTCAAACGATCTCCTTCTTTTCCATGGTAGTAGCAATGGAGTCCTGCGTATCGGCTGGCGCATCAGAATCGGAACCGCCGGGCTCGACCGGGTCCGGCGCACTGGCAAGTCGCGCGAACTGCCTGCGGCTTTCATTGCCCGGAGCGAGGGAGATTGGGATGTGAAGGGTGAACGTGGTGCCGTGCTCCGGGGATGCGGGATCGGCGTTGGAACGGACCTCCATCGCGCCGCCGTGCAACTGCAGGATCCGGTAGGTCATGGCGAGGCCGATGCCGCTTCCCCTGGGTTTGGTGGTGAAGTAGAGGTCGAAGATGCGCGGGAGAACGGAGGCGGGGATGCCCACGCCATTGTCCACGAACTCGACGATGGCGAAGCGCTGGTCGCGGCGCACGGTGACGCGAGCAACGCCGCCCGTCGGCATGGCCTGCATGGCATTGAGCAGCAGGTTGAGGAACGCCTGGCGGATGAGTTCGGCGTCCACACGCACGGGCACGGCGCTGGGTGGGGATTCGGACTCGATGCGGACGCCGTTTTCCTTCAGCTCGGCGCCGGCGAGTTCGAGCGTTTGATCGATCACGCGGCGGAGATCGTGCTCGCGGAGGTCGAGGTCCATGGGGCGCGAGAAGTCAGCGAGGGTTTCGACGACGCGGTCGAGGCGATGCATTTCGTCGGCGAGAATTTCCACGTGCCTCTGGGCGCTGTCGCGATCGAAGTTAGCGCCGGCCAGCTTTCCGCGAAGTAATTCAAGGTGCACGACCATGGCGTTGATCGGGTTCTTCACCTCGTGACCTACATTCGCGGTGAGCCTCCCGATGGCGGCGAGGCGGCGTGAGACTTCGAGCTCCTGTTCGAGTTCGAGCGCGGAACCGGTGTCGCGCAGCGTGAGCAGGGTGCCCATTCCGGGATCGGTGTGGTCGCCTTGGCCGTTCTTGCCGGAATCCGCCTTGCGGCTGTCTCCAATGCGGGTCTCTCCGATCCGGTCGAGAGAAATCTGAACCTGGCGGCCGTCTTCCAGTGTGACGGTCTCCGCGGATATCTGCGCGCCGCGCTCGAATGCCGCCAATATCGCGTCGCCGAGCCTGGTTCCAGGAACGAAGATCTGCTCGAGCTGCATGCCGACCATGTCTTCGACCTGGGGCGTTTCGATGTCCGGGCTGGAACGCTCGATGAAGTTGGCGACGGCGTCGGAGACCATGACGGCGCGCCGGTCCGGAGCGAAGAGCAGGACGCCATCGCGCAGGGTGTCGAGCATCTGATTCAGGTTGGTCTGGAGGGCGGTGTATCCCTCTTCCTGGCTGCGCATCTGGCGGCCGAGGCGGTCGATCGTGCGGCTGACGCGGCCAATCGGGTCGGCCCTACCGGACAGCGAGTCGAGCATCAGCGGCGGGTCGATATGCGCATCGGCGGGCGCATCGCCAGGCTTGAAGGTGAGGCTCTCCAACTGCTCGCCGATGGTCCGCAGCGGGCGGAGCGCGAGCGTTGACAGCAGCGCCGCCCCAGCCATGGAGGCCAGCATCGCCAGCAGTACGAATTCCAGCGCCGCACGCAGCCAGGGCTCATACGCAGCGCGCAGGAGGGACGACCTGACTCCGATGTGGACGATCAGGAACGGCATGCGATTGCGATCGAGCGGCACCGCGATATCAAGCACCTTGGGTTTGCCGAAGACTTCGCGCATCTGGTAGAAGATGCCGCCATCGCGCACCCGGTCGAAGCTGTCGCGATAGGGCGCGCGCTGGTTCACTTCGTCGACGTCGGTGGAGACGATGGTGAAGCCGTACGCGTCGGTGACGCTGACATCCTGCACCGGCGGCGAGTACTTGACGATCCCGTCCATCGCCGTCGTCAAATCGTCGCTGCTGCGCAGCGCGTCCACCACCGCGGCATGCAGCGCGTCATCGTAGGTTTCGGGAGAAAGGGTCGCCGGTGGCGGGTGTGCGCGGAGCCCGGTCTCCACCGCGTGCCGAGTGGCCAGCAGCATCTGGTGGGCGAGCACGTCGTTGGACGCATAGGTCTGCTGAATCCGCTGCCGGAGAAGCTCACCGAGAAATACGACAGAGAGCAGGAGCACAATGGCGAACGTCAGGCCAGTGGCCGTAAACACGAGCTTCGTTCTCAGGCGCATAAACTACTCCGCCGCAATTGCAGGCGTATCGATTGCGGGGGATGCGGAGTTCGCGGAGGCAGAGTATTCCTTGAGCTTGTTCTGCAGCGTCTTGGTGGTGATGCCGAGGATCTCGGCGGCGCGAGTCTTGTTGTTGTGAGTTGAGTGCAACGTCTTGAGGATCAACTGGCGCTCGGCCTCGTCGACCGTAGTGCCAACCTCGACGTGGACGGTGTGCTCGTCGTCGCGCGCGGGTGCGGCGTGTACCGCGGCGTGCGACTCCGGTGTGGAGACAGGAGCGAGCCGGGTTGCGTATCCCGGTTCGCCGAAGTGGGGTGGCAGATGTTCCACGCGGATCTGCCCTGTGCCGGCGAGTACGGTGGCGCGCTCGATGGTGTTGCGCAACTCGCGCGCATTGCCCGGCCAGTCATACGCGAGCAGGCGGGTGAGGAGATCCGGCGCGATGCCGGAGATCGAACAATTGTGGCGCTGGTTCATGTCTTCGATCATCCTGGCAGCGATGGCGGGAATGTCCGAGGCATGGTCGCGCAGTGGAGGCATCTGGATGTTGAAGACGTTGAGGCGATAGAAGAGGTCGCCGCGGAGTTGGCCGCTGGACACGGCCTGCTGCGGATCCTTGTTGGTGGCCGCGACGACGCGCACGTCGACGGGCGTTTCGGCCTTGCTGCCGAGGCGGCGGAGTTTGCGGTCCTCGAGCACGCGGAGCAGCTTGGCCTGGGTCGCCATGGGCATCTCACCGATCTCGTCGAGCAGCAGTGTGCCCTCTTCGGCGAGTTCGAAGCAGCCGGCGCGGCGTTCGACGGCTCCGGTAAATGCGCCTCGTTCGTGGCCGAAAATCTCGCTCTCGATCAGTGTCTCCGGGATGGCGGCGCAGTTGACCGCGACGAAGGGCTTCAGGCGCCGGGAGCTGAGGTCGTGCAAAGCGCGGGCGACGAGTTCCTTGCCAGTGCCGCTCTCGCCGGTGACGAGGACCGAGACGTTGGAGGGAGCCACGCGCTCGATCATCTGGAAGATCGCCTTCATCTGCGCGGACGATCCGACCAGCGGGCCGAGGACGCCGGCATCGCGCGACTGGCGGCGGGTAGCCTCGAGTTCGACGTTCGAATCCGCCTCGCGCTGGCTGTTCGCGTTCTGCAGGATGGTGCGGAGACGTACGGGATCGACCGGCTTGGGGATATAGTCGTAGGCGCCCATGCGCATCGCCTCGACGGCGGACTCGATGGAGCCCTGCGCGGTGAGCATGATGACGACGACGCGCTGCTCGAGCTCGCGGATGCGTGTGAGCAACTCCATGCCGTCCATGCGCGGCATTTTCAGGTCGGTGACGACGATGCCGGGCGACCATTGGCGCACACGGTCGAAGCCTTCGACGCCGTCGGCAGCGCTCTCGGCGCGAAACCCCCACGAGGCGACGAGTTCAGTAAGCCCGTTGCGTGCGTGCGCTTCGTCTTCTACGATCAATACTTTCTCGAGCACTTTCACCTTCCGTACTGCATCTACCAGTATCCATTCTGGGGTGATTCATGAGCAAGCGGCCCGTGATGGAGTTAGATGCCGATTTGCCCCAAATCGTGGGCTGGCAACAGCTTCCGGAATCGAGTTCATAACGTTATCCTGAGGATATGCCCGATTCGCCCACTGCTTTGACTGATCCCGAGATTACTCCGGAAGCGTTTGTTCGACTCCTTTCTGAAGCTCAGCCCGGATCGCCTGATGTCCCGATCCTGTTGGATGTTCGCGAGCTGTGGGAGTTTCAGGCGGCAAGTTTGCCTGATTCGGTACTGATGCCGATGGGCGACGTGACGTCGCGAGCGCATGCGGAGTTGGATCCGGACGCCCATATTGTGGTGCTGTGCCACCATGGGCAGCGGTCGCTCTCGGTGGCGATGTGGCTGCGCG
>OBLU010002903.1_pt1 | contig 15585 bp, 13 predicted proteins | sample 1518681 | NCBI WGS metagenome assembly OBLU01 (sample SAMEA3539304, study PRJEB22396) | soil metagenome | biome: tundra; feature: field; material: soil | place: USA | collected 2010-05 | depth 0.15 m
TACTGGGCGGGGCGCAAGGCGGCGGAACAGCCGCCGCCCCGAGCGACTGCTTGAAGCGGTCGAGAACGAATGGGCTAATTTTACGTGGCCTTCTGGCGAAGCCGATGCTCATCTCGCACGAAAGAAACCGCGACTTGCTCTTGCAGTTCAGTCGGCATCCGCGCTCTAAATTGGCTTGGAGGCAACCGCCGCCCGCACGAGCGGGTGCCTGGATGAGTTGGGTTGCCTCAAAGGCACTCGGGTGATTGGTCTAGAGGCGTCGCGCGTTACCGCTTTGGGGCGAAACGAAGTGCCTTCCTCATCGATCCCAAGCTTTTTCATTTTGTACAACAATGCCTTGTACTTGATGTTCAGATGGGCGGCGGCCTGGGTGCGGTTCCAGTGTGTGGCGTCGAGAACGGCTAGGATCGCGTCGGACTCAGCCTGCTGCTTGGCCTTCGTGACCTGCTCCAGAATAGGCTCCGCCGCCTTCACGTGTTGGCTCTGAGCCGGCAGGGCTTGCACAAGAATTCTTCGGGCGGCCTTGCCACGCAAGTCTTCGGCGAGCGTATCCGGGTTGCGCAGGACGATCAACTTGCGCATCAGGTTCTCGAGTTCCCTGATGTTGCCCGGCCAATCGTACGCGCAGAGGGCCTGCCCAAAGCCTAACGAAATGGAGGGAACCAGCGTGCCAGGGATGGCGAGCTTTCGCAGGAGCGCTTCGGCTAGAGGCAGAATATCTTCCTTGCGCTCGCGGAGGGGCGGCAGCCGCAGGTTGATGATGTTGAGGCGATAATAGAGATCCTCGCGGAACTTTCCGTTAAGCATGGCCTGCTCCAGATCACTGTGCGTCGCGGCCATGATGCGCACGTCCACATGCACCGTCTCCTTGCCGCCAAGCCGCTGGAACTCCTGGTCCTGGAGCACCTGCAAGAGCTTGGCCTGGAGCTTGTAGTCCATGTCCCCGATTTCGTCGAGCAGAAGTGTGCATCCGTCCGCCAGCTCGAACATGCCGGGTTTCTTCTGAAACGCTCCAGTAAACGCTCCACGCTCGTATCCGAACAGTTCACTCTCAACCAGTTCGGAGGGCAGCGCTGCACAGTTCAGTTTGATGAAGGGCCTGGTGGCCCGGGAAGACCTGGCGTGCAGGGCGCGGGCCAGCACTTCCTTGCCGACACCCGTTTCGCCTTGGATCAGAACAGGCGCATCGGAGCAGCCGACTTTATCAACGATCGCCTCAATCTCCCGCATCTGAGGGTTGGCGCTGACGAAAGCCTCCTTTGGTGAGAGTGACAAAAGTCTCTCGGAACCTGCCGGGCGGGGCCGCGTCTTTTCTTCGACCGTTCCTTCCAGAGCGTTGCGCAGATCTTCGGGACTGACGGGCTTTCCCAGGAAATTCGTCGCACCGTTTCGCATCGCCTCGACGATATTCAGGGGCGAGGATGCCCCGGAAATCATGACGACGGGCAGATCTTTATGCATAACCCGAATCTCGCGCAGGGTCTCCATGCCATCCTTCCGCGGCATGATGAGATCCAGCAATACCGCCGAGACCTTAGGATGCCCATACTGTAGATAGGTAAGAAGTTCTTCCCCGTCCTGGAGCGCCTCCACGTAGTAGCCCTGGCATATGAGAGCCGTTTCCAGGTAACTGCGGACTTCGGGATCGTCTTCTGCGATACAAATGGTATGTCCGTTCTTTGCCGACAGCGTCATGCTTACGACTCCAATAAGACGGCCGCCCTATGTTGATAGTCCCGCGCACCGTTTGTCCGGCTCAGCTGCCCGTCGGAATTCATCGGAAGCAAGAATGAGAAGACGGTACCTTCAGCGGAATTCTCGGCCCAGATGCGGCCCTGATGGCGGCCTATGATCGATTTACAGATCGCTAGCCCTAGGCCGCCGCCGGCGCGGTCGGACCCACCGGAATAGCTGGCGTACTCTTCGAAAATCAGTTCCAAGTAAGCAGCGGGAACACTCGGGCCCGAATCGCGCACATCTACCCGGAAGGCGTTTACGGACGCAGCGCCTTTCGCAACGCCACCGAACACCGGCGAGTTCCCATCCCATCTGCGGTCCCAGTAGCAGGGCTGGCCGCTAATCTCGATTACTCCGCATTTTGGGGTGAACTTGCAGGCATTCTCCAGCAGATTGATGAGTACTTGCTCCATCTGCGAGGACTCAAAATAGAGCAACGCGGGTGGCGTGACCCACTCGAACAGGACCTCGATTCCTTTTTGACTGGTCAGCGGCAGCACGTCATGCACAGCCTGTTCCACGCACTCCTGCAAATCGCCGGGTTGCAAGTGCAGCTTGCATTCGAGCACCCGTCCGACACTGAGCTGGAACATGGCTGAAGCCATGCGGGAGAGACGCTTGGCACTGTGGTTCATCCTGAGCAATACTTCTTTCTGTTCCGGCTCCAAGGGGCCCAGTTGCTCGCCGAGCAGAAGGCTACAATAACCGCTGAAAGCCGTAAGTGGCGCACGGAAATCATGGACCGCCCGAGCCAGGAAATTGGTGCGGTCCTGATCGTACTCCTGCAATTTCAGGTTGGCCTGGATCAGGCTCTGCAAGATCTCGTCCCGGCCGGCATTCAAGGCACCCGCAGGCCTGTCCGGCTTGGCGGCATTTTCCAGGAAAACTTCTAGAACCGGCCCGGCCACAGGCTTTAGCAGGATTCCCACGCCAGGTCGCCGCGCGACAATGAGCCGAAACGCGGGTAAGTCCTTACGCCGCACGAGAAATAGATGCCGTCCGGCTTCAGAGCCGTCGAGGCTCACGGGAATATCGAGGCCCTGCTCAAAATCCCAGATGTAAATATCGGAGTCCTCGGCGATATTCGCCACAGCATCGGAGATGGAAAGGCGCATCGATGGATGCCTCCCAGCGATCTCCTGTATGAAAGTACATACATCCGGATCCTTCGAAACCAATGTCAGCGTGATCAAAATGCACCTTGCTATTCCGCGAGACTTCGGACGACAACGCAAGCCGCAGGTCTAAACGTTTCCAACTCTTTAGTCCAGCTTGCAACTCTTTATTTGTCCGGCCTACTTACGTAAGTAACCCAAAATCCCAAAGTTTGTCAAGGTCCAATTAGCTATGAGAATTTATAAGAAGTGAATCGAGAACTACCAGTACCTATAGAACACTGTATACCCTTAGCGCAGACTCCTAGTGGGGAACAACTACGACGTCCTCGGGCAGCAGGGTGATGTTTTGCTCCATCCTCTCGCCCTTGATCACTGTATTGTAATTAAACCGGAGGCGCACAGTTTGTCCGCTTTCGTTCCGCAGAATATAGATTTTATTGGGCTTTGCGTATTCCGTCAGTCCGCCGGCCTCCATGATCGCCTGCAGCACGGTCATTGACGAACGGAGAATCACGGGGCCTTCCTTCTTGACCGCCCCGAGAAGATAGATCTTCTGGCTGTGGATCTCCTTCGGAACAACGGTGACATCGGCGCCGTGGATGAACTGGCTCAGCTTCGACGCCAGCATGGTTTCCGCTTCAGCCGGGGTCATGCCGAGAACTTCGACATCTTTGATCAAAGGAACGGAGATCTTGCCGTCAGCCCGGACCACTACCGACGGCACAGAGGCGTCCGGCTCCTTCCAGACCACGATTTGCAGGACGTCGCCCGCACCAATACGGTAGCCTCTTAACGCGCCCTTATCCCTACCTGGGATGGAGTCAACGCCGGCTGCGGACTGGCTAGCTGTCCGGGTTGGCAACGTCTGGGAGTCCGCTCCGTGCGAGGGCAAGCAGGACAAGGCCATCAGGACCGCGACGGCGGCAACAGGCTTGAACATCGTCATCGATTGTTAAGTTTGCATTTTCGGGACCAATGGACTACGCGCGAGGGGTTCAAACTCCGCACCCCGACTCGGGAGGGATCACCTCGTAAGCTTCAATATGGCATCCGATGCCACGACGGCCGTCGACGGCCAGCGATTCCGTCCGCCGTACCTGGACCAGACAATGCAGGCGGAGACATTCTGGTTGGGCATTCCGGCTGTGCGTGGGAACAAAAATCATGCATTCCAGGAACTCGCCTGGGACAAACGACTCGTCACACCGACAGTAGAATCCCCCGGTGCTCAAGTTATCGGTAACGCTTTCAATTTCAACGGGTGTTCGGCCGACGTGCCGCGCCAGGCGCACTGCCCAATGCACGTCGGCGCGCACGCGGCGCCGGCGCTCCCGCTGCACGAGCATTTCGCCCTCCGCTGATTGCTTCAAAACGAGATACTCCGGAAACGGCTGAAGGCCGCGCAGGGTACCCGACAGGTTGGCCTGAGCATCTGGCACTCGTTCCCGCCATTGCATTTGTACTGCCAGTACCCGGCCCGCCGGTTTTACAACAAAGTGGCATGTTGTGCCAACAAATTGGTATGCTGCGCGTTATTTGGGCTTTCTAGCGCGCCGGGCCGCCGGAGAGGGTCAGTTTTGGCGAGGCTCCGCTTTAGGGCGGGCAGCATTCCAAACCCGAGAGACTGCTGAATCGACTAGGACTACTGATCCTGTAACGCAACCGCCATACTTGATTTGGCCGAAGGTCCAGCTAATCGGCGATCGGTTGGGCCGGGCTCGATATCGTGGAGATTTCCGGCTTGCGCCCAGTTCGTGTTCAGCCTCAGCGTCCGAAGCAGCGGTCGACCTGGGGAATCAATCCGGAGGCGAAGGCGATGGCCTCTTCCGAAGCTCCGGCGACATCCGGAACGGTAATGCGGACCAGGGAGCCGGCGGTTCGTCCGTCCACCAGAGCATCCCGCACCAGCAGGAGTTTTCCGAGATATTCGCTGGCGATGATCCTTTGCCTCGATTGGTACCAGTAGAACATCAGCATGCGCTGGCCGGCATTGTCGATGGAGTACTTGTTGACTCTGACCTGGCGCCCGGCCACCGGGATGACGGCCGAGTCGTAATTCCAGATCTCCCACCCGCTGGCGGGCAGGCAGGCCTTAGGAGAATGCATGCTTTCGCCTGCGCGCTGTTGCGCATAGAAGACAACAAGCAGGCCGAGTTGCCGGTCCCCCTTCTGGTAGGTTCGTGCGAGATAGCTGGTGGGCAGCAGAGCCTTCAGGATCCGCGCGCCCAGTGCCTCGTCGGAGACGGCCCGCCAGCCCGCCAGTTGCGTGTCGATGTTTCGCAACGGTTGAGCCAGATAGTCGGACCGGCGCCGTTCGCTGAGGCTTGAGGCCAACAGGGTTACGGCCAAGAGCAACACCGTCAAGAGGAATTGCCAGGCGATTCGTTTCACGTCAAATCAGTCCAGAATGAAATGCAGGCCCTTCGCTAGAACGTACAGTACTCCGAAGCCTGCCACGAAGACCAGCCAGCCGGAAAAAGAATGGTAAAAACCCAGGGCGAACTCTTCGTGATAGTCCGCGATGACCGCTGTACCCGTTACGCGCAGGATGTTGACGGCGATCGACAGAGGAATCGTCAGAGCAAACAGCAACGCGCGGGTGCGGAAACGCGTGCATTGCAGATAACCCAGCAGAAGGCCGCCCACCATCAGCGCAGACAGCGAGTTCAATCCGCTACAGGCTTCCTCGACGCCGAGGGAGATCCTGGCGAGGTGGATGACGTTGCCGTCCCGGTAGACGGTCACGCCCAGAGCCTGCGCCAAGTTGGTCGCCATGTCCGAGGCCAGCAACTGCAGAGGCGCAGCCATCGCGTTATACACGATTACCGGGAGCGGGACCATGGTGGCCAACAGAAGGAACGGGAAAGCCAGCGACCGCAGCCGCTCCGAGCCCCAGAACGTCCAGGTGAGGCCCGCCAGCAGCAGAACAAACGACATCCGGGAAATGAAGAACTCCGCCCCCACTTTGCCCAGCAAAAACAGCAGGCAAGCGGCACCGATGAGCCACAGACCGCGGGAATTGGGAGTGGCGGTTTCCGCGAACGTCAGCCGGCGCCGCATCCAGGCTACATAAAGGGCCAGGGGCGGGATGAGGAATCCGTACGAGAGGCGCTCCTCATTCCACCAGTCAAGAGCCAAGTCCTTCAGCACCGAGGCATAGATCAGCCCGATCAGCAGGGTGACGATCCCGGATTTGAGCCACGCGGATGGCTTCGTGGAGGCGCTCGCGGCGCCCCCACCGTCCTCCGCCGTGGTCACTGAAACACCTGGCATCATTCGTGAAAGGTTCAGATTCAGCAGTTTTGTCGCCAGACGTTTTTCTGAAGCCTCGAATCCGCCTGGACGGGCAATCGACCCTGTGCGCTCCAGGCAAAGAACTCAAAACATTCGCATTTTCTGCCAAATACTGGCTACCTTGACGCCTTCCCCGCAGATAAATTGCGGCGTTTCAGTTTGGCCTGAATTTGGCAGACCGATTGCCGGATGGAGTTCCGCACAGTCGAGATCGAGGATACCATGCCGAATGTTTCGGGCACTACCAGCGGGTTGGCAGCCGGGGTTGAGCGGAAGGAGCGTGGTTCCCTGCAGTTCAGAACAATGATTCGACGTGGTGCGCGCGGGTTGCATCTTGACAGCGTTTCGGCGGTCGGCATTCCGGGCAATCGAGGCTGTATCCCCGCCCAGGCTGACGTCGCCGGCGAAGTTGGCATGGGCGGTTCGGCGACTTTCGGGGTGTGGCCGCTGGGGGCAGATGTCGAGCTTCATGGTGATTGATTCGGAGCGCTGCAAATGATCCGTATCTTCAGCCGATACGTTTCGCCCAAGAGCCTGCTGCTCATCGTCCTGGAGGCCGGGCTCCTGGTGCTGGCGCTGGTCTGCGGCGTGCGCCTGCGGTTCTGGAATAGTCCCTCGGAATTCGCGTTCTACACGCAATTGCCGGATTTCGCCTGGCAAGGTTTGGTCTTCGCCGGCATCTTTCAGATCTGCTTCTATTATAGCGACTTGTACGATCTGAGAGCCATTCGCCACCGTCATGAGCAACTCATTTCCCTGGGGCAGTCGCTGGGCGCGGGTTGCCTGCTGCTGGGGTTGGCCTACTTTGTTTTTCCGGACCTGCTCATCGGACGAGGAGTGTTTTTCATCAGCACCTTATTGGTAGTGCTGTTCGTCCTCCTCAGCCGGCTCACGCTGGACGCGGCCTGGCGGATCGCCGCTCCAGCCCAGAATATCCTGATTTTGGGAACCGGAGAGCTAGCCCTGACCGTGGCCCAGGAACTGAACCGGCGAGGCGACCTGAACACTCGCCTGGTCGGATTCATCGAGGCTGGCCCGGCGCATTCGAATTTTCCCTGGACGCTGGTAGGGCTTCCGGTTATGGGTGCTGCCGATCAGTTGGCGCCGGTCACGACCCAGCAGAATATTTCCCGGATCGTGGTGGCCATGGAGGATCGGCGCGGAATGTTGCCAGTGCGCGATTTAGTGCGCTTGCGGGTGCAAGGTATCCGTGTAGAAGACGCCCAGTCCACCATCGCCTCCCTGAGCGGTCGCGTCTGGCTGCGCACGGTGCGGCCCAGTTGGTTTGTCTTTTCGGATGGCTTTCATCGCTCGCGGCTGAATCTGGTTTTGAAGCGTATCCTGGATCTGTCTTTCGGGCTGATCGGCCTGGTGCTTTGCTTTCCCCTGATGGTGTGCATTGCGCTGGCCATTCGCCTGGATTCGCGCGGACCGGCGATTTACCGGCAGACGCGCGTGGGGTTGCGCGGAAAGTGCTTCGAGGTACTCAAGTTCCGCTCCATGCACGTGGACGCCGAGGAGCGAGGGGGCCCGCAGTGGGCGCAGAATAACGACGCCCGGGTGACACGCGTGGGCCGCCTCCTCCGGAAGTTCCGTTTGGATGAATTGCCGCAGTTCGTGAACGTTATCCGGGGGGAAATGAGCTTTGTAGGGCCTCGGCCCGAGCGGCCGGTTTTCGTGGAACGGCTGCGGGAGGAGATTTTTTATTACGACGAGCGGCACACGGTGCGGCCGGGGCTGACCGGGTGGGCGCAGGTGTCGTACCAGTACGGTGCGAGTCTGGAAGACGCGTTTCGCAAGCTGGAATACGACCTGTTCTACCTGAAGAACATGTCCATCTTCTTTGACTGCGCCATCGTGTTGAAGACCATCCGGATTGTACTGACCGGGCACGGCGGGAGATGAGCTTCCTTGCAGACGCCGGCACTACTTTCCAACAGATTGGTAAATATCCCGAAACTTTAGGACGCCGAATGGGCTCGCGTGAAGCCAATCCCCAGGTTTATCAATTACTTACAGGATGGCCATCGATTTGCTAATAGACGGCATGCCGATTTGGCAGAGACAACATATGGAGGTAAGAAACAAATGAAGAGGCTAATTGGACGAGGGTTCGTTGTACTGGCGCTGGTACTGCTGGCGACCACGATGGCCACGCAGGCCCAGGCAGGTATTTGTGCATTTCCGTCGCTGTGTATTGAGTATTCGCTTAACAATGGCATCACTGTCACGCCATTGGTAAGTGGCGCATCAGGTTCTATCATAGTCGACCCCGCCGCCACGCTTGGTAGCTTTCAAGTCGACGTGTCATCAGCCGAGTCGAATTCGCCCGGGAACGCGTCCCTAGCGGAACTGCTCAGTTCCACGCTGTCTATCACGAACACTGGTAGCAGCACACAAACACTTGAACTGTTCATCGGTGACGTAAACTTCTCGGCGCCGACAGCACCCCCGGGAATCGAAGTGAACAGCCACATTGGCGGGACCGTGGCAGTAGGGAGCTCCGCCAACCTTCTGTCCTTCAAGAGTTGTGTCGATCCCAACAACGGCCAGAATGTTTGCGGCATAAGCACACCGTCGGGCCTCGTTACGGCCGGTCCTGGAACGCCTAACGTAACAGGATCCCCATCATCATCATTTAAGGATGACCACTATGCGACCATTCTTTCGCTTGGGAAGGGCTACTCTATTAGCCAAGAACTCACGATTACGCTCGGCGCCGGGTCTCAGTTGAACTTCAGCGACAGCACCACCCTCACTCCGGTCCCCGAACCGGTCAGCATTGGGCTGTTGGGCGGGATCTTGCTTCTGACAAATCGGATGATTCGGCGGAAGTCGAAGCAGAATTCGTAAGCCTAACCGGCTTTCCCTTACGATTAGATCTTCAAGAGGCCGCTTAACTTTCTGGCAGTGCTGAGGCGTGAGCCGACCAGCGAATGTCAGGGTGGAAGCGGCCTTTCGCTGTGAGGGCATCGACGCCCGAGAGCCGCCCCGGTTCCGCCTGGGTGCCGGGTGGCGCTCCTGGGCCAAATCACAGACCCACTGATAATTGGGAAGGAAATCGAACCAGTTTTCATCGTATGGGCATGGAAGCGAGCCTCCAAAGATCCATATTAAGAATAGGACCGGGATGTTTGGCAGTCGGCGTGCAATTTCTCTTCTGAACATAAAGGAGTTGCCAATGACTAGACCCTCTGTGTCCTTCGGCTTGCCAATAATGGCGTGCCTTCTGGGCATGCCCCTGACATTCGTCAATTGCACTGGATCACCGGAGGCCCGTTGTGCGAGGCACCTGGCGTCTGGCAAGAAACTGCTCGCGGCTAAGGACTACGCCCGCGCGATCCTTGAATTCAGAAACGCCGCTTCCGCAATGCTCAGGAATCCGGAGCCTCTTTACGAGCTTGGGCTCGCGTATGTGGCGACTGGGAACGCAAGCGATTTCCAGGTGGCTGTCAAGAGCTTCAGTAAGGCGCTTGAACTGGACCCGAAGCATGCCGGAGCCCGCCTAGAACTTGCCCGGCTGATGGCACTGACAAGGGACAAGCCGACCCTGGCGGAAGCGGAACTCCGCATGAGGGCGCTGATGAGCGATACCGGAGCCACTGCGGAAAAGCTCAACGTGCTGGCGATGACGGAACTGAAGCTGGGAAAACCAGGCGAGGCCGCGCAGGACCTGGAGCGGGCACTGGCGCTGGCGCCCGAGGATTTCAGTTCGGCGGCCCTGCTGGCGACCGCCAAACTCGCTCAAAGGGATGGCGCGGGCGCTGAAGAGGTTTTGAGGAAGGCAATCGCGAGCTCGCCAGGTTCCCCGGACGCGATCATACTGCTGGGTCGAGTCTACGCATTTCAGAAGCAGCTGACCCAGGCGGCCGCGGCGTTTCAGCGGGCTCTCGATATTTCTCCCAAGAACCAGACAGCGTTGATGTTTCTCGGAGAAACTCAACTGGCTCTCAACCGCAATCAGGAAGCAGAACAGACGTTCAGGCGGCTGACCAGCTTGGATGAGAAGGATTCTAGGCAGGTGTACGGGCTATTTCTGTTCCAACAGGGCCGGCGCCAAGAGGCCGTCCTGGAGCTTGAGAGACTGGCCAAGGAGGACCCCAAAGATCGCGGAGCGCGGACACGCCTGGTCGCCGCATATCAAGCCGTCAACCGGTTGCCGGATGCGTGGAAGGTCCTGGATGCCGCTCTGGCCAAGAATCCCAAAGATTTGGACGCCTTGGTTCAACGGTCCGAGCTGTTGATCTTGGACGGGAAGTACAACCAAGCTGAACTAGACCTGAACCAAGTCCTAAGGCTGAACCCCGGATCAGCCGAAGTACACTACATCTTCGCGAAGCTGCACCAGGCGCGCCGCGCCGATCTCAGCTACCGTCAGGAGCTGACCGAAGCCTTGCGGATTCAGCCGTTTGCGCTCGGTGTCCGTCTGGAACTGGCCCAGTCGTTGCTTTCGGCGAACGCCGCAAGGCCTGCTCTCCAATTGTTGGATGAGGCGCCGGAATCGCAGCGGCGTTCCCTCGATCTGCTGGCGGAGCGCAACTGGGCGCTCTGGGGCGTGGGGGATCTTCCGGCGATGCGCAAGGGGATCGATTTGGGGCTCGGACAGCAGAGATCGCCGGAATTCTTGACTCAGGAGGGCTATTGGAAGGGGCGGACACGCGACCTGAGTGGCGCGGTTGCTGCATTCGAGGCCGCCCTCAAACTCGATCCCGGACGGGTGAAAGCCCTGGATGGACTCACGCAGGCCTATTTCGCTCAGAATAAGCGCCCGGAGGGTCTACAGAAGGCGAAGGCTTATGCTGCCCTCTCGCTAAAATCCGCGGCGGTACAACAGTTTGTCGGCAAGCTTCTCATGGCGAACGGGGATCGGACCGGCGCGCGCACGGCATTGAACGCCGCCAAGGCGGCGGCTCCCCAGTCTCACGAGGCCGATCTGCTGTTGGCGCAACTCGACATGCTGGACAACAAGCCGGATGATGCCGCCGCAAGGCTTCGCGTCGTCGTCTCCAGCGACCCCCGGAACAGTGCGGCATATCTCTTGCTTGGCGTCCTCGCGGAGACCAAGGGGGATCACAGCGCCGCCGAGGCAGACTATCGGAGAGCGATTGAAGGTGATCCCCACAATGCGGCCGCACTCAACAATTTGGCCTTTGAATTGAGCGAGTACGACAAAAAGGCCGCTGAAGCCCTGCCGTTTGCACAACAAGCCAAGGAACTGGCTCCTGACCGCCCGGAATTCGCGGACACGCTCGGCTGGATTCTTTACCGCAAGGGTCTATACGACTCCGCAGTGAGGCAATTGGAGAGCGCGGCTGCGCAGAAAGAAGCCAGCGTCACGATCCGGTATCACCTCGCGATGGCGTATCTAAAAATGGGCGACCGAGTGCGCGGAAAGGCTGCTTTGGAGGCAGCTTTGAAGCAGAATCCAAATGTCCCGGAAGCAGAGTCGGCGAAGGAAATGCTGGCGAGGACCAAATGAGTGGGATAACGCCTCCCGCGGCACAGCTGAGAAGTGCGAAGTTTTGGGATAAAGTCCCGCTGGACCGCGATCCAAATCCTTAGGCCAGTCCACATACCGAAACATAAATCATTATCTTTTAGGCACTTAGCGTTGTGGTCCCGAACTTGCCTTAAGGCCATTGCAACAATATGTTGACGACTGACGGATATCGCCGTAAGATCTCGCCGCCAAATCCAGCGCTATCTCCACTTTCCATAGCCCGGATGATATGGAAGCGGAAGCTCTCAGCCGGCATTCTGGCGGGGGCACTCGGGCTGATCGGCTGCCTTGTGGTACACAGGCTTCCGGCGATCTACTCGTCCGAGGCTCTCATTTTGGTCGATTCGCAAAAGATTCCCGAGAAACTCGTGGCCTCGACCGTGAGCACCGACCTGCAAGACCGGATTCAAACGATTAGCGAGCAGATCCTGAGCAGCGGGCAGTTAAAAAAGGTCATCGAGGATTTCGATCTCTATCACGCGGAGCGGAAGAATCTTTTCGAGGAAGAAATCCTGGAAAAGATGCGCAAGGACATCAGCGTCAAGCTGGAACAGGGTTGGACCGGCAACCGGCCCGGCGCATTCCGGGTAAGCTTCCAGGGTCCAAATCCTGCGGTGGTCGCGCAGGTGACGAACCGGCTGGCCAATCTCTACATTGACGAAAACCTCAAGACTCGCGAAGTGCAGGCCGAGGGTACTTCGGAATTCATTTCCACGCAGCTACAGGTAGCCAAGAGAAAGCTGGACGAACTGGAAGCTGCGGTGAGCAAGTATAAGCTGGCCCATAACGGCGAGTTGCCCCAGCAGGAGAATGCGCTGATCGGGACGCTTTCGCGGCTGCAAGCGGAACTGGAGGCGAACCGGGACGCGATCAACCGGTCGGAGCAGGCGAAACTGGTTCTGGATAATACCCTGAGCACGCTGGAATCGACGGCATCTGTTCTGGCCAGGCCGGACCAGCAGTCATCCGCCCGCGGCGGCCAAACGAACGGGCTTGGCTCAGCGGCAGCGGAGGTCCCCGAGACAAAACCCAAATCGGAGATTCTGCAAGCGCAGTTGGATCTGGTGCGCCTCCGGTATAGCGAGGATCATCCGGATGTGAAGCGGCTGCGGGACGAGATCGCGCGCTTGAAAGAAGTGGAAAAGAAAGAGGTGGAAAAGAAGGAAGCCGCTCGCCTGGCGCCCCACACCGACGCTTCCAATGCTCTAAATGCAACGGCTAGTTTGCCTCCACGTCCGGAGCGGGAGCGCCCAGAGCTGCTCCAGGCACGCGAGCGCATCAATATGGTGAAGGCGCAGATGATGCAGGTCAACCGGGACCTGGAGTTTCGCAAGAGCGAGCAACAACGGGTTCTGCGCGACATGGCGCAATATCAGGAACGGATCGGCAGGCTCCCGGTGCGGGAGCAGGAGATGGCTCAACTGACGCGCGACTACGAGATCTCCAAAGCAAACTACCGGTCTTTGCTGGACAAGGGGCTTTCCGCGGAGATGTCCACGGACATGGAACGGCGCCAGAAATCGGAGCGCTTCACGGTGCTTGATCCGGCGCACACACCGGAGAAGCCGATCAAGCCCAATCGGCCGGTACTATATATGTTGAGCTGGGCGGGCGCGCTGGCGATCGGCCTGGCTTTCGGTCTGGGGCGCGAGTTCAAACAGGACGTGCTGCTGGGAGAGTGGGAGCTGCCAAAGGATCTGATGGTACTGGGGCGCCTTCCCTGTATCAAAATCTCTTCAACGGATGAATCCAAATCGGCGCCGGCGGGCGGAAAGCGGCAGAGGAACCGCAAACTGCGACTTGCGGTAGTCTCCTCGGCGGTACTGTCTTTGCTCGGCATCATCGGGGCCGGGATTTACCTCTTTTGGCAGCGGGGCTAAGACATGTATTGCAAATTCTTCGGCCTGGACAAAAAGCCCTTCAACATGACGCCGGATCCGGCCTTCCTGTTTCTGACGGCGCAGCATCGAGAAGCGCTGGTTGGGTTGACCTACTCCATTCTGGAGCGCAAAGGTTTCGTGGTTCTGACCGGCGATGCCGGAACGGGCAAGACCACACTGCTGACGCGCGTGCTGCAACATATGCCGGAAACCAAGGTGCAATCCAGCGTGATTCTGAATCCTACGCTGACGCCGGCCGAGTTCCTCGAATTAGCCCTGTTGGATTTCGGCATCCCGGAGGTCCCCGCCAGCAAGGCGCAGCGTCTGGTCAAGATGCAAAAGCTGCTGCTCGAAGGACACAGGGAAGGAAGGATCTCCACGCTGGTCATCGATGAGGCTCACAAGCTGAGCCTGGACGTGTTGGAGGAAGTCCGGCTGCTTGGGAATTTCGAACAAGACGATCAGAAGCTATTGCAAATCCTGCTCGTGGGACAGAGCGAACTGAGCGATCTGCTGGAGCGCAGCGACCTGCGGCAACTGAAGCAGCGGATTGCGCTGCGGTTCACCATCGAGCCGCTCTCGCCGGACGAAGTCGATCAATATATCCGCTACCGCTGGACCACGGCAGGCGGCGCCCACGCAGTTCCGTTCGCGCCCGAAACGGTGACGCAGATCGCACATTATTCGCGGGGCATCCCGCGCGTGATCAATGCCCTTTGCGACAACGCCCTGATCCTGGCTTTCGGCGAGGGAGCGAGAGTGGTCGGCGAAAAGCATATCCGGGAAGCAGCCGCGGATTTGAAACTCGGCCTGCCGGCCCCGCCGCCCGCGCCCGCTCAGGCGGAGGCTGCCATGGAGCCGATGGTGCTGGAGCCGCTAACGCTCCGTACCCTGGAGCGATACGGGAATGGGAACGGCGCGACACGCTCGTTCTTCGGGCGATGGGCCGGCAGACTGGGGCTGGTGGACTAGACACGGAACGCCATGAGCAGGATTTTCGAAGCACTGAATCGACAACCAGGAGAGCTCGCGGAAGCCGCTCTATCGCCCTTGGGCGTTAATGGCCCCGCCGGGGCTCTTACCGAGCAAGCCGCCGCCCCCGTTGCCAAGGTGACGGAGATCTGCAGCTCCGCCATCAGGACCCTGCCGCTGCGGATTCCGGGTGCCGTACCGGTGCTGCCATTCGACGGCGACCATTGGGAAGCGAACGAACAATATCGCATCATCCGTACCAGGCTCATTCACCATAGCAAGCAGCCGCGCATGATCGTGGTTTCAAGCGCCGGCGCGGGCGACGGTAAAACCATCACCTCCGTGAACCTGGCCGGGGTGCTGTCGCTGAAGACCGAATCCAAAGTGTTGCTGATCGATGCCGATTTCCGCCGTTCGGCGATTCACACGCAACTGGGGCTGCCGGCCGATCCGGGGCTGGCCGATGTGCTGCGCGGCGCCTGCACACTCGAGGAGGCGCTCGTGCAGACCGAGCAATTGCCGAACCTGTACGTGCTTGCTTCGGGAGAATCGAAGGGCAACCCCGCGGAACTACTGGACTCCTCGCCTTGGCTGGCATTGTGTACGCGGCTGCGGCAAGCATTTCGATATGTGATCGTGGATTCGCCCCCGATTGCGGCGGTTGCGGATTACGATTTGATCCAGGCAGTTTGCGACGGCGTGGTCCTGGTGCTGCGTCCAGACCACACCAACCGCAAACAGTGCAAAGCAGCATTGGAGTTGATCCCCAAGGATAAGTTGATCGGTGCGGTGTTGAACTGCGTGCCGAACTGGTTTCTGGGGCGGTATAGCTCGCCCTACTATTACGGAGATTACGGGCGGTACGGGAAAACGCCCTGATCGACGCGGGGATTGGTTGACGGAACGGCCGGACAGCCGGCTTGAGATTTATCGAGTAAGTAGTTATTTATCTGGCATTTACAGGAAATCGACCTGTAAGTGAAGGGGCGGAGCTATATGCTCACTCAGTTGGAAGAGATGTCCGTGCAAGCGTGCTGGTACGCCATACACACGCGTTCGAATTTCGAACAACGGGTGGCCGGCG
>OBLU010002905.1_pt1 | contig 15575 bp, 12 predicted proteins | sample 1518681 | NCBI WGS metagenome assembly OBLU01 (sample SAMEA3539304, study PRJEB22396) | soil metagenome | biome: tundra; feature: field; material: soil | place: USA | collected 2010-05 | depth 0.15 m
GCAGCCTCCGGAGCTGTAGGTCGGGAGTTCGAATCTCTCCGGGCGCACCAGTTTTTCCGTTCTCCTTACAGATCTCAGCGACCGCCAAGCAAAATCGTCGTCTCGGTCGCAAAGCTGCCTCGCAAAATTCCGATGCGCACCTTTCCGGTCTTGTCGGAGATTTCAGCGGCGAGTTCCATCGGCGTCCTTACGGCCTTGCCATCCACCGACTTGATCAGGTCGCCGGGCTTTAAGGAGGCCATCTCCGCCACGCCTCCGGGCGCAATCTCCAGAATTTTTGCTCCGTCAAATTCCTGGGGCGCGACCACGACTCCGAGGGAAGTGATGGGCATCCCGCGACTTGGCACCAATGGCGTAGGCGGTTGGACGCCAGCCGTCGAGCTTTGACCTGTCGAGGATCGACTGGTCGATGGTTGACTGGTCGAAGCTGTCGTCGTCGGTTGCGTCTCGGAAGGAGCCGTTCTGGTCTTGTGCCACGGCCGCTTCCAGGAACGATGCGACTCGGATTCCGCCTTGGGCTCCTTCGCAGGCTTGGGCTCGCTCGGAGGAAGTTCGCCGCCAAATCGTAGTGCGATTCCGGCCGAGGCGCGGAAGCTGTTCTGGCTGGGAAGGCCGAAGTCGTTCAGATGACGGGTGTAGAAGTAATCGACCGGCCCCAGTTGAATTCCGATGTGACGAAAGGGCCAATAATCAACGCCCGCGCCGGCAGCGGCGGCCAGCGAAGTATCGGTCAGGGGATTGCTACTGTTGCTCGTAACAAGCGTGGCGTTGTCGCGGCCAGCCAGGGCATGTACAAAGCCGGTAAAACGGCCGGAGTGATCTCCGATATTAAAGCGCGGCCCGAACATGTAGGAGAAATTGGTGCAGTTAAAAGTGGTATTGTCGCAATTGTTGAGGCTGTGACCGCTAATGTCCGCTTCCGCAGCCAGATGCCGAAACAGGCCGATCGATGCGGACGCGTCCCAGCCATTGAAACCGAGCCGCTGAGCGGACGTACCCGCGCTCGGATTCGCCGGAAAATCAAAGCCGAGGTAGGAGTAGCCGCCGAACACATCGACGGCCGGAGTTTTCTGAGCTGAGGCAATCCCTACGAGGATGAGAGCTGACAGAGCGAAGTGGGCAAGTATTTTCATGTTTCTTAGGCGCCTCTCGAAATGCAAAAAGTGCAAAGCTTACCGATTACAGATCGAACTAGACCGAATCGAACTGGCCCCCGTTCAACCGAGGCCAGCGTGGCCTGCCGGAAACGACGTATTCTCCCGGCCGGCCCCTTTGCCTGCTAACGCATGCACTGGATTCAGGGCAATGCGCAATTATAGTTGCCAACTGAAAAAAGGAAAACTGGACCTTGCCGGTTGGTGGCAATTCTCAAGACCATGTCGTAAGATGCTCGGATTCTGCAATGAGGTGCATCACGATCATGGGCATGACAACATTCACTTTTGTCCACGTCGTTATCAGCCTGGTAGGGATCCTCTCAGGATTGATCGTACTGGTCGGGCTGCTCGCCGGGAAGAGACTCGACGGCTGGACAGCGCTCTTTCTGGTCACAACCGTGGCGACCAGCGTCACCGGATTTGTGTTCCCCTACAAGGGATTTACGCCGGGCCTTGGAGTCGGCATCATATCGATGGTCGTGCTGGCGGTCGCGATCCTCGCGCGTTATCGCCATCACCTCGCCGGCGGCTGGCGGAGAACCTACGTGATTACAGCCGTGACGGCTCTCTACCTGAATATTTTCGTACTAATCGCGCAATTGTTCGAAAAGGTGCCATCCCTCCATGAACTGGCGCCGAAGGGGTCGGAGCCGCCGTTCGCGATCACCCAGGTCGTGGTGATGGCGATCTTCGTCGTGCTGGGCATTTTTGCGGTGAAAGGCTTCCGCGAACAGGGCCGCGTTGTCGATCGGAATGCCCGAGCGGCTTGAAGGGCACCGGGTTTCCTGATCTCCGGACTACTGATCTCCGGACGACTGATCTCCGGACGACTGACTTTCGGACGACTATCCTCTCCGGGCTAAGCGACGCAGCTTTACACTTTGTGGGGCGACGGGCGTCCCCGCGCGTCCCGCAACGCTCACTGGCCGAGCGAGGAGGTCGTTTGCTCCACTGGCCCTGCTTCCCATTTTGAAACCTCTGCAAACGAAATTGTCACAATTGCTTTGCCCATCCATCACTGCAAACCCTCTCCGGGCCGTTGTACGCTGCGATTCGATCCCGCAGACAGGGGCATTCACAAGTCTTGCGGAACCAATTTCACTATTCCGAGGACGAAAGGAGATTTCCCATGTTCGCACGCATCCTTGAGTTCGTTCCGCTGATGGAGAAGAAAGACGAATTCATTCGTGTCGTAAAAAAAGATGTATTGCCCATTCTGAAGCAGCAGGAGGGCTTCCTCGAAATCCTTCCCCTTGTGCCTGAGAACAAGATGGAAAAGGTATTGGCGGTCACTCTCTGGACCGGCAAGAAGGAGTTCGAGCGCGATGAGCCGGTATGGTCCCCGAGGGTCGAACAGATCCTTAAACCGTATCTCACGACTCCCGCAACACGCAGGCTCTACACGCTGGAGACCACGCTTTGCGAGCACTTCGAAAAGACACTCATCGCCTGAGCGTGATCGGCAAATCACCAGATCTTACTAACCCGGGCCGGAGCAACGAACTGCCCCGGCCTCTGCACTCGGCCTCTACAATGGTTCAGTTGCAGGCCTCCTATCCCCTGGCGGGCTTCAGCGTCATTTCAATTCGACTTGGTTCCGGCGATGGAATGAGATTGGATGCTTGAGCGGCCGAGGGATAGTTGACCTTCGATGGTCTTCCTTCCTTCACCATCCGACTGTGCGCGTCTTGCCACGACGGTAGTTCTAACGTTTGCTGATGCCAATGGACGACGGCGGCCTCGTCGCACCAATCGAGCAATTTACGCATGACGCGGCCGTGTGCGCCCGCGCTGCGAAATGCGTTCACCGCCGCATCCTCTTTCCAAGCCGTCATCGTCCAGAATGCGTTCTTAGGATTGCGCAACAGCCGGCCACCCAGAAAACCGGTGGAGCGCTCCGCCTGTTTTGCGGACTTTAAAGATTGCCATGCGAACTGCGCAACATAGCCCCAGGACCGGACCCGCAAACGGGTAACAGAAATCAATGGCATCCCTTCTCCTCATTATTACTATGGCGATCCGATTTACCGAGCGATGTGTGGCGACGCTGGCAGACCGCGCCACGATACGATGGTAACCCTCATTTCCCCCTAAAGTCATTCCACCGTTCAACCGATGAACGTTCTGTAGCGCGGCAACCCAACCGGCCTGATGAAGAAAGCCGCCGCGCCCCGGAGAAATTTATGTCAACCACAGCAGTTTCGAGTTCATCGATTTTTCAGGAGCTCCAGAGCTTCTACCAGAACCGTCAAGCCGACCTCAAGCAGCTGAGCAGCGCTCTTCACAGCGGAGATCTGAGCGGCGCTCAGCAAGCCTACAAATCACTGGCCGTGCTCGGAGAAGGGGGACCCTTCGCTAATTCCGAACCGTTTGGCAGGTCCACCCGGGCCCAGGCCTTCGATGCCGTGGGCGAGGCCCTGCAAGCTGGCGACCTGGCACGCGCGCAGGCATCGTTCGCAACGCTGACCGCGGCACCAAACAAGACTACAACATCACTGACCCCAGCCGCGGTCGTCAATATCGCGAGCACGCAGCCCGTCACCACACCTCCGATTCCTAGTAGCTCTTCAATCTACCTGCAACTGCGCGCCTACCAGCAGCAGCGGACAGCGGATATCGCCCAACTCGGCAAAGACCTGAAAGCCGGCGATCTGAAGGCAGCGCAGCAGGACTTCAACACCCTAACCGCGCTCGGCCAGAGTGGCCCCAATCAAAACGGACTGACATTCCAGCAACCCAATCGCGCCCAGGATTTTCAGGCGATCGGTCAAGCGCTGCAAGCCGGCGATCTCGCCGGAGCGCAAGCGGCCTTCGCCAGTCTTAAGTCCGACCTCGGCACGCAAAATCAGCAGGCGCAAACTGCTATTTCAGCCTACACGCGCGTCGTTGCAGAAATTGTGATCAACTTCGGCACTCCGCAGGCCAGCAACACGGGAAGCTCGGTCTTGACACCCGCTCCGCCCATTGAGCCTCCCGTGAGCGAACCAGCATCCACCGGCACAACCTCAACCAACTTCGGCACTCCAGAGCTGATTATCAACCTCGGAGCCGCGTCCAACCCCACCGCTTCGAGTGGAACGCCAGAGCTGGTCATCAACCTGGAAGCTGCGTCCAGCAGCAACGCGCCCAGCGGCTCAGCCGGTCCGGGAATCACCATCAATGTCGGTCAGGGAAACAATTCTTCGCCCGCTTCTGCCGAAGAGATTACGATCAATTTCGCCACCGGTGGCGGAACGGGACCGCAAGTCTCGATTGCGGCAGCCCAAGGACAGAATGGCAGTTCCGCCGAACAGTTCACGATCGATCTCAACCAGCAGAATGCCAATAATTACCAGCTTATTCTGAGCTTGTTCAATCCCGCCGCCGCAAGCGCGGCGCAGAATAGTTCCAGCGCTCTGAGCCTAAGCGCATAGTCAGCGGGCTTGGTTTTTGGACATGCCAGGCTAGAGCGCTACGAGGGGGAAATTCACTCTGCAGCAGGGCTCAAGACGATTCATCGCAGCGGTGATTCGTTCTTCTGCGATCTAGAACCTGATGCGCACGCCGAACTCGACTTGCCGGGGAGCGCCGTTAGCATAGGTGCCCGAGCCTGGCAGAACCCGATCCAGGCGCGAACTGCAGAATGAGGTTGAGTTGCCGCAGTACCCTGCGGAACTCGCGTTATTCAGAGAACTGCCGGGCGCGCCATTGAGCACGCCGCTGAGCTGGTTCCCGGCGCCACCGAAATTCGCCCAGTTGAATACGTTGAATATGGCGACGTTCGGCTCAACCTCGACCCGTTCCCCCACCTGGAAGGGGCGGCCTAGGCGCAGATCCATCGTCTTGAGCCAGGTCGCTTCGGCAGAATGCCCGGGTAGCGCTTGAATCGGCTGGGGATAAGCGCCCAGGGCATGGAGTTGATCGGTTCGGAACAGGCCGCTGTTGGCCAGCGCCACTCCCGCCGGCGTCAAATATTGCTGCTGGCCCTGCTGCCCGGCGAAGTTGGTGTTGTAAAACGCGATCGCCTTGGTCAAGTTGGCGGTTGAGTATTTTCCCGTGCTTCCAATGAATGTTCCTGGCAGAAGGTCCCCTACCGTGCCGTCGCCGGTAAGGTCGCTGCGGAAGATCTCGCCGGCTACTCCGCCACCGTCCTGTTGTGGAATATAAACGCTTAGCGGCAGCGGGGATGCCAGGTGAGCGATCATCGAAAGCCGCAATCCGTGCGGCAACTCCGCCACCGGAGTGAACGTGAGCTGGTGCGTGCGATCCAGCCCTGAGGACCCGAAATGCCCCAGGTGCGGCCGGTTGTAATCTTGCGCCGCGTTCAGGATGGAGTAGTCCCCGCCGCTGCCGTCCGGCTCCGCAATGTTGGTGCGATAGCGGGAGAGCGTGTACGAAATGGCGACATCTAGCCGCCGTACGTGCCGCATCGGATTCTCTCCGCTCATCGTTCTGTAAGCCAGGTGTAGACCTTCATACCTCGATCGTCCACTCGGAAAGTACATGATGTTCGAACCCACCGCCGGATTGATTCCGCCAAAAGCGGCCTGTTGCTTTCCTAACACCGAGCAGGGGAACGGTCCGCAAAACGCGTTTGACGAATCCAGACCGTGGCGCGCGAAATCGGTAATGCTTGCTCCCGGCACATTGGTCAGGTAGCAATCCACCGCGCCCTGCGAACTACTGCCCGCAAACTTTGCCGTGGGGCACGCCACCGACGCCTTATTGGCGGCCAACGTCGAATTGATCGCCGACAACTCCGCCGTATACTTATTGGTGGTGCGGTCCAGATTGTCGCCGTCCGTCAGGTAGGTGGCGTCTCCTACGTGATTAGTGTCAATGCCCAGCGGAAACTGCGTGCCAATCTCGCGCACGTAGTCGACAGAGAACATGCCGCGCTCGCCGATCTGATGCTGAACTCCAACCGACAAGTGGAGCACTCGGGGCGTCTTGAAACCGGGAGCCAGCAGGCCGCCAAAATTCGCCACGCTGTTGGCTAGCGAGTACACGTTCGGTCCGCCTGTGACCATCGACTGCGCCAGGGAAAACTGTTTTTGCAGGTCCTGGATCGCAGCAGAGACGGCGCCGATCGGCTGCCCGCAAATCTGGGTCGCGATATCCAGCCCATCACTTTGACTCACAACGCCCTGACCCGGCGGCAGCAACGCCGCATTCGGAAACAGCACCGATCCAGTTGGACACAAAGTCAGGCTGCGATTGTATTGCCCATTCGACAAGCGGTTAATGCGATCCTGATACGCATTCTGCAGCAGAAAATTGTCATAGAAGAGTCCGCCGCTCACGCGCACTACCGTACGCCCGTTGTGTCCCGTGTCCCACGCTATACCCATTTGCGGAGCAAAATTAAAGTTGGGCTGATTGGTACTCTGGCCAATCGAGCGCTGCGGGCTGATCAGGCCACCGTTGTTCGGAATCATGTCGAATTGATTGAGGATCAAACCGCTGCTGCATGGCGGAGTCTGCACAATCCTCGTATTGATTGCCGAACAGGGTACCGCCGGCAAATCGCTGTCGGTGCGCCCGGTGTCGCGGACATAATTCAATCCCAGGCTGATGTTCAGGTTCGGAAGCACGTTGAAAGTGTCGCCTACGTAACCTTCGATGCGCGTGTCGAAGTGCCCGCCGGTGGACCGGTTGAATGCTGAGTTCTCACTGAAATTTCCCAGGCCGTTGAAAATCGTGATCGTGCCCACGGGATAATTCAGCGGGTTATCGGCCGCTCCCCGCAGATCGCCGGGCACAAGCGGCAAAAGGCTGGGGTTGGTATTGATCGCATGGATCACGTCGAGTCCATTCGAACTGGTCACCGACGGCCCGTAATTTCTCGGCGCATAGAAATCCCCCTGCGTAATGCGGTGAATCGCTCCTCCAAATCGTATGGTGTGATTCACCTTATAAGCGGTGCTGCTGTCGTAGCGTCCGAAGAGGTCGCGCTGGATGGTTTGTCGGGGACCAGCGACGCTCGGTCCCAGCGCATACGATCCGATCTGCATGTGAAAAGGCGCCGTCGGAAAAACTACCGAATCCTTGAGATCGGGATTGATCGCATTCACCAGTTTCTGATAGCCAAAACGGGCGCTGTTTACAAACCGGCCGTGGTTCCAATCGAGGCCGATCACGGCAGCGGGAACGTTGATCTGATTGCGAAAATTCGAGAGGCTGTCGGACGGGCCGACGCCGTTAAAGTTATCGTAGCTGAGTCGCGCGAAGCCCTTCATGTTTTCGCTGAAGTTGTAATCCAGACGCGCCGTGAACAGGTTCTCGCGAAAATAAGCGCTTTGCAGGCTGGTACCGTTGAAAGCAGGGAAGCCGAGGTCGATCGGAAAAACGCCATCCTGCTTGGTGCGTTCCCCGCCGACGAACAGAAACGCTTTATCTGGGATCAGCGCGCCCCCTGCCCCGAATCCATACTGCTGCCGGCTATACTTCGGACTTCCCGAGGGAAACCCGGCGAGGCCAAGAACGCGATCACGCAGATTTCCGAACATGTCACCGTGCCATTCATCTCCACCGGAGCGCGTGGTCACCCGCACCGCGCCCGTCGCATTCAGGGATTGAAATACTTCCGGCGTGACCCGCGATACGATCACTTCGCGCACTGCATCCGCGGGCATGTTCAGCGTGGACGCCCCTTTGGTCTCGTCCATGGACTCGACTTCATCCAAGTCGAAGTGCGTAGTTCGTCCAGTTTGGCCCTCGATCGAGAGCGACTGGGTTCCGCTTTTTCCTGGTTCGTAGACCCTTCCATCCACGGCCTGCACACCGGCCTCGAGATGTCCTGCATTCAGATAGTTCCGCCCATTAATCGGCAGCCGGTCGGGGAGGTCGCCAGGAAATCTGCTCTCCAGCCGCAGCGGCCCCGGATTGATCCATTCCAGCTTGAAATCCGCTGTGGCCGCCGCTCCCAGCGCCACGGTCGCGCTGCCCTCGGCGGGAATCATGTCGCGTCCTTCAACCCTTACCGCGTAAGCCCCCGGCGGCACCCCTTCGGTGACATACTTCCCGTCCTTACCGGTGCGGGTCACGCCTCTGGTGTCCGCTGCCTGGGAGCTGTATAAAACTCGCGCGCCTTCTACCGGGGCGCCGACGTCATCGAGCACTGTGCCTTGAATGGTGCCGGTCGTGGGATTTTCCGGGGTTTCTTCCTGCGCCCACAGCGTAACCGCGAGCGCAATCACGACGAGCCATGGGCCGATTAGCAGGGAACGACGAACGTGCGAGCCAGCGCAATCGAGCAAAATGCCACTCTCCTGGGAGGCAGAGCCTCAAATAGAACCTGGAAGCGAGTCCGCGTCCAAGGATCCTGGTTTCTGATGAATTCGAATAGAACAGTTTACTAGATGCGCCCACATGCACGGGGCGCTGTACGCGTTTTGTCAGCGGATCAATACCCTGCCGCTGAGCTGCGAGCCGCGAGCTTCGAGCTCTGAGCAAACCCGTGCCCGGGGCTCGCAGGTCGTAGTTTGCAGCTTGCAGCTCGGATCAGAATGTCCCCTTGTGGGTGTAGTATCCCGCCCGATAATGCGATTGATAAGGACCTCCCGGCGGCGCATTGGTCAGGTCCACCCGCAACTGCCGGAATTCCGAATTCGAATAGCGCTGGGATGGATAGTAAGCCAGCAGATACTGCGTCCGCAGCTCGTCACTGATCTGGCGGAAGGCGTTGTCTAATTGCGCCAGGGATTTGGCATAGTAGTACTTGCCGCCCGTATCCGTGGAAATCTGAATCAGAGCGTGCTCGCCGCCGGTGTCGCGTCCCGCGCTGGCTTCGATGGGCACGACGATGATGCTGTAAATGATTGCTTCCGCCTCTTGCGCGGCGCGCAATGCGTCTTTGTAGTCCACCTGGCTCATGGTGTCGCCGCCGTCGGTAATCACCACCATTACTTTTCTTCCCTGCCGCCGGCTCAGCGAATGAGAGGCCAGGAACACGGCGTCATAAAGCGCCGTCGCCGAGCCATTGCGCTCGTGGTCGATTCCGGCGTCAATTTTTTTCAAATCTGAGGTAAACGGCACCAACTCGCTTACCGTCTCGCTGAACTTGTAGACGGCGAGTCCATCTTCAGGACGCACAATCGCGTGCGCAAACTTGCGCGCCGAAATCAGCTCCAGCGGCAGATCTTTCCTCGTGCTCAGGCTGGTATCCACCGCCAGCACAATCGACAGCGGAAGAGCCGACTCCTTGCTGAAAATCGCGATCGTCTGCTCTTTGCCGTCTTCCTTCAATCGAAAATTGTCTTTCTGAAGATTCGCCACCGGAGCACCGCTCGCATCGGTCACGGTCACAAACACGTTCACCAGCTTTACGTCGACCTTGAGAGTGGTTTCCGGTTCCTCGGCCCGCAAAGCGGCGGTGCACAAGGTAAAGGTGCAAACCAACAGACAGACCACAAGCTGCGAGCTTCGAGCTTCGAGCCACAAGCAAGCCCTGGCCTTCTTCGCTCGGAGCCCGCAGCCCGCAGCTCTCAGCACGTTGGGGATTCGCTTCATTTGAGAGTTAGTGATTAGGATGCAGGCTGCTCCCCGGTTGCGCCTCCCGGACGTCGAATTTCTTCTGGAAATGCCTCCCCGTCCGCCCATACCGCCCCATCTTCAAAGTACTCTTTCTTCCAGATCGGCACCGTTTTCTTCAGCGTGTCGATGATCCAGCGGCAAGCCTCGAAGGCTGCGCCCCGATGCGCTGCAGCCACCACGATCAATACGCTGGTCTCCCCAATTTCCAGTCGACCGACCCGATGAACAATGGACACCGCCGCCACCGCAAAACGCTCCTGCGCCGCCGCCGCCAGCGATTCCATCTGCTTCAGTGCCATCGCTTCATACGCTTCATAGTCCAGATAGAACGTGCGGCGGCCTCGCGTGTTGTCCCGCACAATCCCGTCGAAAATCACGGCCGCGCCATCCGGCGGACGCTTCAACCGCTCGACAACAGCCTGTGTATCAATCCGGTCACGACCAATCCGAACTTCTCCTCGAACTTCGCCCTCATCAAACGACCCGCCGCTCACCGGCGGCAACAGAGCGACTTCATCCCCCTCGTGCAGCATCCGGTCCGATCCCGAATATTCCTGATTCACGGCAATCGCGAGCGAGGGTACCATGGGCTCGATCCGCGGCGCCTCACCAGCATAATAAAGGAGGAGCTCCCGAACTCTCGCACCCTCCGGCAGAACCACCGTCTCGGCCGACCGTCCGATTACGTCTTTGAGCATTCCAAAGATAAGCACGCCAATCTTCATTCGAAGTTTCTCGTAGAGGGGCTCAGTCGCCCTTCCGCGGATGGATTCTCGGGCATTATCTCGTTCCACGAGCACACATCTGGGCTGGGTACTGGGTACTGCACTCGCGTCATTAGTGTAGCGCGCCGGATTGCCAAAAGTACCTGTCCCTCGGTGCAGTCTTGTTACTTGGCCTTGGATTCCGTCCAATTACCTCCGTAATCGTGCATTCGGTCACTTTCCCGCTTAGTCTTGACCAGATCACACTATCTGAGAGGAGGCTGTTATCGCTAACCCGGTCCAGACCGATACCAGCCGCGGTGCGTCCGCCCGCTCTTTCATCCACAGCCTCAATATTCTGATTAAGTACACCAGGCTGTATGGAACGACTCACAAACGCACCGAAGGTCAGTTCCAGAGCACGTGGAACGAACTCCAGCAGGCGCTGCCCAAAACCGGGGATACAGGTTTTCTGCTCGGCGTATCCGACAACAAACTTCTTCTCGATGGCATCCCCCTAGAAGCCGGACAAGCCGAGCGCAGCTTCGCACAGTTGTTGAATGCCGCCGGGCTTTGCAGCATCCTGTTTTCCAACAAAGTGACGATCGAAGACTTCACGCGCCTGACCCAGGCTTTTGCCATGGGCGGCTCAAAAGCGCAGGACTTCGCCAAACAGATTAAAGAGACGCTGGGAGATAAAAAAGACTCCTCCATCCGTATTAATGAGGTCAAGTTCGTCGCCGCCGATCCCGTCACCGGCGAACTTTCCATCGCCGCCCAGCTGGCCGCCCAGTCGCTTGGTCCCGAATTCAAGGATTGGTTGAACGATCCTCAGAAACTTCTGCAGTTGATTGCCGCCGCTCAGGGAGCCAGCGCCGGAGGCGGCGCGGGCGTGCCTTTTGGCAGTGTGCCCAGCATCCCGTTGCCCGGCGGCATGGTCCCCGGAACATCGTCCGGCGGAGCGCCCGGCGGGACCTCGGTCGGTGGAAATTGGATGGGTGGCGTCGTTCCCTTACAGGAAGAAGAAGTCATCCAGACGATTCGCCTGCTGACCCATTTTGGACAGGCGATGCAGGATCCTAACGCCCCCACGCAAACTCTTCAGGTCGAACTCACCAAAGCTCCCGAAGCTACCAAGGTCAACCTCGCCCAGTTGCTGGGGAGTCTGGCCGCGCAGGCATCTCAGAACACCACCAGCGACGGCAATGACACTCCGCTTTTGATGAAGGCCGCCGAAAGCATGGCCATCAAGTTCGCTCTGGACCGCTACCAGCGGGGCGAAGTCAAGGTCAATGCCGTCCACGAGATGATGGAGCACATGAGCCGGCAGATGGACACGCTGCGCCAGATCCTGCGCGTTCAGGAAGACAAGTTATCCAAGGCCGGAGTCCTGGTTGAATCCCACGCCGACATTCTCGACCGCATGTTCTGGGCTGAGATTCCCGAAGCCGGCAAGAAAAGCGTTTTGCTTTCGAGCGAAGCAACCTGCGTACCGCCGCGCAATATTCGCCAGTTCGTCGAACTCCTTATTGAGCGCGACGACAATGAGATTGCGGCCAAGATTCTCTCCAATTACTGCAGTGGTCTGGAGTCCCCGGAAGCCGACCTCCGGCGCAAGACGGCCAGCGGACTGTCGCAACTCGCCGACCTCTATGCCACCGTGCCCAACGAAGTCATGCCCAACGCGATGGCTATGATCGGCGAGAAGCTGGGCCAGGAAAACGATTCTGAAATCCAGAGCCTGCTGAGCGCCGCCTTCGCACGCTTCGGGCAGGAAGCATGCGCCCGCAAGCGGTACAAAGCCATCGCCGAACTCTGCTACTCGCTGGAACGGGTGGCCCAACAACGGCCGGCCCTGGTGCAGGATCTCCGCTCGCGCGTCGGCATCGAAAACCGCCTGCCCGAGATGATCGAAGAAGCCATCAATGCCGATCAGGTCCCGGACGATCTCATCAATGTGCTGCAGCAGCTTCCCAGGCATTCCGTCGAACACCTCGCCGACCGGTTCTTCCGGGCGCGAAAACGGGTCGAATGCGATCGCATTGTTGAACTGGTCGGCGAACTCGGTCAGCCCGCGATCAACGATCTGCGTGAGATTTTGCGCAAGGGACAGCCACGCCAGGCTGCCTCCACCGTCGGCCTTTTAAGCCGCCTTGCGGTCAGCTCCCTGTTGGATTTGCTGCCCTCCCGCATGGGAGAGTTCAACCGTTTTTATCAGGATGTGATCGTCCGCCAGATCGCCTATGGCGCTGCAGCAGACCGTGGACGCACGCTGCTTGAATTGCTGGAACTGCTCGACGCGCTCATTTTACCCGAGGCGATCGACGAGATCGGCATGAGCCAGGACCGCAGCGCCAGTTCCAGTGTGATCGCACTCGCCGCCGCCGGCGAAGCGCACAACCGGCCTCCATTCGTCCAATTGAAAGCCATCGAGTCGCTGGGCCGCCTGCGCGAGGTCGAAGCCGTTCCCGTTCTGCGCGCCGTCCTCAGCGAGAAAAAACTCTTTGGGTACAGCCAGCACCGCGAATTGAGAATTGCTGCGATTCAGGCCTTGATCAAGATTGATCCCCGCTTTGGCACTCAGGCTCTCGCCGAAAGCGGCCTGGAACCGGGAGAACTGACCATCGCTCCACTCGATCCCGGCCCCGGATGTCCATGGGTCCGGCAGCGCCGCTACGAGCGCATCGTCCTGCCCCGTCCTCTCTCCGCCACACTTTCCAGTTCCTGGGGAAAGTCGAACATCATCATGCGGGAGATGAGCCTCGGCGGTGGTATGGGCACACGCAACGACAATCTCCGGGTCGGCTCCGAAGCCCACGTCGAAATCTCTGTGGGCGTGAAGAAGATCCGCGGCGAGGTTCTGCTCCGCCGCGCCCGTGTCAATGAAATCGGTTTTGAGTTCGTCAGCATGGATCTTGACAGCCGCTACCGCCTGCGGCGCGTCCTGGTCGAGGCCCTGCAGAGGGTCCTCGACAATCGCTCCACCACCTGGGACGGCGAACGAAGCTAGAGAAAGGTCTCAGGAAAGCCGCCTGACCACTCAGCCAACAAAAAACCCCTGCGCTCGCAGGGGGTTTTCATTTAGCAAGTTCCACATAAAACGCGTGCAGTGACCTGACGCTTACACCACCTTCACGAAAATAATTACCAGCGTGAACAGCACCAGCGATTCGATGAAAGCGAGGCCGAGAATCTGCGCGACCATGATTCCGGGACGTGCCGCGGGATTGCGTCCCAGCGCTTCGCAAGCTGCTCCAGCCACTTTTCCCTGGCCGAGCGCGGCCAAGCCAGCCGCTAGTGCAATCGCAAAACCGGAGGTCAAAGCCACCCAGTTCGTGCCCCCCGCCGCTCCCGGTGTGCCTTGCGCAAACGCCGGCACCGCCATCACCGACGCTATCAACATGACCAACATCAGCATCACAAATTTCCGCATTGTGGTTCTCCTTTATGAATTGCTCCCAGTGGGTGGTTGACGCCGTGCGTTAAAGCCGACGCCCTCACGCTGAGAGCAGGTCTTAGCTGTCAGGTCTCAGGTCGCAGGAAAATCTTGCCATTGAATTTCCTAAGACCAGACACCTGAGACCTGAGACCTGCTTTTAGTGTTCCTGCCCTGTCGCCTCGCCCAGATAGACGCAGGCCAGCAAAACAAAAATATACGTCTGGATAAACGACACGCCGATGTGCAATCCCTCGAACACGACCGGGATGCCGAGCGGTATCAAGGAAAAGAACACCAGCGTCACCATCTCTCCGGCAAACATGTTGGCAAAAAGACGAATGGTCAGCGACATGACGCGAGCGGCATGGCTGAAAAGCTCGATCGGAAACAGCAGGAATGGCAGAAGCAGACGCATGACCAGAGGCATTTCTTTATCCTGCGGCCCCATAAAGTGCTTCAAATATCCAACCGGCCCGTTCGTCCGCACACCTTGAAAGTGGTAGTAAAACCAGGTCAGCAGCGCGCATCCCAGCGGAACGATCGGCACGGCCGTCGGCGATTCCAGTCCCGGAACCAGGCCAATCAGATTGCAGCCCAGAATAAACATGCCGAGCGCAATGAGGTAGGGGACGTACTTTGAAGCATGATGCCCAATCACTTCGTCGGCCATGTTGTCGACGAATCCGTAAATGCCTTCCATGGTGTGCTGCAACCCACCCGGACGCTCCACCGAAAGGCTGGCGCGCACAGCGATAAAAAATATTGTAAGCAGCAGCACCACCAGCAACTCCATCGCGAAACTATTGGAGATGGGAGTCGCCGGATGTTTCACATGAATGTGGAGGGCGTGCAGCAACGCCAGTACCTGTGGGCCGAACAGACGATTTAAGAAGGCGGTGAAGGTCAGTTGTTCCATTGTTAAGAGACCAAATACTTATCCAGAATTTGTCATCCCGAGCAAAGCGAGGGATCTGCAGCTTCTTCTCGTCAGCAAACTGCAGATCCCTCGCTTCGCTCGGATGACAACTCGAAGCTACCGCCTCCGAGCTACGGCGTGCGCCGGAAGGCGGCATATCCCTGCCATGCCGCCTCCGCCATCAGGGCAGCCACCGGCACACACAAGCCCCACAGAAAGCCGCGGAAAGCCTGGGAAGAACTCTTGAATATAGCATAGGCAGCGGCTCCCACCAACCCGTAGCGCACCACGAAGCGCAGGACGATCCAGCCGCCTTTTTCGCGACTGTTCCGGTTGACGATACGGTCGGCCAGTCCTTCGACGCCGCGCGTCAGCGACCTGAAATTAACGTAGGAAACCGCGGCCCCCAAGGCAAATCCCACCGCTCCAGCCCAGCGGTAGAGCCAGAACGCCGGCCCCAGCAGCAGCACGCTGACCACCACCATATTGCGCAGGACGCGAGGAATGACGTACTCATAGGCCACCGGCTCATCGATCAAGCGATCTTCAATCATGCGATCGTGAATCATGCGATCTTGAATCGCCTCATCGTGAGCGTCGGCGCGTCCGTCGAGATGCTCCCGCTCATTCATCCCTTATCACTTATCTTTGTAAGCGCCCATGGCCATTCGGACCATCTGCCAGAATCCAACCACCGCGCCAAACAACATCCCGACCAGATAGAGCCACTTGGTATGCAGCCAATAATCGGCAAGCTTGCCCAAAAAGAATCCCAGCAGGATCGCCGCTGGAATGATAAAGCCGATCTCCGAATAGCGAGCGAGCGAGATCAGAGGGTCTTTCTT
>OBLU010002908.1_pt1 | contig 15567 bp, 11 predicted proteins | sample 1518681 | NCBI WGS metagenome assembly OBLU01 (sample SAMEA3539304, study PRJEB22396) | soil metagenome | biome: tundra; feature: field; material: soil | place: USA | collected 2010-05 | depth 0.15 m
AACATCGCGGTCGATAACAAGAAGGCGACCTTTGCCGCGCTCGAACATCTGGTCACGCTTGGCCACCGGCGCATCGCGTTCTTTAAAGGGCATCACGGCAGCTCGGATACGGAATATCGGTGGAAGGGAATTCTGCGAGCGGCAGCGCAACTTGGCATTGAAGTGCGTCCAGAGCTAACCATTCAATTGCAACGGGACGCGAAAAATCCTGGGCCTTCGCTTCCTGAAGAAGGCTATGCAACCGCGCAGGAGTTGCTGGCCGCCGGGAAGCGTTTTACCGCATTGTTTGCCTTCAACGATATTTCGGCAATCGGCGCGGTGCGTGCGTTTCGCGATGCGGGATTGCGCGTGCCGGAGGATGTTTCGGTGGTGGGCTTCGATGATATCCAGGCGGCGGCATATCTGACTCCACGACTCACCACGGTGCGGCAACCGCTGCGGCAGATGGGAGAGATGGCCGCCAAGCAGTTGTTGATGCGGATTTCCAATGGCCATGCCAAAGCGCCGCAGCTGATTTCGATGGCGCCTGAACTGGTCGTGCGCGAGTCGACGGGTCCGGCTCGCGTGTTGTAGACGGAGTAAAGCGTGGACCGTAGTCAGAGAACTTCAGGGCTTTGCCGATTCTTTTTTTGTGGCTTCCAACGGCTGGTAGACGCGCACGTAATCCACCAGCATGCTTTGCGGGAACACTGTGTTGGAGTCCGGGTTTCCGGGCCAGTCGCCACCCACCGCCAGATTAAGGATCAGAAAGAAGGGCTTGTCGAAAACCCACTTCCATCCGGGTTTGAGGTCGGCGCGCGTGCGGCGCACGTAGAGATCCTTATCAACGTAGAAGCTGATGGACTCGGGATCCCACTCGATGGCGAAGATGTGGAAGTCTTCGGCGAAGCGCTGCTTTGCGGGGAGTTTGTAGGGTGCCTCGATACCTGTGTCGCCGATGTATCCGGGTCCGTGAATCGAGCCGTGAATGATGCCGGGTTCCTTACCGATGTTCTCCATGATGTCGATCTCGCCGCATGCAGGCCAGCCGACCTTATCGATGTCGTCACCGAGCATCCAGAAGGCCGGCCACATCCCCTGACCGTAGGGAATTTTGATGCGGGCTTCAAAGCGGCCGTAGGTTTGGGAAAATTTGCCGAAGGTTTTGAGACGCGCCGAGGTGTAGTTTCGTTTGACTCCGTCTGGGCCAGTGTACTTTTCCGGCAGCGCCCTGATCACCAGATTGCCATCATGCACCGATGCGTTCTCGCTGCGATCGGTATAGTACTCAAGCTCCTGATTGCCCCAGCCGTCGCCGCCGGTTTCAACAACCCACTTGGTGCGATCAACGGAGGATCCGTCGGGACCGTTGAATTCGTCGCTCCAAACCAGCTTCCAACCGTTGCTGGTTGGGGGAGCCGCAGGGTTTTGAGAAAAGCAGGTTATTGCCCGGCTAATAACGATGAGCGCACACAGCGAGAGAAACCGTATCCGTGTCGTTTGCATAAAGAACTCCGGGTGCTAAGCGCGTTGCGGTAGAACGCGGCATTCATGAGTTGTGAGTTGGCACATTATTGCAAACAAACCAGGAGAATGCGATGTCGATGGAAAAAACGAGGCGGGAGTTTTTAAGATCTACTGCTGTGGGCTTAGCAGCCGTCGCCACGGCTCGCGCGTTGCCCGTCGCCGGCATCGACGCCCCAAGCCAAGCGGGAGAGATTGCTGCCTGGGTGACGAGCGGAAAAGGTCGCTTTGCCCCGACGAGTGGGCTTCGGTGGCAGACCGCGTCCGCCAAGCCTCCCGAGCAAGCGATTGTTCTCAATCCGGACAAGGAGTTTCAAACGATTCTCGGTTTCGGCGCGGCATTTACTGACGCTGCCTGCTACACCTTCAACCGGCTCTCGCCGGCGGCGCGCGAATCCCTGTTTCACGAACTGTTCCATCCATCGGAGATGGGGCTCAACGTTTGCCGCACGTGCATCGGATCGAGCGACTACTCGACCAAGGTGTACAGCTACGACGAAGGAGAAGCCGATCCAGAATTAAAACGCTTTTCGATTGAGCAAGACCGCCATTACATTCTGCCGATGTTGCGCGAGGCCCGAAAGGCGAATCCGGAGATTTTTCTTTTTTCTTCACCGTGGAGCCCGCCGGGCTGGATGAAGGCCGGAGGATCCATGCTCGGCGGATCGATGCGACGCCGGTACATGCCGGCCTACGCACATTACTTCCTGAAGTTTCTTCAGGCCTACGCTGAGGAAGGAGTTCCGATTCAGGCCGTCACACCACAAAACGAAGTGGACACCGACCAGGATGGACGGATGCCGGCATGCATTTGGCCGCAAGAGTACGAAATCGAGTTCGTACGCGACCACCTGGGGCCGTTGCTCGAAAAGCAGGGCCTCTCGACGAAGATCTGGATTCTCGATCACAACTACAATTTGTGGGGCCGCGCGGTGGCGGAACTCGATGACCCAGGCTTGCGGAAGTACTGCAATGCGATTGCCTGGCATGGCTACGTCGGAACTCCGGAGATGATGACCAAGGCGCATGAGGCTCATCCAGACGCGGAGATGTATTGGACCGAAGGAGGGCCGGACTACACGAGCCCCGACTATTTAACGGACTGGGCAAAGTGGGGAGAGACTTTTACCGCGGCTCTGCGCAACTGGTGCGGGGCGGTTACCGGGTGGAATCTGGCGCTGGACGAGCTCGGCCGGCCGAACATTGGGCCCTTTCCTTGTGGCGGTCTGGTGACGATTCACTCCCAGACTCGGGAAATCACGCGCAGCGGACAATACTGGGCGTTCGCGCATTTTTCCCGCGTCATTCGCCGGGGCGCACGCCGCTTCGATTCCGAGAGTACGCTGACTGGGATCAGCCATGTGGCCTTCGTAAATCCGGATGGAACACGGGTGTTGGTGGTGATCAACCCCGGACCCGCGCAAACGGCAACGGTGCAAATCGGAGCGATGAAGGCGGACATTGCTCTGGACAAGGATTCCGTGACCACATGGGTGTGGTCGAAAGCAGGGTGAGTTTGGCGAATTCCATGTCAGGTGTTCAGTTCCAGCCCGCAATCGCCGGGACGCAGCTGATTTGCTTTCTGGCTCTCAGTCTTGTGGCGTGCGGGGGTGGCGGGAACCAGTCGGTGCCGTTTAACCCGAAAGGTCCGAATGCGCAAGTTGTCGTGACCACGGGTGACCAGGCCATGCTGCTCCAGCCTCGACCAACGGTGACGTTCGGGACGGGCGGGAGCCAGAACTCGCAAGTCATCACCGTGAATGAGGCCACGCAATACCAGACGATCGACGGCTTCGGCGCTTCGCTCACCGACTCCTCTGCCTGGGTGATCTGGAACGATCTGAATTCTTCGCAGCAATCCGCGCTGATGCAGAAGCTGTTCAGCCCGACGACGGGGATCGGCCTGAGTTTCCTTCGCCAACCGATGGGGGCCACCGATTTCGCGGTAAACGGCAACTACAGTTATGACGATGTTCCAGCTGGGCAAACCGACCCGCAACTCGTCGATTTCTCCATTGCGCATGACACGACTTACATCATTCCCTTGTTGCAGCAAGCGCTCGCGATCAACCCCGCCGCTAAAGTGGTGGCGCTCCCGTGGAGTCCGCCAGCATGGATGAAGGTTAGCGGCACGATGAATGGCGGGAACGTGAACACAGTTTACTTTCCCAGCTTGTCACAGTATTTCGTCCTGTATCTGCAGGCGTATCAGCAGGCGGGAGTTCCGATTTACGCCATCTCGGTGCAGAACGAACCGCTGAATTCGACCAGTTCTTACCCGAGCGAGTATCTGGCTGCCAGCGACGAATCAGATTTCATTGCCAACTATCTTGGGCCGGCGCTGAACAATGCCGGCCTGGGCGCGGTGAAGATTCTCGCCTATGAGCATAACTGGGACAACACAGATTATCCGGAGTCCGTTCTCGCTAGCTCTGCTTTCCCCTATGTCGCAGGCAGTTCCTTTCACTGTTACAACGGCGATGTGAGCGCGCAATTGGCAGTGAAAACCGCCTACCCCGGCAAGGACATCTGGTTCACGGAATGTAGCGGCACGGTGGGGTCTAACTTCGCAGGTGATCTGGTGTGGAACTCAGAAAACCTGCTGATTGGCGCAACCCGCAACTGGGCGCGCAGCATTTCACTGTGGAACCTCGCCCTTGATCAGAACTCTGGACCAACAAATGGCGGCTGCTTGAATTGCCGAGGGGTGGTGACCGTGGACCCCCGCACGTCTCCAGCGACCATAACCTACAACGTTGAATATTACGTGCTCGGCCATTTGGCTAAGTTTGTCGTTCCGGGGGCCCACCGCATCGATTCCAACACGTTCAACGCCAACGGGATCGAGGACGTTGCATTTCAGAATCCCGATGGCTCTGTCGTCCTATTCGCGCTGAACTCGGGGAGTGCCCCAGAGACCTTCTCCGTGAGTTGGAAGGACTCCTACTTCAATTACACTCTGCCTGCCCAATCGGTTGCGACCTTCGAATGGAAGTAACCACGAATCTCGCATGGGCCTCCAGATCGCCGGGATCTGGACTCCGCGATCGGTGAATTACACTGGATGGCTTCCTTCTGGAAGCCCATCCCTCTTTTGAAAACTATGCGAACTCTGCTGATCGTCAGTGCGGCTCTTGTACTTGCATCTCTTGCCGTGGCACAAGCCCAGCACGGGCTCAACCTCATGCCCATGCCGTCCTTTGTCCAACCTGGAGTTGGGCAGCTGCCGGTTGATCGATCTTTCTCCGTTGCGATCACGGGTTTCAGGGATGCAACGCTGGAGCGCGGAGTACAGAGGTTTGTTGCCGAGCTTTCTCGCCAAACGGGAATGTCCCTCAAGCAGAAACCTGCCGACTCGACCAATCCGACTCTGCTGATCTGCGCCGGTCACGGCAGTGAGAGAGTGCAGAGACTCGGTGAGGATGAATCTTACGAGCTAGTGGTCAACGAGTCAGTTGCGAAGCTCACCGCACCCAGTCCTCTGGGCATCCTGCATGGCCTTCAGACCGTCCTTCAACTGGTGGAGACCACCGCAAACGGATTCGTCGTGCCGGTGGTGACGATTAAGGATCAGCCCCGGTTCGCCTGGCGCGGCCTGCTCATTGACGTTGGCCGCCACTTCATTCCGCTGGACGTGCTCAAACGCAACCTCGATGGAATGGCAGCGGTGAAGATGAATGTTCTGCACTGGCACCTGTATGACAACGAAGGTTTCCGCGTCGAGAGCAGGCGTTTCCCCAAGTTGCAGGAAGCTGGGTCCGACGGGCTGTATTACACGCAAGACGAGATTCGCGACTTCGTGGCCTACGCCCATGATCGCGGAATCCGTGTGGTCCCTGAGTTCGAAATGCCGGGCCACAGCCGTTCATTGTTTGCCGGATATCCGGAACTCGCCAGCGGGCGGGGTCCCTACAAGGTCGAACCCGGCGGCGTTGATGCCGTCATGGATCCAACGCGGGAGGAGACGTACAAGTTTATCGACAAGTTCATTGATGAGATGGCCAAGCTCTTCCCGGACGACTATTTTCATATTGGCGGAGACGAGGTCAACGGCCAGCAGTGGGACGCCAATCCGAAAATCCAGGCTTTCATCCATGCTCACGGGATGAAAAACAACCAGGATCTACAAGCTTACTTCAATCAACGCTTGCAGAAGATCTTGAACAAGCACCACAAGATCATGATGGGATGGGACGAGGTACTGCATCCTGATTTGCCGAAGACCGTCGTCGTGCAGTCCTGGCGTGGGCAACAGTCGTTGGCAACCGCGGCTCAGCAAGGCTACCGCAGCTTGCTCTCCTTCGGTTACTATCTCGACCTGATGTGGCCGGCTTCGCGGCACTATACCGAGGACCCGATGAGCGGCGCGGCGGCTTCGCTGAATCCAGAGGAGAAGAGCCGCATCCTTGGTGGCGAGGCTTGCATGTGGTCGGAGTGGGTTACTGCCGAGAACATCGATTCCAGAATCTGGCCGCGCAATGCTGCGATTGCTGAACGCCTGTGGTCTCCGCCCGAGGTGCAAGATCCGGGCTCGATGTACACGAGGCTCGACCAGTTAAGTTGGCATCTCGAGTGGCTTGGCCTGACGCATAGATCCTTCATGATCTCCGCGCTGTACCGCATGGCGGGAACGGACGACATCGCGGCGCTTCGCACCCTTGCGGAAGTCGTCGAACCGGTGAAGGACTATGCCCGCATGAATAGTTTGAAAACCGCCTGGGATTTTCGGGCCCCTCTAAACCGGCTGGCGGATGCAGCTAGTCCGGAGAGCGATCCAGCGCGGCATTTTCGCGATTCTGTGCAGGCGTACGTCGCAAGCGGTTATACCAACCGGGCCGCCGAAGGAGAGATTCGGACATTTCTCGCCGCTTGGCGTGACAATGATGCGAGACTGCGTCCACTTCTGGAACAATCTTTTCTGCTGCATGAACTCGTGCCCATTTCCGAGGACCTTTCAACCCTTGGAGTGGCTGGGTTGTTGGCGCTTGATCATCTCGATAGATCCGAACCCTCCCCGGAGTCGTGGAGGGTTCAACAACTCGCATTAGTCGAGCGCGCAAGAACTCCCAAAGCTGACCTACAGCTCATGGTGGTTGCAGCGGTACAGCAGTTGATTGAAGCCAGTGCAGGGCAGACACAGAAGCCGTGAGCCTGTATCCTGCAGGTCTATTCGCCATAGTTGGTGGACAGCCCAATCGAGTTTTGGTTAGGCATGGGGGCATGCGAACTGCTAGCATTTCTCCCCGTTCTCACAAAAGTTTGAATCGAGAGTGATGGTATCCACATATGTTCTCTCCACTGGGAATTTCGCGCAGGAGATTCATGAAGTCGGCCTCGCTGATGACTGCGGGGATTGTGGTTCCAGGCCGTTGGCTCCCAGGAGCGCTGGCCGCCGCTTCGGCGCTGCAACCGCTGGAACAGTTTGATTACGGCGATGTAGTACTGACGAGTGAGCTCCATGAGAAGCAGCTTGAGGAAACTCATTCCGTCCTCATGGGATTGAGCGACGACAGTCTACTGAAGCCGCTGCGTCAGATGAGCGGCCAGCCCGCTCCTGGCGAGGATCTCGGTGGCTGGTACCACTACAATCCCGATTACAAGTGGGGCAAAGACGAAGATGGATTTGCTCCCAGCTGTACTTTTGGCCAATGGGTCTCGGCCCTGGCCCGCATGTATGCCATCCGGCGGGATCAGCCTACGCGTGACAAAGTGCTCCGCTTGAACCGCTTGTATGCGCAGACGATTTCGGGCGATTACTACGACAAGAACCGCTTTCCCACCTACTGCTACGACAAGATCGTCTGTGGGTTGATCGATTCGCACCGATACGTTGGCGATCCCGATGCTTTCTCGATTCTCGAACGCACCACCAATACTGCTCTGCCCCATTTTCCGAAGCACGCCGTGGAACACGGAAAAGAATGGCGTGCGAACAAAGATCAGAGTTGGACGTGGGATGAGTCCTACACGATCTCAGAAAATCTCTTTCTCGCATACCAACGCGGCGCCGGGGATCGGTATCGCGAACTGGCGCGGCAGTATCTCGACGATGAGTATTACGATCCCCTGTCTGAAGGTCGCAATGTGCTCGCCGGCAGACATGCCTACAGTTATGTAAATTCGTTGAGCTCGGCAATGCAAGCCTACCTGACTCTGGGTAGCGAGAAACATCTTCGTGCCGCAACCAACGCTTTTGACATGCTCTCGGAGCAAAGCTTTGTCACTGGAGGCTGGGGACCGGATGAGCAGCTTCGCGCTCCCGACAGTCCAGACGTTTATGCCAGTCTTACCGGAAGCCATAGCAGCTTTGAAACACCGTGCGGTTCGTACGCGCACTTCAAGCTCACACGCTACCTGCTGCGCGTGACTCGCGAGTCGCGATATGGAGACAGCATGGAGCGCATGATGTACAACACCGTGCTGGGGGCGAAGCCGTTAATGGCCGACGGGCGGACTTTCTATTACTCCGACTACAACTTTAAGGGTCACAAGGTTTACTCGGACACTCAGCACTGGGCCTGCTGCTCGGGAACGCTTCCCCAAGTAGCAGCCGATTATCGCATCAACACCTATTTCCGCGATCCTCAAGGCGCATGGGTGAATTTGTACATCCCGTCGACCCTGCGATGGACACAAGAGGGCACACAAGTCGTCCTGACGCAACAAAGCCGATATCCGTTTGACACCATGGTGCAATTCGATGTGAAGACATCGAAGGCAACGGATTTTATTGTGAGGTTTCGGATTCCAACGTGGGCTGACGGATCGTCGATTTCGATAAACGGTCGCCGCGAGAAGGTGGCACCAACTCCTGGAAGTTTTGCTGCGATTCATCGCCAATGGAGCAGCGGCGATCGCGTCGAACTGGATTTGCCAATGAAGACGCGACTCGAACCGGTCGATCCACAGCATCCGCAGACGGTCGCCTTACTATTCGGACCGCTCGTACTGTTTGCGGCTACGGATAATCCATCGTCGCTGACCAGAGCGGACTTGCTGGCTGCCAAGAGGATGGACCAGAGAAGCTGGCAAGTAAAAACCGCGGGCGGCACGATCAAGATGCTGCCGTTTACTGACATTGGGGACGAGCAGTATTCGACCTACCTACGCGTCGCGTAGATTAAAAAGACGGCCATGAAAGCGATTCCCAAAACCGGTTTCCTGCACTCTGAACCATGACCCACTTTCTTGAGGACATACTCCGCCAGCCCGTCGAACTGCAACGGACGATTGACTATCTCCGGGGAGCCGGTCGCCGTTGCCTGGCCGAAGCAGCCGCGACGATCCGCAGTGCCCGTCATGTCTATCTGACCGGAATTGGCAGCAGTTGGCACGCCGCCTTGACGGCAGCTCCTATATTCTCTCTTGGTGGTCATCCCGTGTACATGCAGGACGCCTCCGAACTCCTGCCGTTTGCCGCTATACCATCCGACGCCGTGATCATCGTCATTTCGCGAACGGGCCGAAGTATAGAAATCGTGCATCTGCTGGCAAAAGCCCGCGAGTGTGGCGCCATCGTCATCGCTGTGACAAATTCGGAAGACGGACCTCTGGCCCAGGAGGCGCAGGTCCCGATTGTGATCGGCGCCGAGTTCGATCACGGAATATCGGTCAATACCTATTCCACGTTAGCCGCAACCGCCGGAGCTTTAGCCAGCGCCAGCATTGGCGTCTTTGACGATGCCCTGACAACCTCACTATCGCGCGCGGTCGCCGCGGCCGCGTCATCGCTCGCCGGGTGGCGGCAGCAGATTGCGGAATCAGCCTGGCTCTTGCCCGGCAGCGTGTCTTACTTTCTGGCGCGCGGTTCGAGTCTGGGAACCTGCCATGAGGCCAGACTTCTGTGGGAGGAAGGTGTCAAGTCGCCGGCCACGGCCATGGGGACGGGAGCGTTCCGGCACGGGCCACAGGAGATGGTCACCGAAGGTGCGCGTTTCGGTATATGGATCGACGGGCGGAGCATGCGCGCCCAGGATTTGTCGGTGGCGCGAGATCTAATGCGGCTGGGCGCTTGCGTCATGCTGATTGGTCAAGATCTCCCGGAGCACGCCGGAGACCTGGTCTTCCGTCTGCCTAAAGTGCCTTCCGAGTGGCAATTCCTCATCGATGTCATTCCGGCGCAACTCGTCGCTGAGCGATTGGCAGGGCTGTCAGGGGTGGACTGTGATACTTTTCGTCTCTGTTCTTACATCGTCGAAGACGAATGGGGTTTGTCGCACGAGAAATCGGGAGCTCCGAAAGAGGAGACATAACCTTCGCTTTGGATGCCTCGCCTGTGAAACTGGCTTGGCCTGGCAAGGAACAGGCAGGGATATTTGATGATCGGTGCCGTTGACATCGGCGGAACAAAAATAGCGGTTGGCATGGTGACAGAGAGCGGGCAAGTATTGGCCCGGAAGGAGTCGCCCACCGATGCCGCTAGCTACGCGAACAGCTTGGCGACGATCGCCGGCCTGCTGCGTGAGACCGCACAACTTGCCAGTGTTGAAATCACCGGAATAGGGATTGGATCCACGGGTCCGGTAGACCCATTCACCGGAAAGTTTGGCGAAGTTGATTTTCTTCCCGGATGGCGCGGGCAGAATCCGGTGGAAGACTTGGCGCGCATATTCCAGGTGCAGGTAGCCCTGGAAAACGACGCCGATGCCGCCGCCCTCGCCGAGGCAGGTTGGGGTGCAGGAAAGAACAAGTCGCGACTCATCTATGTCACGGTTGGAACCGGGATTGGCGGCGGGATTGTCTTCGACGGACACCTTTATCGCGGCGTAGGTGGAGCTCATCCCGAACTTGGCCACCAGGTCATCGATCCCGCTGGACCGCTCTGTTCTTGCGGTTTCCGGGGCTGCTGGGAATCGCTGGCTGCGGGACCAGCGATGGTGGCATGGCTGGATGCGAATGCGTCGGCCGATTATCCGCATCGCGAACATCTCACCGCCAAGCGCATCTGCCAGCTCGCGGGGCAGGACGATGCTCTGGCTCACCAGGCGGTTGAGCGGGAGGCCTACTACCTGGGGATTGGTCTGGCCAACCTCATCAATCTGTTCACACCTGACGTCATTGTCTTAGGTGGCAGCTTGATGAAGAGCGCGCCCCTGTTTCTCGAAGGCATTCGTAAGTTCATTTGCCGCGGTTGCCGTTTTGTCCCATTCGAGAAGACCGAGCTCGCCCTGGCTTCGCTCGGAGAAGATAGCAATCTCATCGGCGCGGCAAGGGTCTGGCATGATGGCATTCAGCATGGAGTTCCACTTGCTTCCTGACCACCCCACCGCGGGCAGACCTCGGCAAAGGCCTTAAGGGACACTCATGGCAAGAAATCGCTACATGGTCGGTCTGGTTTTCCTCACGTTCTTCGTGATGTCCTTGTTGACCAATATTCTTGGGCCGATTGTGCCGGACATCATCAGCAGCTTTCACGTAAGCCTGACCGCCGCCGGATTTCTGGCCTTCGCTTTCTTCATTGCCTATGGGGTGATGTCGATTCCCGCCGGTTTTTTGGTGGAACGATTTACGGAAAAACCGGTAATGATTCTGGCCTTTCTGATGGGCGCGCTGGGATCGCTGAGCTTCGCGCTGTTTCCGCAATATCGCGTTGCCATCGTGTCATTGTTCGTGATGGGGGCCGGGATGGCCACGCTGCAAGTAGCGGTTAACCCTTTACTGCGCGTGGCGGGCGGTGAGGAACACTATGCTTTCAATTCAACCCTCGCCCAATTGGTTTTCGGCAGTGCGTCCTTCATTAGTCCGCGAATTTATTCTTATCTCGTCCTTAACCTCAAGGGTGCGTCCCTCGGCCAAAATGTTTTTCTTCGGGTTCTAGGAAGGCTAACCCCACCTGGCCTGCCGTGGGCTTCGATGTATTGGATTTTCGCGGCTTCCACATTGCTGATGGTCGTGGTTATATCTCTCTTCAGGTTTCCGCGTGTTCAACATACTGACGAAGAGAGTGCGGGATCGTGGGAAATGTATCGCAGCCTGGCGCGCCAACGAGTCGTCTGGATGTACTTTGTTGCCATGTTCGCCTACGTTGGTTGCGAGCAGGGCACGGCGGACTGGATTTCAAAATTCCTCTACCAATATCACGGTTTCGACCCTCATATCACGGGCGCAACTGCGGTTTCCTGGTTTTGGGGGCTGCTAACGGCGGGCTGTTCCATCGGCATGTTGCTGCTGAAAATATTTGACAGCCGCAAAGTATTGATCGGCGCGGGTGTCGGCGCGCTCTTCTGTCTCTCCGCTGCTCTGTTTGGACCGGCGAATGTATCTGTGATTGCCTTCCCAGCCATTGGCCTGTTCACTTCGGTGATGTGGCCGATTGTCATTTCGCTTGCGCTTAACTCGGTCGCCGAGCACCACGGTTCTTTCTCCGGGATCTTGAGCACCGCAGTCGTGGGCGGGGCCGTCGTTCCAGTAATTATCGGAAGCATCGGCGACCATCTTGGGCTGCGCGCCGGCTGCGCTTTTCTTTACGTCACATTTGGCTTTGTTTTCAGCGTTGGCTTCTGGGCTAAGCCGCTAATCACCAATGCCACGATCAGTCTCAAGAAAGTTTCCGCTGAGGCTCCGGTTTGATGGAGCACGCCCGTGTAACCTGTTGCAAGAAGCGAAGAGATGAAGGACAGAGATGGCCGGCCAAAGCATAGAACGTCGTGAAATCTTGCGTATCCTTACGCTGGCGGCGGGAGCTGCGACCTTCCCTGGCTTTAGTAAATGGAGCTTTGCCTGCGGACACATCAGCAAAGCGCTAGCGCAAATCAAGCCCGCCGTGTATCAGCCACTGTTCTTTACTGCTCCTGAATATGCGATGATCGAACGCCTCACCGATATTATTATCCCCACTGACGACACCCCCGGCGCGCGCGAAGCGGGAGTCTCAGAGTTCCTCGACTTAATGGTTTCGCGCGATCCTAATCTGCAACCGGACTTCCGCACCGGTCTAAGTTGGCTGAACTCGCACAGCCAAAACAATTCGGGGAAGGCGTTCCTGAGCCTCAATTCGGCCCAGAAGGTCACTCTGCTTGAATCGCTTGCTTACAAGAAGAAATTCCGCCCGGGTGAAGAACGTGGCCGCAACTTCTTCGGCCTAATACGCGAATACACCGTGATGGGTTTTTACACTAGTGAAATTGGCTTAAGGGAGCTGGATTTCCCCGGCCTGAAGTTCTACGCTGAGTCTCCCGCTTGCCCTCACAAGGATGATCCCGAACATCGTCACCTTGGTCATGCACCTTCAAAATCATAAGAACTCTCATGCCAAAACAGATCTATGACGCGATTGTGATCGGAACCGGCGCCGGGGGCGGCATGGCGATCAAAACCCTTTGCGGGGCCGGTCTGAAAGTCTGTGCTCTGAATTCCGGTCGACGGCTTGATCCGGAAAGAGATTTTCGAAACCACCGCATGTCTTGGGAAATGAAGTATCGGGGCTTCGGCGACCCCAAGACACGCATGAAAGACATGCCCGATTTCCTCGACTCGGAGTACAACCCAGGCGCCTGGGAACGCGACATCGCATATACCACCGCGCCGGGCACGAAGTGGATGTGGCCGCGTTGCTCCGCTGTAGGAGGAAAGACGAATTTTTGGGGCCGTAGTTCGGCGCGCTTCGGTGATGTCGACTTCAAGGCTGCCTCGCGAGACGGATATGACTTTGACTGGCCGGTCACCTATGAGGAGATGGCGCCTTACTACACTCGCGTGGAAAAAATGATCGGCGTGGCCAGCACGGTGCAGAACCGTCCCAGCAACCCCGACGGAATTTACCTGCCACCGTTTAATTTCCGATGTTTCGACAGGATTCTTCAGAAGGGTTGTGAAAAAGTTGGTGTGCCCTATTTACCGGATCGAATCGCGCAGCTCACCGAAGCGCATGAGGGGCATCCCGCGTGCCATTATTGTGGAGATTGTACGTTTGGCTGTGAAGTTGGTGCCTTCTTCTCCTCGCCGTGGTTCTTGCTTCCCGGAGCTGAAGCTAGCGGGAACCTGGAACTGCAAACGAATGCGGTGGTCAAGAACATCTTGGTTGATGGCAACGGCCAAGCTTCGGGCGTGGCCTATATCGATCGCGAATCGCGGCAGGAATATGAGGTCCAAGGACGCGCCGTAGTGGTGGCGGCATCATGTATCGAAAGCGCCCGGATCATGTTGAACTCAAAATCACGGCACTGGCCGACAGGTATTGCCAACTCCAGCGGCCAATTAGGGCGCAACCTGTGTGATCACCTCTATGCGACTACGGCGAGGGGTTACCTGCCGCAGCTTTTGGGACAACCCAGCTTCCCAGACAATGTTAGCGCTAATTCGATTGCATGGATGCCCCGCTGGCAGAACCTGAAACAGGCGCACGAAGAAAAATTTATCCGTGGCTATTCCGTCTATCCCGACGGGGGTTGTTCGGAGTTCCCGTCGTACCACGCTCAAATCGAAGGTTTCGGCTCGCCTTTCAAGCGGGAAATCAAGCGCCGCTATCCGACGCCAGTCAGTTTGACCGTGCAGGCCCCGACTTTACCCTCCGACAAGAACTTTGTGGATATCGACCCGGAAGCGAAAGATTCGTTTGGAATTCCAAAGGCCCGTATTCACTTCCAATGGGGAAATAACGAGTTGCAGATGTTTCTGCATGCGAAACAGATCAGCGCCGACGTGTTGCATGCCGCCGGTGGAGTTTTGGAACACGCTGCCGATGAACCCGAAATGCCCGGTTACAGTTTGCACGAAACCGGTACATGCCGCATGGGCAATGACGCCACGAAGTTTGTCACCAATCGCTTTGGCCAGACCCACGACGTTGCTAACTTGTACGTGTGCGACGCCAGCGTTTTCCTGAACTGTACTGACAAAACAACCACGCTCTCGATTCTTGTCTTCGCCCTCCGCTCCAGCGATCGTCTTGTGGAGCAATTTCGCTCGGGAAGCCTCTGAATAATTCCGGAATCTGCAGCTCAGCCGGCGGCCTGCTGCCTCACCTTTGGGAATCTGACTCGACAACGGTGGAATACATCTCCCAATTTGAGATGTTGGTTGGGTTGTACGCCTCAGGCTACCAGGCGGACACCACCTTTCCGGCAGCTGTGGGCCTATGCGCATCCCCAACACGAATCCGCAATGAAGAAGGATTGTTACGAAGTCAGGCAATACAGACGGGCGGTACTGGTGATCCAAGCGCGCCAGCTAGACTTCCCCTTCGACTGATTGCACTTGCCGCAGCTCGGAACAAGGTTGGCAATCTCCGTGATGTAGCCCGTCGGTTCCTGGTTGGTAATAATCGGGCGAAGGTGGTCCCACTCCGTTGATTTGTCACCGCAATAGGCACATCTAATGTCAACGGGGTCGATACCCAGAATTCGGAGTGCCTCCAATTCTTCGGCTTCTGTTGGCTGGATCACGGGAATTATTCCGTTGATGAATGCGTTGGTCAGACTGGAGGACCGTCCAGTGACCGTCATCGTAGCTGGGAGCTGGCAAAACGGAGTACGCTTCATGCTTAAAGTGCGTCTAACGCTGGTAGTACTCAGCCCAATTTCCTTTGTCGAGCGTCCATTGAATGGGCCGTTATACCTCTGACTCTCCAAGGTTGATCCATTTCGCAGATTGTGCCGGTCCAGCGGTGTCCCCGTATCCTCCTTGCACGGACCTTTGTGCGGTTGGGCTTCTGCGAATCGGATTTTAAGAATCGCTGCAGTGATCGGCTGATCGATAGCATCGTCGCCTGGGGCGATCTGAACGTAGTTGGGAACCGCATTCGCGCCCATGAATCCGCTGGTGCGGACCACGTTTGCATCCAGGTACTCACAGCAACCCGCAGTCGCTTCCGTTAGCAGAATTGCGGGAGCTTGCAGTGGCTCTCCTGCGCGTCTAGAATCGACGCCGAAGCATGGAAATTTCCGAATCCGGACATTATTTATGGGAATCCATCTGCTTAAATGTGAAACCTGAGATGCATTTTTTCGCGCTAGACTCTTACACCGGCTGCACCAGAAAATGGGTGACCCAGTATGGCAGAGAAGGCAGGTTCCAAGATAGGCGAGGACGCGCCGAAGGCTGTCTCAAGACGCAACTTCATTAAAG
>OBLU010002911.1_pt1 | contig 15556 bp, 9 predicted proteins | sample 1518681 | NCBI WGS metagenome assembly OBLU01 (sample SAMEA3539304, study PRJEB22396) | soil metagenome | biome: tundra; feature: field; material: soil | place: USA | collected 2010-05 | depth 0.15 m
GGGTGCGGACAAAATGAACACACCGGAAGACTCGCGGCCTTGCCCTGAACGCATTACCGTCTCACGGGAGATCCTCGGCGCAATGCTCCCGGAGTCGGGCGGAACGATCCGTGCCCGTGCGGCTCGGGAAAGAAATACAAGAAATGCTGCGGCGGGGCGACTGTGAATCGTGTTGTATTACTGAGCGTGGCGCCAGCCGACCCAACTAGCCGTGCTTAAAGCTCTTTATTGTTGGCTAGGCATTTTTTTGTAAACTTTTGTATTCGCATTCCATGGTATACGTCGCCGACATAGACATCGCCATCGCGGCCGACAGCGATGTCATGCCCCCAGTACAGCTGGCCATCATAATTTCCAAAGGACGCCCATTTCTCTAGGATCTCGCCCTTCACGTTGAGCTTCAGAATGCGCCCCCGGTCGGGGGGACTGGGCTTCATATCTCCGCCGTCAACCACGTAGATGTAATCGTCGGGGGCGATCGCCAAGCTCCATGGCCGACCCAATTCCGCTCCCTTCCACTGGTATAGGAACCTGCCGTCGGGAGTAAATACCTGAATTCGGGCGTTCGACCGGTCTGCGACGTAGACCCGTCCCTGCGAATCCAGAGCAATCCCATGCGGAACGTCGAATTCCCCCGGGCTCCGGCCGTGTCTACCCCATTCAAGCAGAAACTCGCCCTTCGAAGAAAACTTAACGACGCGGCTGTTGCCGTAACCGTCGGCGACGAAAAACGAGCCGTCTGGTGCGACCGCTACATCGGTCGGCCGATCGAAGTGAATATGGTCAGTACCCGGAACTCCAGCTTCGCCCAATTTCATCAAGAGGTTTCCTTGATGATCGAACTTCAAGACCTGGTGCAGTCCGATATCGGTCACCCAAATGTTATCCCGCCAGTCCACCCGCAGCCCGTGGGGAATCCGAAAGATTCCTTCTCCCCAGGAACCCATCAGCTTTCCTGATTCGCCTTCGAAGCAAAGAATCGTGGCTGCTGTGATCAGCCGATCGGTCTCTTTAGTGATCCAGGAATGATCAGCCCTGTGGAAGATGAACACATGATTATGGGAATCTACCCCCACGCCCGAAACCTGCCCCAGCACGTAGCCTTCTGGGAGAATGGGCCACCCATGCACCACTTTGTACGAAACTTCGTCGCGCCGAGCAGATAACTTCTCCTCGGTCGCGCGCTGTGCACTAGCGGCAATGCCAAACAGCAGTCCAACGATTACGACTGTCCTAACTGGCTTGTGTCCTCGATTATTCATGGCCGTCCCCCGGCATTCTTCGACCGTCACTCCTCCGTCACGCGACAACGAAGTTACTGCCCGTTCTCGAACGTGGCCCGTTGTCAGCGCCCACGACCGTAGTGTCCTAGCTATTGCCACAACAGAAGGAGGGCATGCTTGCACTGCGCGAATATACCCACATCTCGACGAAGGCACCATCTTGCTGCGCCCACATTGCTCACGACCCTGCAGCCGGCGCCATGATCTTCGGCATCTGGTCTCACGTCGCGGCCAGCAGAACTCTACGCACGGTGACCGCGCAAATGGCAGTACCTACGGTATCGGTTGTGCAGCCCCTCCAATGTCGACAGATTTTTCGCTGCGGCAAAGAACACTGAGCCAAGTGAACAAGGGAGGCCATTGTCGCCCCTGCCTTAGTGATGATCGATGCAAAGGATCAAGAATCACCACTCTTCCCCTTCGCGGCTTCTGAAGCGCGAACTCTTACCCCACCAACTTCTTCGAACACCGTAATAACTGCTGCGTAATCCAGTTCTCCTTTCCCTTGTGCCTTGGCAAGTCCGTAAATCTCCTTCACCGTCGCTGTGCATGGCATCGGCACATTCTGGGCGTAGGCATTTTCCATCGCGAGCCCCAAGTCTTTATGCATGAGTTTCAAAGAGAAATAAGGTGTGAAATCACCCTTAAAGACCAACGGCGCTTTGAAATCGATGAGGCCGGAGCGAGCTAAACTCGACTGGATAACGTCCAACAGTGCTTCCGGTCGCACGCCCGCTTTCGTGGCCATTACGAACGCTTCTGAAAAGATCTCGACCATCGTTGCCTGAATTGCATTTTGGGCAAGTTTGGCCGATAGTCCCGTCCCATGAGGACCGCAATAGATATGCTTCTTACCTAGGCTCTTGAGTATCGGCATCATTCGCTCGAGGACATCGTGTTCACCGCCAATCATGAAAGTCAATTCGCCTTTGGCCGCGAGGTGCTTACTTCCGGTCATGGGCGCATCCAACCATTGAGCTCCTTTTTCCGCGACTCGACTCGCGAGTCTGCGGCTGACAACGGGGCTGATTGTGCTCGAATCGATCACGACCGCGCCGGAACGAATGGTTTCGAGAATCCCCCCCTTTCCGGACACAACTTCCTCGACCGCCGCACTGTCACTCACGACCGTGATTACCACGTCCGCCTCGCGCGCTGCCTCCGCCGGACTTGAGGCCACTTTCGCGCCGGCACGCTCCAGTGGCTCGGCCTTACTGCGGTTGCGGTTGAAAACCGTAACCCTGAATCCTGCATTAACGAGATTCAACGACATCGGTTGGCCCATCAATCCCATGCCGATAAAGGCGATCGACTGCGACATTTCATTCCTCCTCGAAAGTTTAGAGTCATTCAAACAAGTCGACATGTTCGCGACGCATTATCACCGGCCGCTAGCCCGGGCCTCAAATCAACCTGTCAATATACCTGTGGAGAGAAGACTGAGTTTGCGCCAAGTGTTTCATCTAGCGGTATAACAAAACAACATTGTATAACGAAACAATAAGGATATACTAGCGTGCCTACCTGTTTCGAGGTGTAGTCACATGTCCAAGACGAATTATGAGTGGTCTTCACACTTTCTGTGGTCTGTCGTCTACGTCGTACTAATCTCGCCCTGTGTGCTGTACTCGCAGCCAATCAATGAAAGTCTTTCTGGAGTCTTGACGTGGCGTAACATAGGGCCATATCGCGGCGGCCGAGTTACCGCGGTCACGGGTGTGCCATCCCAACCCTTCGTCTACTACATGGGCGCCACTGGCGGTGGCGTCTGGAAGACCGAGGACGGTGGTGTCACCTGGCGTCCAATCTCGGACGGTGTCTTCAAGGCCAGCTCTATTGGGGCAGTTGCGATCGCAGAGTCCAATCCGAGTGTGGTATATGTCGGCATGGGTGAGGCTTGCCTGCGCAGTAATATCTCTCACGGAGATGGCGTTTACAAGTCCATCGATGCAGGAAAGACGTGGACCAATGTCGGCTTACCCGACAGTAGCCAGATAGGCAAAATTCGCATCCATCCTGAAAATCCTGACATCGTGTACGTCGCAGCAGTTGGCCACCCGTATGGCCCCAACGGGGAACGTGGTGTTTTTCGCTCGAGAGATGGTGGCAAGACCTGGCAGAGGATTCTTTACGTGAACGACAAAACTGGGGCGGTCGATCTCTCCATGGATTCCCATGATCCTCAGGTCATCTATGCCACGATGTGGCAGGTGCTTCGGACGCCGTGGGGTATCAACAGCGTCGGTCCAGGTAGTGGAATCTACAAAACGACCAACGGAGGAGATACCTGGAAAAGACTAACAAACGGCCTGCCTCAGGGTGACAAAGGCAAGATCGGAGTGGTGGTCTCTCCGCTGCAATCCAATCGCGTTTGGGCTACGGTCGAGGCGGAGGATGGGGGCGTGTACCGCTCTGATGACGGAGGCGAAAACTGGGTATTGGTGAACGATAGCTTTGCCGTCCGTGGCCGCCAGTATTACTACGGCCATATCTATGCTGATCCACAAGATCTCGACACTGTTTATACGTTTTCCTCTAAGCGTTTTTTTAAGTCCTCCGATGGAGGAAAAACCTTTACGATTTTCCATGCCCCGTTCGAGGATTATCACGATCTTTGGATTGATCCGCACAATCACCTGCGCATGATCGTCGGCAACGACGGAGGAGCGACTGTTACCTTCAATGGAGGACGTAGCTGGAGCACGCTGAATAATCAACCGACCGGACAGTTTTACACGGTCATTACAGATAACAGCTTCCCTTACCATATTTACGGCGCACAGCAGGACTACACTACGGTTTCGATTGCCAGCCGTTCAGCCGGTCCTGGAATTGATGTCACCGACTGGTATTCGGTTGGCGGTGGCGAAAGCGGTTACATTGCCCCGGATCCCAGAGATCCAAATATTGTCTATGCCGGTGAGTTTTGGGGCGTCATGACCCGCTACGACCACCGTACAAAGGAAGTCCGCAACATATCCGTGTGGCCGGATTCCGCCCTGGGGCGCACAGCAGCTGAGATGAAGTACCGTTTTCAATGGACGTACCCCATAGTGATTCCCGAGAACGAGCCCGATGCTATATATGCTGGCGCAAACGTGTTGTTTAAATCGACCGATCAAGGCCAGAGCTGGCGGACAATCAGCCCGGACCTGACAAGAGACGATAAGGCTAAAGAGTCTGGTGGGCGGTTGGAAGAGTTCTATTCCACTATATTCAGCATCGCCCCGTCGCTGCTTGACAAGGGACTGATCTGGGTAGGATCGGATGATGGGCTCGTGCATCTGACCCGGAACGGGGGCCGTGATTGGCAAGACGTAACGCCCGCGGTCATGCAGTCCTGGAGCCGAATAAACATCATCGAAGCATCTTCACACGATGCGGGGACTGCATACGTGGCGGTGAACCGCTATCAGCTGGACGATTTCAGGCCCTACATTTATAAGACGACTGATTTCGGAAATACATGGAAGCTCATGACCGCGGGTATACCCGAAAATACGTTCGTGCGCGTGGTGCGGGAAGACCCGAAACGAAAAGACCTGCTCTACGCCGGCACAGAAACGGGGGTGTATGTATCGTTTGATGGAGGTAAGAAGTGGCAATCGCTTCAGCTAAACCTCCCGGTTGTCCCCATTACTGATTTAGCGATCAAGGAAGGCGACCTGGTAGCGTCTACCCAAGGGCGCGGCTTTTGGATCTTGGATGACTTGAGCCCGCTGTATCGAATTTTGGAGGTGACGACCTCATCCGAGATGCACTTGTTCCAGCCACGGAATGCTTATCGCCCAGGGAGTCTCGTTTCTTCTGAGCCGGCAACGAACTGGGGACTGAATCCTCCCGCTGGCGTGGTCATGTACTACTACTTTCGTGAGAAGCCCACCGAACCTGTGTCACTCACCCTTGAAGATAGTGGCGGGAGAATAATCAAGACATTCCCGAGCAGTAACGAAAGCGAGGCGACGATGTCAAGTGTGGTAGATGTTCCGGCGAAAGCTGGAATGAATCGCTTCGTATGGGATATGCGCTATCCCGATGCTCACGGTATAAAGGGTGGTACATACATCGTATTTGGCAGCTTACGCGGGCCCGTCGCAGTGCCGGGACAATATCAGGTGAGGCTCACTGCGGGAAATCAATCACTGATCCAGGGCTTTAAAATCAAAAAAGATCCGCGTCTTGACACAACCCAGGAAGATTTTCAGAGACAGTTCGATTTATTGATGGCAATCCGCGACAGATTGTCGGCAACCGACGATGCGGTCAACCAGATCCACCGCGTGCGAAAGCAGATTGGCCGCTCGGTAGAACAAGCAAGACAGCCGGCCAAACTGGCCGCAGCGGCGAGCAACCTTGATGGCGAGTTGGACGCCGTGCTGGAGGAATTGGTAGAACCCAAATTTACCGGCTTTGATGATCAGATGTTAGTGTTTCCGCTGAAGCTCAATGCTAGGTTCGCCGCACTCGAGTCATATGTCGCCAGCGGTGATTACGCGCCAACGGATCAGGAGCATGCGGTATTTGATGAACTGTCGGAAGAGTTGGACAAGTCATTGGCGCAACTGGAACACATCATGGAGCGTGATGTGCCGGTATTTGAAAAGCTTGTAAAGTAACAGTAGAACACGGAATCATCCCGTATGTGAAAGTGCCGCACGTTCAGATCGAAATACTTTTCCCGATACAGCCCCAGAACTTTCTCCACCACCGCCAACGGCACTTTCTTGGGCGACGGCTTGCCCCGACGCCGGTCGAACAAGCCCCGGAACCCGAACTCTTCATACCGTTCATGCCAGCGCCGCATCTGCCGGTCGCTGATGCCGATGATCTCGGCCGCCTGCCACCACGTGATCTTCTTCGCCAGGGCCCGCAAAATCACTTCCTGTACCTTCATCGTCCGCTCCATCGCGGCCTGCGTGTAAGAGAACATGCCCTCCATGCTCTCCTACCCTCGCCGCCTGCCAAGCGGACACATCACTTGCTATCTCAACCGGACATATCATGTGCTAACGACAGGCAATAAAATATTCCTTGACATGGAAGTTGAAACTTGATACAAGCTTCACACATCATTGCAATTTGTTCACTTGTTGAACAAGGAGCGTCTCATGAATTCCACAGGGATCTCTCATGCGAGAACTCTACGCCTTATCGGTTTCGTGCTCCTATTGAGTGTCGTCTTCGTCCCTCGGTGTATGCAGGGGCAAGCAACGGTTTCTACCGGGAGCATTTTAGGGACGGTCAGCGATCCAACCGGGGCTGTGGTCGCAAACGCCGCGATTCTGATTACGAATACGGCAACGGGGAGGCTCTTGAACACGGTTTCAAGCCCGACCGGGACTTATAGCTTAGGAGCACTAATTCCTGGCGATTACACGGTGAAGATTGACGCCAAGGGCTTTCGCCCGATGCAGTTGACACTGACGGTCCAGGTGGGCGTTACCACGTCAGGAAATGTAACAGTCACAGTTGGCTCTGAATTACAGGTAGTTCAGGCCGTTGCGAGCTCCGTAATGGTAAACACGGAGCAAGCTACGATACAAGGTGTACTGACGACGCAGCAAATTGAACAGCTGCCTATCAACGGTCGAAACTTCCTTGATCTTGCGCAGCTTGAGCCGGGCATCCAGATTCAAGATGCTGGTACTTTTGATCCCACTAAGGCGGGCTTTTCTGCGATCTCCATTGGTGGCCGTACAGGCCGCATGACGCGCATTGCATTGGATGGCGTCGATGCCACCGACGAAAATGTTGGCACTACTATGATCAACATTCCTGAGAGTGCCATTCAAGAATTTCAAGTCAGCCAGGCTGCCTTGGACCTCTCGACAGAGCTGACATCCTCAGGCGCAGTGAACGTGGTTACACGATCGGGATCCAACAAGTTTCACGGGGATGCATTTTTTGCTGGTCGCTGGCACAACACTGCCGCGCGTGTGGCCCCGACGGATCTTTTCTTTCGTCGTGAACAGTTCGGTGGGCGCTTCGGCGGCCCCATCATCAAGGACAAGTTGTTCTTCTTCTTAGATTGGGAACGCTCCAGACAGGACCTCAATGCACCCGTGGTCCTGACCGCACCCTTCACTGCATTATCGGGCACATTCAACGCTCCCTTCAGAGAGGACGCCCTGCTCGGTCGTGCCGATTGGCAGATTAAGCCGAGCGTACACGCCTTTTATCGTTTTCTTTACAACAAGAACTCTAATGTAATAGCCTTTATTCCGAATAGCTTTCAGCCTTTCATGAACAAGAATCAAACTCCAATTCATGTTTTCGGACTGGATGTCAGTAAGGGCACTTGGACTCACACCTTCCGTTTCGGCGACACGCACTACAGAAATGGGCTTACTGATGCCGTCGCCGGAACAAACATTGTAAATCCTGCGCCACCAATTTCGCTCACGATCGGCAGTTTTGATCGCTGTTTTATCCCAGGAGCCGACGTTTTCTGTTCTGGGATTTCCGCTCTGGCCCCGCAAATCACGCGTCAGTGGAACTTACAATTCAAGTACGATGGCAGCAAGTTTTATCATTCTCACGTTATTCGCTTCGGCGTGGGCTATGACCGGGTTAAGGGCCTTGAATTTGCTGGCGGCGTCAACTCGGCACCTGTTGTTAATTCGACTTTTACCGCGACCACAAGAGCCTTTGCTAGCGCGGGACCTTTCCCGGGCGGCGATACGAATCCGCTAAATTACCCTGCTCAAGAAATTCTTCTCGGGAACGGTCTCGGTTTTTTCACTGAAATACCAGCATTCGGTTTTATCGCTGGAGGATTGCCCGTTGATAATCGATTTTCTTGGTACGTTGGTGACACTTGGAAATTCCGGCCCAATATTACGATTAATTACGGTGTGCGATACGTACGGGACACAGGCCGTACGGATAGCGATATGGCTCCCATTCCGTGTTCACAGCTTTCATCACTACTCGCCGCGAGCTTGCTTACTCCTTGTACCGGCAATATTATTGACCTATTCGGGCCGGGGTTGGGTAATCGCGTGCACCAGCCCGACGCCAATTTTGCGCCGCAGCTGGGCATTGTGTGGGATCCGTGGAAAAATGGAAAAACTGTTATTCGGGCCGCCGCCGGTGTTTTCTACGACAATTCGGTATGGAATACCCTGATCTTCGACCGAGGCTCCCGATTGCCCACTGGTTTTTTCCGCGTGAGAGCCAAGCCGTGTCCTTCCGGTTCACTGATTCTTCCTACCGGCTCGGTAATTGATACCTCTGCGCTCTGCGGGCAACCGATCGGCAGCATCATCAGCCAAGCTGTAGCACTTCAGCAGGACTACCAGACGGCAACGGCTGCGGTCGCGCCAGAGACGAACGGCCTCTTTATAGGCAACACGTTGGCAGACGGACAAAACTCGACGGGCAGGGACCTGTTGGATCCCAATTACCGTTCCGTCCATTCGCTGCAATTTAACGGGGGGTTTCAACGAGAAATCCGACCCGGCACCGTAGTGAGCGCAGATTATATCCGCAACGTTGGATTGCGCTACCTAATGGCGATTGACACGAATCACGTGGGCGATTCGCGATTTCTGAATCCTCAGGCGGCGCTTAACGCGATTAATACGACCAATACGACGTTTCTTTGTCCTAGTGGAATTGGTGGTATTGATTGCGCCATCGGCAATGGCGCAACAATGGTCAATTATGCCAGTAACGGCCTCGACACAGGGACTTCCTTTTTGGGTGGTCTACCTGCCGCCCTTCAAGGGCTGACGCCCGATACCGGAGCAGCGTTTCCAGGAATCAATCCCTATCTGGGTGAAAATCAAATGCTCTCTCCAATCGGACGATCGGTATACAACGCGCTCCAGGTTAGACTTCGTCACGACGCACAACAACCGCTTCGGGGCGTCCAGAATCTTAGCTTGCAAGTTTCTTACACGCTTTCGAGATTCAAGAGTCAATTCAGTGACCCGGACTTCGAGTTTGGCGCAACCAGCAGCTTGGTCAATTTTAGGAACCCGGGTAGCTACTTTGGGCCAAACGGACTGGACCGGACTCACCAGTTGGCCTTTAGCGGCGTGGGGACTTTGCCCGGAAGTTTTCGAGTGAGCCTCATTGGGCACTTCGGCAGTGCGCTTCCTCAGACCCTATCTCTTCCTACAGCTGGTCAACCTGGCGAGATCTTTCGTACCGATGTAACGGGAGACGGGACGACGGGGGATATCTTACCGAGAACTAACATCGGTTCGTTTGGACGCGATGTAAAAGTCGGCGATCTCAACCGCGTTATCGGCACTTATAACAGCACGGCTGCCGGGCAACTTACTCCAGCGGGCCAGGCTCTCGTCAACGCTGGACTCTTTACCAAGCAGCAAATGATTAACCTGGGTGCCATCACACCTACGGTAGCTTCTGCGCCAGCTGGAGAAGTTGGGCTTGATGCTTATAAAACGATTGATGTGAGCATCAGCTGGTCTAAGAAGATCGGCGAGTCATTCACTATCGAACCCAGCGTTGGCATATTTAATCTGTTCAACTTGGTCAATTTTGACAGTCCCAACAACCCGTTGACCGGAGTGCTCACCGGTGAAGTAGGCTCGGTCAATGGCACTACGTCGGCAAATCGTGCAAACCGGTACGGTTTAGGTTCGGGGGTTTTTGCGGGCGGGGCGCCCCGCGTTTTTGAATGGGGGATGAGAGTTACTTTCTAGGCCAGAACGATCCGAGTTCAAGAGGACACACGCTGTGATGCAAATCGCGAGTTGTAAGACGCTTATCCTTTCAGTTTGCACGCTTGTATATGCTTATTCGATCTGCCCTTCCGCTCACGGGCAGCAAGATCACAGTTCTGTTTTGATTGAGAACGTGACCTTAATCGACGGCACTGGCCGGCCTCCGTTGTCGAATGCTTTTGTCCTGATTCTCGGAAATAAAATAGCCGAAGTTTCCACATGTCCGATTGAAGTTCCAGCCCAAACCCGCAGAATCAATGGACATGGCAAATACCTAATTCCCGGTCTCATGGATGTCCACATTCACCTCGAAGGGGGCACTGAGAGTACAGTTCCAGATGAACACCTCGGGATTCGGCGGCTGCACAGCTATCTCTATTCCGGCGTGACCAGTGTCTTAGACGTTGGTAACAATGCGGACTTTATTTTTGCTCTTCGCGAAAAAGAAAGATCGGGTCAAATCGTTAGCCCACGCATATTTGCTGCAGGAGGCGAAGTCACTTACCCAGGGAGCCACGACAGCGGTCCGTTTGCGACCCTGATTGAAAAATGGCCGGAGGCGAGGCCGACATTGGATGCCGCCATTCGTCGGCAGCCCGATATGCTCAAGATCGTCTACGACGAGCATGGATGGGGCAACCGCCCACTGCTGTCCCTCATGCCTTTGGATCTCCTGAGCAAAGTAGTCGAATACTACAATGACCACGGGATTCGTTCTATCGTCCACATTGTCAGCGAGTTGCGGGCACGTGAAGCCATCTTTGCAGGGGCAGATGCCCTGGGCCACCCTCCGGTTACGAGTCCTATCAGCGACGACTTCGCTCGTCTCATGGCTGCTAAAAGAATTGCCATGACATCCACCCTTGCTGCCGGTGACAGACGAAGCCGCTTAGCCGAACATCCAGAGTTCCTGGACCAATCGATCTATCGAGCGGTGCTTGATTCGGAGGAAATCCAGCACCTCAAAACAGAAGAAAGCCTTAGGCAGCAAAAGGATCCTTTCGCCAAGTGGTGGAAGTTAATGACTCCTATTGCCGAAGCAAACGTGGCGAAAATCAACGCAGCTGGAGGGTTTGTAGCCCTAGGAAGCGACCTATCCTTAGGACCTGATTCACTTCGTGAACTGGAATTGCTGGTGGAAGCAGGGATAACGCCGACAGACGCAATTCGCATTGGCACTCTTGATGGTGCAATTGTCCTCGGCAAGTCGCGTGAACTTGGTTCCGTACAAACAGGCAAATTGGCCGACCTTGTCTTGCTCAATGCGAACCCATTGACAAATATAGAGAACATCACCCAGATCGACGTGGTTATAAAAGACGGCCAAGTCATTGATAGGTCTAAACTCGACTTGCCGGTGAATCACCGGCAATAGATACAAGTAATGCTATTTCATGCGATAGGTCTCTCGCATTTCGAACTCTGTTCATCTGTTATTCAATCCGCCCCGAATCCCGACCGCGACAGACGGTCTTCCCCCGATGGGAATATCAACAGGGCCTTGGAGGTGAGCAAGAATGCCATGACAGGGCAATTTGAAATGTAGTGCACCCCCCGTAGAACTGGACGCAGAAGTCAAGCATTGAACCTCCGTCAGGAGGTAAAGATATCGAGAAAGCCTAGAGTCCAAGAGAACCCCCGACGAGAAGGGGCATCGTTTTGGAAGGTCTGAGGAGCGGCAATGTAGCTGAGACCCGCTGCAGGTACGAGATCGTCCCGAATCCGTATTACGTTGGAAAGACGAAAGTGAAAGCGGGAGGGAGGGCAGCGCTTGGGGGAGAAGCGCAGCCGCGCCCCCAAGTGGTGATGTGGTGGATAATGATGTGTAGCGCCTTGTCGATCAATGAAGCACGCTCGCGATCAAGCAGCTTCAATTTCAGGGAACGTGAGCGCCAGGGAGTTGAACGCCCATGACCTATGCTCCAATGCTGTTTTGCATTGCTCGCCGCACAGTTGTACTCCTTCTGTTCGCAGTTGCTTGCTGTTCAGCGGGAGTTTCCCAGCGCGCCAGAGGTCCTGACCTAATTCTCCATAATGGGAAGATCGTTACGGTCGATGCGGAATTCAGTGTCAAGCAAGCGGTTGCAATTGCTGGGGACAAGATCTTCAGTGTAGGTGATGACGGCTCGATTCTAGAGCTTGCAACTCCGTCGACAAGAATAATTGATCTAAAAGGGAAAACTGTCATTCCCGGTCTGATTGACGACCACTATCACATGCTCAGCAAGGCAGTGGACCAATACCTAGGCGTAGATGTCACGCTAGTCTCTTCAGTCACCGAGATGTTGGATGCAATCAAAGCCAAAGTAGCGGCTACCCCTCCACATGAGACCGTCTACACGACCTCAGGTTGGTTACCCGAGCAGCTTAAAGAGCACCGCCCACCTACCCGCTATGAGCTTGATTCCGTTTCCCCCAGAAACCCCGTCGTGGTACAGGGCGGACATACAATGTACCTTAATTCGATGGCGCTGAAACTGGCAGGCATTAATCGTGAAACGTCATCTTCTGCAGGTGGTGTTATCGAAAAGGATTCGGTAACCGGAGAACCGACCGGCCTTCTCGTTGACAATGCAATGTCGCTGGCTAGCAAGCTGATTCCCAATCCCACTCCCCAGCAGAAGTTACAAGCTATCAAGGTGGCGCAACAGAAGGAAAATGCGGTCGGGATTACCAGCATACGAGAACCTGGCATTTCTCCGAGCGATATGCGCGTCTATCAGGAACTCTGGAAAAATAACGCGCTGACTCTGCGGGTCAGTATGAACCTGGATTTGCGTCCTGATCTGCCAACATCCATACTGATTAAGCAACTTAGCGGATGGGGCGTCACGACTGGTTTCGGCGACTCCATGTTGCGCCTCGATGGAATCGGGGAGTTCGGAATCGATGGCGGGTTCGAAGCGGCGCTGATGAGTCAACCATATGAACCATCAGGTCGGGTAAGGAGTGAGAGTCCATATTCCGGGTTGCAATTGATCCCTACTCAGAAGTTCGCAGAGGTCATGCTTGCGATGGACAGCCTTGGCTGGAGAGGGTGTATCCACAGCGTAGGCGATAAGGCCACCGATATCGTTCTTAACGCATATGAAGGAGCAAACAAAGCAAAGTCAATTAGATCTAGTCGATGGGTATTGGAACACGGGCTATACATGCGACCGGACCAGTATGCCCGGATTAAGAACCTAGGCGTGGCAATCTCTACTCAGTTCCATCCCTATATGGCGGCGCCGACAATCATTGCCAATTGGGGGAAAGAGCGCGCAGGGCGCGCGGTGCCAGTGCGGGAGTGGCTCGACGCTGGTCTGCAAGTGGGAGGCGGCAGCGATTGGTCTGTAGTTCCCGCAAACCCTTTCTGGATGATTTATTTCTTCGTGACTCGTGACACACGACTATGGGGTGTGCTTGGGCCAGAAGAAAGGATCAGTCGCCAAGAAGCTTTACGCCTTATGACCATCAACAATGCGTACATCACATTTGAGGAACATCAGAAAGGATCTATTGAAGCCGGCAAACTGGCCGACCTCATAGTCCTTTCCGATGATATTTTGACCGTCCCCGAGCGTCGGATTTTGGAGATCCACCCTCTATTGACATTCCTGGGAGGAGTTGCCGTCTACCGAAGTGAGGACTCGGACATTTTGATAAATCGAAGGCCAGACTAGGTTGTCAGATCTATCGATCTACCGACGATTATCTAGAGCGTATTTCATAAACAGTGCCTCAGCGTAATCCAGAAACAGGCGAGGTAGAAGAAGGCGCGGTAGGTGGAGAGCAGATGCTCATGACGAACCAGCAATCGGCGGAACTGACCAAGCCAAGCGTTGGTTCGCTCCACAATCCAACGGCGAACATAACGCCGCAGTTTACGTCCATTTTCGTAGCGCCGTTCCTTGTTGTTCTTCCGGTAGGGCGCAATCAGTTCGATGCCTCGCTTCTTCAATCGCTGGCGCAGCGGGTCGGAGTCGTAGCCGCGGTCGGCGATCACGCGCGGGGGCTTTTGCCGCGGGCGACCCTTCCGGCGTGGTACCCGGACTTCGGAGAGCGTGGCTTCCGCAAGCGTAACTTCACTGGGGGAGGCACTTTCCAGCCGAACTCCCAGCGGAAGACCTTGACCATCGACCAGTACCATCCACTTCGTGCCCTTGCCCCGTTTGGTTTTTCCGACGGCCGAACCCCCTTTTTCGCCGGAGCGAAGCTGCCGTCCAAGGAGGTCTCCTCCGATTTCAGCAGACCTTCCTCATCCAGCGCCCCCAGCAGCGTGCGCCACGCATCCAGCCAAACCCCTTCGTCCTCCCACTGCTTGAGCCGACGCCAGCAGGTCGAGGGCGAAGGAAACTCGTCCGGCAAGAATCGCCACGCCGCGCCGGTTTACAGAATCCACAGAATGCCCTCGAAACACGCCCGGTTCGATGCCCAGGGTCGGCCTCGATTGTCCGGCCGTCGCCTGGGCGGGGGCAGCATGGGCTCAACCAACTCCCACTGCGCGTCCGTCAACAGCTTCTGCCGCTTCTTCATGGCAGAAGCTCATCAGCTAACCCGCCTCATCCGTAAGTGCCTGACATGAGGCCGAACCTATTTATGAAACACGCTCTAATAAGCTGTGGATCAAAGGAGGCTCGGGAATGAATGCACACCGAACAGGTAGAGCATTATTTCTAACAACAGTGGCGGTCGGTCTTATGTCGATAATGCATCTCGAGGCCGAAAATGTCGACAAGACGAAAGAGGTTCTGGAAACAGCGTCACGTTTTCAATCAGCCGCTCTCCGAAACGACACCCAGTTCCTCAACCAGGTGTTTGATGAAAAGATTACGCATTTTCACCCTGGCGAGCCATACCGGTTTGAAGGACGAGAGCGCCTGGTCAACGAATTGTCGACCGCTGCCGCATCTCATGAGAGCCCTAGCTTCGAGATGCTCGACCCGAAAGTCCAATTTGCGGCTCCCGACGTAGCGATCCTGACGTATTACATCAGTGAACATTGGACCGATAAAGGTGGCTTACGCACGGCAAACGAAAAGGCTACAGAGGTGTATGTACGCAGGGAAAAAGGTTGGACGATGTTGCATAGCCACTACTCGACTGCTCCTTAAGTGCTTTATGATGAGATCCCAATAGTTCCGGACATCGCCTTACAGCTGCCGGCCGGCAATAGACACAGAGTCGCAAATGGCGAGCAGGGCTACCTCAGAGGTTTGCGCGCACTAGAAGTCCGAGATAAGTCCCCAAAAACAGCGCTGTCAAGGTCGATACCCATTTCTTCGTCTGAAGCTGATTTCGCTACTCTGAATTGGGTTCTTCTGCATTTTTGGTGTGAAGGGAGGGCAAACGGATACGGGGTGGTACCAGCAGAGTCAGTTCAGATGGTGCGGAAGCGCGCCGAGAATTGAGTAAGCTGGGTAGCTGAGGTGATTTTCCGGTTCTTCTATGAGCCGGTCGGTGTCGCCATGCCCCGCTGAAGTCCAGGTGGAGCGGCTGATTGCAAAAGCCGACCACATCCTCAGCGATCACCCAAAACCGGTTCTTCCGCACATTTGGTGAAGGGCGAAGACGAAAGAGTACGCGGGGGCACCA
>OBLU010002912.1_pt1 | contig 15556 bp, 9 predicted proteins | sample 1518681 | NCBI WGS metagenome assembly OBLU01 (sample SAMEA3539304, study PRJEB22396) | soil metagenome | biome: tundra; feature: field; material: soil | place: USA | collected 2010-05 | depth 0.15 m
TGAACAACATCTTAAAACCGATGCCCATTCATCGAAACGCTTTTGTCGTACAAGGGAATCTATTCCCGACACACTCCTAGAAGCCACCACTGGGCGGCAGGGAGGTCATTCGACTAAGCAAAACTGGCTCTCAGCCCAGAGAACCGCTTCGGCATAACAGGCGTTCAATTGCCCAGCTTGGAAGCCGCTGGCTTCGACAATCGCCTCGCAGGCTGCCCAGTCACCGCACTCGTGCGCTTTCAGCCACTCGAGCAAGCGACCTTCGGGAGTGATCGTTCCCTCGAGCGCCTCGCGGATCTCTCTCCTGAGGGGCAATGCTGGCGTGAGCGCCTCCATGGGGACACCGAGCATTCCGGGGAGTAGGCTGAACATTCCCAAAAGGTACTGCTCAGGGCCGCAAAGTGAGCAGAGCGCACTTGCGAGCTCACAAAAACGCGCTCGAACCATGGCCATGCGCAATAGCTCGGAAGGGTGGCCCGTGTTGAGTTCAGTAGCGATGGCAAGTGTCGCGATGCGTCGAAACGTGTCTTCGCCAAGAATCATGATCGCTGACTGAACGGAATCTACTTCCTTGTGGTTCGCGTACCGCGCAGAATTGACCATTCGTAGCAAGCGGTAGGTGAGCGATTCATCGCGCTGAACGGCTCGGCTCAACTGGTGTAGGTCAATTGGTTCAACCTGCAGAAGCCTTAGAATCTCGAGATGGGAAACGCGATTGGAGGGCACCTTGCGGTTTTTGATGAGCTCCGGTCGGCAAAAATAATATCCCTGAAACAGGGTAAAGCCTTCTGAACGAGCCTCATGGTAATCGCTCTGCGATTCCACTTTCTCCGCCAACAACATAACCCGCTCGCCCTTTAGCTTGCGGAGCAGGTCTTTCCTCCCGGCAGAATTGGTCAGCATGAAATCTACTTTGATGTAATCGGCCAGCTTCACGAGCGGCTCAAATCTCTGCTCCCAGACGAAATCATCGAGAGCGATCTTGAATCCCTGAGCCTTGAGTTTGGTGCAGGCCGCAATCAGTTCCGGCGAGGGTTCGACGGTTTCAAGAATTTCGAGCACGGTCAAGTTGGGCTGCAGGATGCCCACCAAATCTCCGCTCAGCGTTTCCGCCGTGCAGTTGATGAAAGCAAGTGACCCGCCGGTGAACTTCTCCACCCCAAAGATCACCGTGTTATCCAGCATGGTTCGAGAGGCGAGGTTGCCATCTCCACGAAACGCCGTTTCCGGTCCGTTCCGGTAAAGAAGCTCATAGCCGTGAACTTGCCCGCGCAGGTCGAGTATCGGCTGGCGCGCCACGTAGCGTGGTCCACCCGCCAAATCTGCCGGGACATGGTTTTCGGCTACAGGGGCCCGCGAGAATGACAGTTCGCCGCTCAAAGGAGGATTCCCTTCATCGATTATCGCAACAGGCCGCTTTCCCGACAATGACTCCAAAGTTATGCCAGAGGGTCCAAATCGAGCATCTTTATCGACGCCGAAGACCGTCAGACAGTTCCGAGGAGCTTCCGACACGCTTTTATTGTCTGCTCTTCTGGCCCTTTTGCTCAATCTCTTCGATCTCAATGGGCGAGGCCGACCGGTCTAACTCAGGAATACCGCTATTTCGGGGGCACTCAGTTTTATCGCGGAGGATGGGTGTCTGGCATGGACCCTTGATGTTGTGACAGTCTTGCCATCGACGTCGACCCTGACGGCCTTGAAAGAGCGCCTGGCCTCAGGATTCTAACGTATCTCGCCGGCGAAAAGCTGTGACATTCCTAAGGCTAAACAGGAAGTAGACGGTTAAGACGACCAGCGATGATCCGAAACCGGCAAGTGCGGTGATGACGCCAAGTAAAGGTATGAGTTTCCCTAGTGCCAGGGCACCTAGCGGGATTCCAGCACGAAAGGCAAGGTTGTAAACACTCATGACACGCCCTCGCATCGAGTCGAGAACGATGAGCTGAACGAGCGATAACATGAGCGAGGCTGACGCCATGACCGCAGCGCCGCCGATGAAAATCAGTACGCATGACAGGGGAAGCCATTTTGAAAAGGCAAATGCCGCCGTTGCGGTGCCAAGAACAGCTAAGGCGAATAGCGCGACGCGGCCCAGCCCCTTCAATCTCTCCATCGCTGCGACCATCAACGCTCCGGTTATCGATCCAGCTCCGGAACATACTAGCAGCAGTTCATAAGTACCGGGCCCCCGATGAAAGATCGTCTGCACGATCACCGGCAAGAATCCTGTCAAGGAGAATCCGAAGAGGGTGGAACAGAATGCGAGCACAACCAACGGGGTTAAGCCTTCGCGCTGCCGGATGAAACGAATTCCCTCCCCCATGCTCCTCAGAATGGACGATTGGTTCTTGGGCGCGACAAACTGAACCTTAATGACGATGAGAGACACGATAACCGCAACGTACGAGACGCCATTCAGAGCAAAACACCACGTGGCGCCGAGGGCTGTATAGGCCAAGCCCCCAAGAGTTGGACCTATAATTCGCGCCAGATTGAACTGGATCGAATTCATCGAAATAGCGTTGGCAAGATCTTCGGGTCCAACCAGGGTCGGCAGCAGCGCTGAGTACGCAGGTCCGCCGAAGGATTGTCCAATCCCGACAACGAATGACAACCCAAGGATGTGCCAAACTTTTACTGTGTGTGTAAAGAACAGAATTGCCAGCGCAAAGGCGCAGATCATCTGAATGTATTGGGAATAGAGCAGCATGTGTCTCCTGTCGAGGCGATCAGCCAAGACGCCACCGACAAGAGAGAACAGCAAAAAAGGTAGCTGTCCCAAGAAAAGGTCCAAACCCAGGTAGAAAGGATTTTTAGTGAGTTCGTAAACCAACCAGCTTTGCGCGAACTGCTGAACGAATGTGCCGATCGTCGAGACGCAAGCCCCCAGCCACATGATTCGAAAATCACGGTATCGAAACGCTCTGAAAATCCGGTTGAGAAACAAAGCGGAATCGGCCACTAGAAGATAAGTACTGTTTGGAAAAGTAACCAAAAAGGAGCTATACCAGCCGGACCGATCAGGCCGGCATGAGCCAAAACGTTGATAAGCATCAATCTCAAGGGTTTAGTTTACTAAGATCGCACCCTATCTCAGATGAGAAATGGCTCGTTCGGTCGCAGTTTCTCCAGTTTCTCAATCAATTGCGTCAACTCCTAAGCAGCGGATGGAAATTCAGCGACATTATCTTGGAATCGACTGCACGACTGGCCAACCGATTTGGGATCGGGAGGGCATCAAAATCATTGAAAAAAGACGTTGATGGCCACCATCCGGCATGCAGATGCTTCTATCGAGCCGAAGACGGGGTTCTCACTTCACGGACTATGGAATACTCTCCAGTTCTTTGCGTCATCCTGGCTCGACAGGTCGTCCTTAGCGAGCACACGGATAGTTGCCATCATTTCGTTATCCTCGTGACCGAGAATGCGGCAATTGTAGATAAAATCACCAACCACCGGACCCCGGAAATCCATTCGTACCGTAGCGCTGGGATAACGGCCTTTACCTTTCCAATAAAGAATTTGCACCGTGTCTAGAAAAAGCTGCTGGTCGGGAGGAACGGGAACCCCAGAGCCAAGAAACTTCGGTCTACTGATAAGACGCGGACAGTGTTTCTTCGGTTCGTTGCCAATCACCCACTCTAGATTCTCTTGAACGTGACACGTCGAAACTGAGTCGACCCTTTAGGCGCAACTTCGTTAGGCAGGCCACTAAGCAGGGCTCACTGAACCCACCGGCTCAATGACCTGTCGCTGGATGGCTTTCATCTCCATTGCTTTGACAAATGCCTCTTCAGCCTCTATGCTTTGCTGCGAGGAAACGCTTACTCGGAAGCAACCGAATAGTGAAGTTTCGTTGCAGTGCACGCGAATTTCAGCCGCCAGAGCGAAATGCCAAGGCAAGCGATTCCTTAATTAGAAAGAGACAACGGCATGACGAGTGTTTCAAGAAGACGATTTCTCAAAAAGGCGAGCCAGGCCGGCTTGGCAGTCGCCGCCAGTTCGGCATTGGGCAAGTTCGGTCTCGCACAGGGGATGCCTACCAAAAGCCGAGTCATCATCGATTCCGGTCGTCAGGTTGCAACTATCGATCGCCATCTATTCGGATCATTTCTCGAACATCTCGGACGTGCCATCTACGAGGGGATATACGACCCCAAGTCGAAATTTGCCGACAACAATGGATTCCGGACCGATGTCATGAAGGAGGTCCGCGATCTGGGAGTGCCTATCGTTCGCTACCCGGGCGGCAATTTTGTCTCCGGTTATCATTGGCTGGATGGCGTGGGTCCCAAGAAGGATCGGCCGACCGTTCTGGATCGCGCGTGGAACACGCTGGAGACGAATCAGTTCGGCACCAATGAGTTCATTACCTGGGCACGCCAGGTGGGCACTGAACCACTCTTCGGCCTGAATTTCGGCACCGCTTCGGCCGAAGACGCTGCAGCTCTGGTCGAATACTGCAACGTTGCGAAGGGGACCAAGTGGAGCGAGTTGAGACGCTCTCATGGATATGATCAGCCGCACAACGTGAAGTACTGGTGTGTCGGCAATGAGATGGATGGACCGTGGCAGATCGGCCACATGCCAGCGCAGGAATATGGAATCAAGGCCACAGATGCTGCGCGGCAGATGCGCGTTCTGGACCCATCGATCAAGCTGATTGCATGCGGGTCTAGCGGACCTTTTATGCCTACCTATATTGAGTGGGATCGTACCGTGTTGGAGGAGTGCTACGACGTGGTCGATGGGATCTCTCTTCATCACTACTGGGGCAATACTGAAGAAAACTTCAACGACAGCTCAAAGTATCTGGCGATGAACCTCGCGATGGATCGCCAGATCGAAGAGATCGTTGCCGTTTGCGATACTGTGCGAGCCCACAAACGCTCGCAGAAACAGCTATTCCTGTCATTCGATGAATGGAACGTGTGGTACCGGGCCCGTAGCGGAGACGCTACCGACGGCCATGGGAGGACCGCTCCACACCTGCTGGAAGAACCTTACAACCTCGAAGATGCGCTATTGGTAGGCGGGCTCGCCAATTCCCTAATCCGCCATTCAGATCGAGTGAAAGTGGCCTGTCTCGCACAACTCGTGAATGTAATCGCACCAATCATGACCAACGAGAACGGCATACTGCGCCATAGCATCTACTACCCTTATGCCTGGGCACTGAAACACGCCCGCGGCCGCGCCCTCAACATTGCTCCCGAGGGTCCCACTTACGAAGTCGCCACCCTCGGGCGTCCCATTGAGAGCATTGGTTTAGCGGCTCCGGGTTTCGGAGCCGTTCCTTATCTGGATATGGTGGCGACTCTAGATCCTGACCAGAAAACCACAGCCGTCTTCGTACTCAACCGCGACCTTGATAAAGCGCAAGAACTTGAGATTAGTTGGCATGACTTGACTCCCAGCAAGGTAATGGCATTCGAAACGATCACTGGCGCTGACCTGAAGGCAGGCAACACATTCGAAAATCCAAATCGTGTCGTGCCGCAAAAGCTCGATAGTCCGAGAGTCGGCTCCACGATGACGTTGAATCTGCCACCGCGATCATACTCAGTGCTCTCACTCGCGCTGTGATTGACCAGTGTGGTTCAGCAAGAAGCTACGAGCGTGTTCGACTCTGAGACACGCAAATGGCGAGACTCGCTCTCTAACTAATGAAGAAGGACGAATCGAACTGCGGCGTCACCCTTCAGGGTCGACGCGGTTTTGAAGCTGAAGGGTGCACAGACTTCGTTTCAGATATCGACGGCTTCTCTGCTTGTTCAGGACGCATTGCCTCAGTCAACACGCGTCCAACGGCAGCACTGGGACGGTTGATTCGCAGCAAAGATGCAAAGGTAGCGGCGATATCGACCGGGGCCACTACACCGTGATAGGTTCCGGGCACAAAGCCTGTTCCAAATAAGTCAAGCGGCACGTGTCGATCGTAACTGTTCGCTGAGAAATGGGTCGTTCCGGCTCCATGCCATGGGAACTGATAGGGACCAAAATTAAGGTGAAGGGCCCAGCCGACATAGGGTGAGTAGCTGTGCGCAATGAGGCGGCTATATTGCGTATCCGGCAGAATTCCCTCGCGCATCTCTTTACTGGTGTAGATGTGGGTAAGTATCGGCGGTTCCTTCTGACGATCGCGCGCAGGTTCATTGGTTGCGGCTACAATGTCGGTGAAGATCTGCTGCACCATCGACCTGGTCGTGTTCTCAGCTTCTTCTTCATTGACCCCTGCGGCCTCGAAGGCAACACGATTGAGAAGAAGATATGGATTGTCCATCTGCAACACATATTTGCCTTTTTCGTGAAGCGGATATCGGGCCTCGAGCATTCTCTCAAGCGGTTTCGTAAATTGATCCGCGGGAAAATCGAGTACAGGCATACCCATAGCGTCTCCGGACACTTGGGTTGTCGCCACCCCATGATCACCGGACATTGCGACCATGACATTCTTAAGTCCTATGGTTTTATCCAGGAAAGTAAAGAACGCATCAAGCGCGACGTCCGACTGCACGATGAGCGCTTTCTGCGATGGATCATCTGGGCCAAACGCGTGCCCATTGATATCGGTTGACGACACCGAAATGGTGATCATGTCAGGAACGTTGTTCGGATTCTGACCGAGCCTTTCGCCTGCAATCAAAGCTTCAGCAAACTTCAATTGATACTCGACGCTGGCGGCGGAGCGCCCAACCTTCTCATAAAAGCTTCCCTTTACTTCGCCACTTTCTTTTCGAGCCATCGCTACCGCATCACTGGCATTGAAATCTGCGGCCCACTGCGGAAGTTGTTTCATCCAATAGGACGATGTTTCCCATGTGCCCGAATCATGATCTACCCAAAATGCGCCTTTGGTTGCGTGTCCGCTGGTCAGGATCGCGGCTCTGTCTTTCATCGAAACTCCGTACACGCGGGCCCGGCCGCCTGTTGCTAGAACCAGTTCGTCGCCGAGCGTGGTGGCCATTTCCCGATGCGCCGATGCACCCGTCATGTCTTTGGTTCCAGGTGGAGCACCCACGAGAACATATCTTTCATCCGCCACGGAACTCATCTGGCGAAGCTGACCATCAGGGCCAGCCTCATACCATTCATTCAATGGAATCGCATGACCATCAGTGTAGGCGCCGGTCCCGATCGTCGCATGTCCCGCAGCCGTGACGAGATTCGCATAGTCGTAATAGCAGTCCGTAAAGTGCGCTCCCTGTTTTAGAAACAAATTCCATCCGTTCTTTGCTTTGAATTCGGCGCGATAGCGGTCGAGATAGTCTCCCCGAAATTGATCAAATACAAGAATGACAACCAGTTTCGGCTTCGCATCGTAAGCGTCCGCAAAAATAATCTGACCACGTAGGGCAAAGAGACCGAGAAAAACAATGAGGCGAATGGACAAACGCAAGTCGAGACTCCTGGACTCAAATCTGATTTTGATCAAGGCGACAAACCTGGTCACGGGACTTAGGCTATCATCGCGACGGAGCGACTTGTAACACGCGCGTGTTTTGAGCGGTGCCGTCTCGTCGATGATCGGGCGCAAAAACAATGCCTTGCGAGGCATGAACACGCGTTAAGATAATGCGCATGCGACGATTTCTCTGCGGCTGCGTCTTGGTGCTCGTCACTTTAGGAACTCTGTGTGCTCAAACGCCGGTTCCGCCGGACAGGATAAAGGGCATCCAACGGATTAACGAGAACGATCTGCGTAAGGACCTCTCCTACATCGCCGGCGATTCGCTGGAAGGTCGCATGAGTATGCAGCCTGGTGATGAGGCAGCGGTTAAGTGGATTGCGCAGCAGTTTGCTCAGGCAGGTTTGACTCCGGCATCGACCGATAACGAAGGAAGACCTAGCTTTCTGCAGGCGATGCCATTGATTGAATATCGGCCGGACCGAACGCAAACCTCTGTGACCCTGGTTCGCACCGGCAAGACAACGACATGGAAGGCACCGACAGTGGTTGGCGGTTTTCGACGTGCTGAAGACCTTACCGCGCCAGTTGTTTTTGCGGGTTACGGAATCACTGCGCCTGAACTCGGCTACGACGACTACAAGGGCTTGGATGCAAACGGCAAAATTGTCTTGGTCTTCGATCACGAGCCGCAGGAGGATGATCCGGCTTCGATTTTCAATGGAACGGGCAATACTCGTTATGCCACTACGCGCGTGAAGCTGCTGAATGCGCAGAAGCATGGGGCTATAGCGCTGTTGGTGGTGGCTGAGCCGAATCGAAAACATTTGACCAACGCGGAACGCTCGGCCCGAATTGGGGGCAGTGTCACAAGGGCTGTTCCGATACCGTTACAGGCTATTGCCGATGACGAAATTCACATTCCTTCGGTCATGGTGCTGGATGAAGTAGCTGACGAACTATTGGCGACCGAGGCAGAAACTCACAGCCGCACTGGCAAGGATGAGGCTTCAGCTCTGCAGAGTGCGATCGATAGTCACCTCACGCCGCAAGGACGGGTTCTACCCAATACGGTGGTGACGATCCATCTTGTCAATTCTTCGGAAAGAACCGGTACGTCGTGGAACGTTGCTGGACTACTCGAGGGCTCGGATCTCAAACTGAAAGCAGAGACCGTGATGATCACCGCTCATCACGATCACGATGGATCTTCGCCTTGTCCTGCGGAGGAGAAGCCGAGTACGGACCAAGCTGCGAATGCAAACCAGGCATCATCTTCTGCTGGCGTGGATGATCATAGCAAGCCCATTCCAGCGGGGCCCGGGTGCATGCAGATCTGGCACGGTGCGGACGACAACGGATCGGGGACCGTGGGCGTGGTGGAATTGGCCAGAGCCTTTGCCGCAAACGGAACCCGGCCTAAGCGCTCGATTTTGTTTGTCGTTTTCGCCAGCGAAGAACGTGGGTTACTCGGCGCTTACTACATGGCTCAGCACCCGCTTCGACCCTTGGCTACGACGCGAGCACAAATCAACTTCGACATGATTGGACGCGATGAACAAGCAAGCCGCCAGACAGACGGACTCATCGAAATTCCTCAGGACACCACAAACCGACTGAATTTGATTGGGGCGCTCTACTCGCCGCAATACGATGCAGTGGTCAAAGAAGAGAACACGCATGTGGGGCTGGTTCTAGACGCTCGATTTGATCATGAGAACGCACTGAACGTCTTCTTTCGTTCAGACCAGTTCCCTTTCGTTCTGCATGACATTCCGGCGTTCTGGTGGTTTACCGGGTTTCATCCGGACTACCACCACATTACTGACACGGTAGAGAAGATTGACTTCGCGAAGATGAAGAAAATTCTTGACCTCGCATATCTCTCGGCATGGCGGTTCGCTACAGATCCGACCACACCTAAGTTCGTCCCGAATCCTGTGCCAGCGGGAGTGCATACTTCTTCGATTCGGTAATTCGGAGATTACGTCCCTGTCCCTTTGATCTCGCGCGCTGGGTTTGCTCTGCCGCGTCTCAGAATCGATAGTTGGAATATCCGACAGCTATCATTCCGCAGGGTCGTAGTTCAGGTTCGGTCCGAGCCAGCGCTCGACGTCTGCGACGCTCATACCCTTGCGCTTGTGATAATCGTCGACCTGGTCCCGACCGATCTTTCCAAGACTGAAATATTTCGATTGCGGGTGGGCGAAGTAAAGCCCGCTCACGCTCGACCCAGGCCACATTGCAAATGATTCGGTGAGCAACATTCCAGTATTCGACTGCACATCGAGCAGACGCCAGAGAGTACCTTTCTCAGTGTGGTCGGGGCATGCCGGATAACCAGGAGCTGGCCGGATGCCCCGATATTTTTCCTGAATGAGTTCGGCAGGGCTCAGATTTTCTTCGCCACCATAACCCCATTCGAGCCGGACTTGTTTGTGCAGGCATTCGGCAAATGCCTCAGCTAACCGATCGGCGAGAGCCTCCGCCATGATGGCGTTGTAGTCATCGTTCCTGGCGCGAAAACCGTCGCACAATTCCTTCAAACCAATGCCGCTCGTCACGGCGAATGCGCCAATGTGATCGGATAGTCCGGTTTCTCTGGGCGCGATGAAATCTACCAGCGATTGGCAAGGCTCGCGGCCTTCCCGGTTCGCTTGTTGACGGAGGAAGTGAAATCGCTCGAATGATTCATCGCGCTCGTGGTTCGTATACAGCTCAACATCATCGACTACAGCGTTCGCGGGAAAGATGCCATAAACTCCGCGCGCTGTGATGAGCTTCTCGTCGATGATGCGATCTAAGAGCGCATTGCCTTCTTCAAAAATCTGCCTGGCCTGAGCACCATGCTCTGCGTGCTCGAGAATACGAGGGTAAACGCCCTTCAGGCCCCAAGCGTGGAAGAACGGGGTCCAGTCAATAAAATCGCGCAGCGTAGCCAGGGGAAAATTGTCGAGCACGCGCACGCCTGTGAATGGGGGCACGGGCAGGTCTTCAGCACGCCACTCGATCGGCGTGCGCCGCGTGCGAGCGGTCTCGAGAGAAACCAGCGTCTGACGTGGCGCCGAGTGTGTTTTGCGGATTCTTTCGTACTCTGCGCGATGTTCCGCAATGAAGGCGCCCTTGCCGTCGTCGCTCAGTAGGCTCGTCGTCACCGGGACCGCTCTGCTTGCATCGAGAACGTGAACCACGGGCTCGCTGTAGTGCGGCGCAATCTTTACTGCTGTGTGCGCGCGGCTGGTCGTTGCTCCACCGATTAGCAGCGGTAACTTGAAACCCTGGCGTTCCATCTCGCGTGCTACATGCACCATTTCATCGAGAGAGGGCGTGATCAAGCCGCTCAGGCCGATCATATCTGCCTTCTCTGATTTCGCGCGCTCAAGGATTTTCTCGCAGGGTACCATCACTCCCATGTCGATTACTTCATAGTTGTTGCACGCAAGCACAACCCCCACGATGTTTTTGCCGATGTCGTGAACATCTCCCTTGACAGTCGCGAGCACAATCTTTCCCTGCGCCTTCACCACCTGGCCAGCAGCTTCCATCGCCAGTTTTTCGGCCTCCATAAACGGCGTCAGGTGCGCCACGGCCTTCTTCATCACGCGGGCCGACTTTACCACCTGAGGCAGGAACATTTTGCCGGCCCCAAAAAGATCACCCACCACACCCATTCCGTCCATCAGCGGACCTTCGATCACCAAGAGAGGCCGTCCCAGCTTGACGCGTGCTTCTTCGGTATCGATCTCGATGAACGCATCGATCCCCTTGACCAGTGCATGCGACAAGCGCTCTTCGACCGTGCCGTTACGCCACTCCTCCGATTTCTTTTCGCTGACGGCGACGCCAACGTGCTTTAGAGATTCTCCATGTTCAACCAGGCGCTCAGTCGCATCGGGGCGGCGATTGAGCAGCACATCCTCAACCAGCACCTTAAGCTCCGGCTCAATCTCTTCGTAAACCTCGAGCATGCCGGCATTGACGATGCCCATATCCAAACCTGCAGCAATGGCATGGTATAGAAATGCGGAGTGCATGGCTTCGCGAACCTTGTTGTTACCTCGGAAGCTGAATGAAATATTGGAAACGCCTCCACTGACTTTGGCGTGAGGCAGGTTGGCCTTAATCCACTGTGTCGCGCGTATGAAGTCGACGGCATAGTTGTTGTGCTCTTCCATCCCGGTGGCGACGGTAAGGATATTGGGATCAAAGATGATGTCCTGCGCTGGGAAACCCACCTCGTCGACAAGGATGCGATAGGCGCGCTCGCAAATACGGATCTTCTCGTCGTAAGTGGCAGCCTGGCCTTGTTCGTCAAAGGCCATGACGACTGCCGCAGCACCATACTTAAGAATGGTGCTCGCATTATGACGAAACTTTTCCTCTCCCTCCTTCAGAGAGATCGAGTTGACAATGCCCTTGCCCTGCAGGCACTTCAATCCCGCTTCGATGACTTCCCACTTTGAGGAGTCGACCATGAACGGGACCTTCGCGACTTCTGGCTCACCGCCCAGCAGCTGCAGAAAGCGCGTCATCGCCGCGACACCGTCTATCATGCCCTCGTCCATGCAGATGTCGAGGATGTTCGCGCCATTCTCGACCTGCTGACGTGCAACACTCACCGCTTCTTCGTACTTACCCTGCTTGATCAGATTGGCGAACTTAGGCGAACCGGCCACATTGGTCCGCTCCCCGATCATGATGAAGACGCCCCCTTGCTGAGTAAATGGCTGCGACCCGGACAGACGAAGGGGCTTGGTCTCGATTACCCCGCTCACGCAGCGACCTCGTGTTCTACTAGCTTCCGGGGAGCTTTGCCCTCGAGTGCCTTGGCAATCGCCGCGATGTGCTCAGGGGTGTTACCGCAACATCCACCGGCGATATTGATCAGCCCTCCCTGAGCAAAACTGCCCAGATAGCGCGCCATGTCCGCTGGGCCAAGATCGAATCCCGTTTCAGAGAGCGGGTTCGGCAAACCGGCGTTCGGATAGCAAGAGATTGCCACGTCAGCCTTCTCGGAAAGTTCCTCAAGGAACGGGTACATCAGATCGGGGCCGAGAGAGCAATTGAGACCCACCGATAATGGGTTCACGTGTTGGACCGCGTTCCAAAACGCTTCGGTGGTCTGTGCGGAGATCAGCGTCTCACCGCCACGCCCTACCGCCGCTGAAATCATGACAGGTAACTCCCTTTTGTTTGCCGCGTGCCCGTCCTGCTCAAAAACTTCGCGGATGGCAACAAGCGCAGCTTTTGCATTTAGCGAGTCAAAAATGGTCTCAACGAGCAGTAAATCAACGCCGCCTGCGATGAGGGCGCGTACCTGCTGAGCGTAGGCGCTCTTGACCTGATCAAATGTCACTACGCGGAATCCAGGATCATCGGCGTCTGGTGAATTTGAGAGAGAAACCGTGAGCGGACCGATCGCTCCAGCCACGAACCGTTGGCGGGACGTTTGATTCGCAGCTCGGTCAGCCCATTCCCGGCATTGCCGCGCCGACTGCTCGTTGATGTCCCACGCCAGGTTATTGAGGAACCGGTCGTCAATTACCTTTTGGTAGAATTCCGGGTCTTTGCGGCCGCCCTGCTCCCGAGGATCGTCGACAAAGAATTCGCTCTGCGTGATACTGGTCGCACCGAATGTATTAGTTTCGATAATGTCCGCGCCCGCTTCAAGGAACCGCCGATGGATGTCGCAGATCATGGCAGGTTGGGTCAGGGAGAAGATGTCACCATTATTCAGTAGATCCTTTTTCGAATCTTTGAATCGCGTCCCACGGATATCCGACTCCTTCATCCCGTAGGTGCGTATCGTAGTGCCCATCGCTCCGTCGATGATGGCGATTCGATTCTCAAGAATTTTTTCAAGAGGATGTTGATGGGCTTTCGTCATATCTCCCCGATATCTCGCGCAAAGTAAGGTACTTTGGCGGATGTTGAATTGAGGCCCTCTAAGGCTTTGGTGCAGAGGATCGCGTAGTCGACGTCTTGCGATACCTAACCTATTATAACGATTCGTTAAACACCGAGATCAGCGCTCGAAGGCGGCACCTCTGCCTTACGCCGCTCTGTGACGCTCTCAGAGAAGCTGTGACTCGAGGGGGATTGCTGGTGCCAGTGCGTAGCCCTGTAGGAACACCCCAAGGCAGTGGGGTCGTGGCAGAGCTCTCGGTGTTTCAACAATTTGGGCGATCCGGTTGGGGAGATCCAGTCTGTTGCGGATTTTTCGACCGCAAACCATGCCGTCCTAGGCCCGAGAAGTCCGGAAACGCTTCCCATCTGGTCCCAGGGGACTGGCCTAGTCACGGCCGAATTTGAGAATTTCAGAAGACAAGGCTAGTGCAGCAAAGCCCCGATGTTGGCACGAATCGAAGGGCTCGTTGCCGTACCGGTGATTGCGAGCGGAACGCCATGAGCCGAGTTCGTGGCTGACGGTTTGGCATTGGGATGCAGAAATCCCCCAAGCAGGCCGGAAACCTGGCTCACGGCCTGGTTGGCCACGGCGCCCACCGCATTTTTCGAGCTCAGTGTTGCCACCATCTTGAAATCAAGAGCGCCCTCGGGTGACACCGTCCCGGCTCCCGTCGCTGTACCGAGTTGCGGGAGGTTACCGTAGATATTTGAAATCTGCGTCATCTGGGGAGAGGAGTTGACTGTAGCCTTCAGAGTTTGGATATCGGTTCCACCAGCAGTCCCGGTCAGGGCGCTGAGACCCTGGATTTTGGAGCCGAGATCAAAACCGACGAGTTTTGTGTTATCGATTTCTATGGGGCCAGAGATGGTCGTTTCTGTTGCGGGACCGGTGATCGCTAGGTTGGCCGTCAGAACCCCTCCATGCAACGAAGAGCCCGCCGGCACTTTGACGCCGAACGCCGGCAGCATCTGTACCAATTGATCCACAGGGAGATTGGGGGCAGCGAGATGCAAGTCCAGCACGATGGCTTGCGGTGTTAGTCGGAAGTTACCTGTGACGTGCGCTGCAGCGGAGCCCGTCTGGATCGCTATGTCATTGATGCGGCCTGCACGTGCATTCAGATCGCTGTTGATGTTGTAATCCAGGTCAACCGGCGCTGGCGCAGGCGAGCCCGTGCGAGCCAATTGCAGCTGGTCGGCTTTGATTTTGCCGGTGCTGGTGAGTGTTGCGCCGTCTGATGAGATTTTGGCATCGATGTCGGCTACTGTTGACACTCCTTTGCTCGCCTCGACCAACCCAGCAGCCACCGCATCAAGGTGACCCACCTGAATGTTGGCACGGAACGGAGTCTCAGAGGCATCCTTTTGAGAGATGGGACCGGCTGTTCCATTCAACTTCAATGAGCCACCGGCGGGCAGGTTGGCGGAAAGATCGAAGGGGAAGTTACTTGAGAAAGAGAACTGCTTTACGTCGAGATTAATGTCGGAATAGACAAAGGGCCGAGCTGCAGGAGGTACAGTGGCGACCGTCGCGCTTCCGCCTTTGATTTGAAGTTCGCCAATACTCAAATCAGGGGAACTGGAAGACTGCGTCTGCTGCGCATTACGAGGTGCAGTGTTGCCAAGACTCGAGAAATTCCACCTGCCAGCCTGGTTCTGAATCAGTTGAATCGCTGGGGAGTCCACGGTAAGTCCGGTGATATGAACCTCATGATGGAAGAGCAGCGGACCGGTCTCGACACCTACTCGCAGTTCCTTCGCTTGGAGAAATGGCGTTGGACTGAAGGCCGCGTCGTCTGTGATCGAGACGGTATCGGCCACAAGACTTCCAGAAAAGAGCGAGAAGGAAAGGTGACCGATCGTCACTTTTCGATTGAGAGCAGCGGACAAGCGGCTCTCGAGCGTCGGCCTGAATATCTCACCGTTCACAAACAAGGGAATCAGGATCAATATGACAACTACGAGTGCGACGACTGCAACTACAATTTTGACCCATAGGTTTCGCATGGCAATCCTTCCGATACATCAATTTCGGCTCGACTTGTAAGCCATTGGGCGCAATACGAAAGACAGCGCTCTGCTGCCTGCGAGCTTTCTCCGGTTGGAATTCATTTGTAGGTCAGAGGTTGGCCTGACGCTCAGGGTTGTGCGGTCTAACCGTAATACTGTTCACGTAATTGTTCTGATGGCTTTTCGGATGTTGATGCTGGCAAGTATGGGAGCATGTCTCGGGCG
>OBLU010002914.1_pt1 | contig 15552 bp, 15 predicted proteins | sample 1518681 | NCBI WGS metagenome assembly OBLU01 (sample SAMEA3539304, study PRJEB22396) | soil metagenome | biome: tundra; feature: field; material: soil | place: USA | collected 2010-05 | depth 0.15 m
AATACATACAGATGCACCGGAATCAGGATAAATATCATATTTCTTATCGGTGATAGTAATGTGAAATGTCACATCTCCTCTTATTGCATTGGGCAATACCGAGAACAAATAGCCGTATGTGTCTAGGTTGGTAGAGGTGACAGGAAGTTCCACGGTCGTAGCGCACGTAGAGGAAACGAGAACGAGCCAAAAGAAAGCTATAATAATTGAATGGCGCATAATTTGATGCCTAACGTAGAAAGCTGAGCCACCGCCGACTCGCGGCGTGAACCGCGACAGCGGAACTGCCAGCGCCAACGGCGGTTGGCTCCGGCGACTTGTTAGGCGGCTGAATCGTCATCTTAATATCTAATTCCATAGTCCTGTTGTGTCTTGCCGCCAAAATCAACTGTCATGCACTTCCATCTCGGCGGTGTGTTCGTGTCGTAAAATGTAAAAGACCATCTGGGCGCACCAAAATCCATGATGATGCTCGCTCCGACACAATGAAACCGATTGGTGTCCGAACCAAGCGCAGTGACCGCAAACTGATATGCAACTGGCAAAGAAAGTGTCGGTGGCTTCGAGTTGTCATAGGGTCTCAAGTCAGAAGTCGCCGCTCGTATCAGCAGCATCGAGCCGAACGCCAAAAACAACAACGAGAGCAAAAGGCGTAGTAGTTTCATAAAGTGTAATGCCGCCTAACGTCCAGAGCTCAGGCACGCGGGACCAAAAATCGTGAACCGCGAAGCGGAACTGGACCGGCCATCCCGCGTTGCCTGCAGCGAATTGTTAGACCACTCGTTTCTCATCTCAATCGCCTCCGCAAAACCCTCGACATAATCCAAGTCAAAACGATAGCCAGCAAAACATCAAGCATCAGGATGCCAAAACGGAAATGCTCAATAGACCAATCGAGTCCATGCCGGTGAAGCTGCAACCAACCAAATGACAAATCCTCGTTGGCCGACGTCGAATAGCCGGTGCTCATGAAATAACTGACCAGGATAAAAACGAGAAATGTCATCGTGACGAACGATAGTGAATCTCGAAATTGCTTCGTCATACTCGTGTGGTCTAACGTCCAGAGCTCAGGCACGCGGGACCAAAAATCGTGAACCGCGAAGCGGAACTGAAGACGCCATCCCGCGTTGCCTGCAGCGATTTGTTAGGCCACTGGCTCATAATCCTAGTGAGTCCCATCTTTCGAGAAACTCGTCACCTGCGTCCGAAAAAAGGCGCACCGACGTTTCACCTGCATCATTGCCATCTTCACGTTTTCGTTTCCGCTTCCAATTGCGGCGTCCCGTCCTAACGCGCTCGGCAACGATGCGGCTCGGCACTATGTGGTAACTGGGGCGCTCATCAACGCTGCCAAGCGTAACGAAAACGTAGAAATGCTTGGGCGAATAAAAATCTTCGCATTTTTCGTTAAGCAACCAAGCCTTCCTGGACTTTTGTGTTGTTTTGCACTGAATTGTGATCGAACGCGATGCGTCCAGATTAGTAGCGAGGATGTCCATGCCCCGTGTATTGCGGAGGGTGATGGATGCTATATGACCGCGCCGGGAAAGCTCGGCAGCAACAAAATATTCACCAGCGACACCAGTGAGAATTGACTGTTTCTTTGATTGTCTTTTCATTGTGCGCGCGAAGTGGCCTAACGTCCAGAGCTCAGGCACAGCCGCCGAGCATGACATTGAATGGAATAATGGCAAACAAATTTCATAAATCAATCGCAACCGACAGAGGCAGCGGCTGTTGCCTGCAGCGATTTGTTAGGCGACAACCTCAAAAATGGTTTGTGGATACTTCCTCTACTGTCCATGTCTTATTTGTACCAGTCCGCGCAAATGAATGCCACACTCCGTTAATGACGAGACCATTCGTTCCATCACGTCTGTCAACCAACTGCCACTTGTTGTCATACCACACCTCATGCTTTGAGGGAGCGCCATTCGTGTCGTAATAAATCCGCTCTGTGAAGGAGCCGCTGCCTAGGCGGTCTAACCACCATGTGACGCTCTTGTCTGAGCCGCGAAAATATACGCTGTATTTGGGTGGGCGATTGCTACTCAAAGTAACATCAAATACATCGTGACCTTGGGAATAATAACTCTCCATAACATCGTTGCTAAAATTAAATTTCGTCCAAATTGGCTGACTAGTCTTGCGGTCAAAAATGCCGATGCTAGACCAATCATTTGTGTGCATATATTCCACTTTGAAGTGTTGCAGAACCGCTCTGCCTTCAGCGTAATGATGCCAGGCCCAGATGCGCCAACTGACATCTGTGAAGACAAGCGCGACACCTAAAACAAGCAGGATGGTTTTGAACGCTCTCATTGTCGCCTAACGTCCAGAGCTCAGGCACGCGGGACCAAATGACGTGAACCGCGAAGCGGAACTGGACCGGCCATCCCGCGTTGCCTGCAGCGATTTGTTCGCCATAACTATTTAGGTTTCGGCGCAAAATTCAGCCAGTTTTTGGCGGCTTCGCTCACGACAAGGGACGGGGAGTTGAGTTTGGTGCGCATCAGTTTTTCGTCCCGCAGGAACACGGGCAGCGCTGCGAAGTTCTGACGAGCGGCGTCATTCACCCGTTGCCATTCGTCGGTCGTTTCCGCCACATCGAGCCACTCGGCGTACATTACCATCTTGCCGCAATTTGGCGCGTTGGTCTGTTCGTATTGCATGCGATAGTAGTTCTCGACCGTGGTCCGCTCGGGAAAGAGTTGTTCGACGAGGGCAAAACTTTCGCGAGCGAGGGCGGCATTTGGATTGCGCTGATACGCCTCGAATAGCGCCTTTACTGCCTGGTTTCTTCCTTGGAATACCATGCCCTCAGCCGTGATGCCACAGCCGGGATTGTGGCCGAAGCCGCCGGTCTTCATCATGTGGGTGCAAGGCTGCTGAAAGAGAGCGCGATAAATCTGTTCATATTGATTGTCTCGTCTCATCGTCGATTCCCAAACGGTAATACCACAAAGACGATGCTGGATGCGGTGTTCATAGTAGAGACAGCGGGTGCAAGTGAATCCGTAATCCCAAGTATTGCCGAAGAGCAACAGGAACATGGAGACGGCGCCCAGAATGAGAACGATGAGGGCAGGACGTTTCATGGCGAACTATTAATTACATTGACTTGAGTCACGCTAAGTTGATATTAGCCGGGAAAACAGTGAGTCGTTTTTGATAAATTCTTTCTCTGGGATGGAACGCTATGAGCAAGGGTTGGGCAGGTCAAGGTCAAAAAGGCATTCACCGGTCGGGCGACGGGGTTTGGGGAAAGGTGATCCCCAATCCCAAGGCGCGGTTGCGAGTGGCTTGCCGGCTTTGCCGGAGGCCGCTGACTTGATAAAACTGTCCCGGCATCGCCCGAATCAATGGCGCGTGTCCCCGCCCTCCGTTATCGCACCGAAGCCTGAAACCGTCGGGCTGATTTAAAATTCTGAAGGCTCAAGGCTGAATTCCGGATTCTTTCTCCCCGTTTTCATTCACCTTCAAACAGTTACGCCAATGTTAATAACTATTTATTGACCGGATATAGACTGAGTATTAAAACCCATTTTTGAAGTGCAGCAGGGGCTTCGCCGCACGAAACATCGGCAACCAATTTGGGGAAGGGCACGTATGCAACGGGTTAAATTTGGTCTCACCTCCAGAGTCTCAAAATTATTTGGCGCCATCTTTTGCGCCGTCATACCGCTTGTATTCGTGGCGACCGCACCGGCTCAACCCACCAATCTCGCCGTCACGGTGCACCATGCGCCCAGTCTCAACGGCAACGGCCGGATTGAAGGTTCATTACAGCAACTGCTCGGCGAAAACGTGACGCTCAACGGCGGGTTCACCCTGACCGGCGACCTGCTGGTGCCCGGCACGCCCACGCTGCGCGTCAATGGCAATCCGATTTTTGCCGGCACGATTGCGGGCACAGGCGGCACATCACCCGGCGGTTATCAAATTACGCTCAACGGCAATTGTTCACTGAATCATTTGCGCACAAGAATTAATCCGGTGTCGCTGCCTACCGTGTTGGCCACACCGCCAACCCCTTTTAAGGCTGAAGGGGATTACAAAACGGTTGTATTGGTGGATGAAGAGCGAGCAGACTGCCGCGTGTTCAATATGAGGTTAGGGTAACGTTGTATATAATTCCCTAAATTTATATAAAACTTATTAAACATTTTAAACTACGACGAACCTTTATCAATTCCTATATGCTTTTCAAGAGTATTAATTGCTTTTTCGCCTGCGGCGCTGATTTCGGACAATAGCCAAACTGCCAACTTAAAACGGTATTTAATAAATTCACATTGAGGTTTATAGGGAATATTTATGTCATAATTATAACGTATATTAAATGCATGGCATCCTCCACCGCAATAATATTTAATCCAGCAATCCCTGCATTCTTTTTTGGCATCAACATGCATACGCTGGAAAACTATCCTTTTACGCATATAAAAACCTGAATTTATATTTCCGATGGAGTTTTTTCTTTCTGCGACCGACTCAAAACAGGGGAAAATATTTCCATCCGGCGCAACTGCAATATATCCGCTGCCTGCTCCACATTCTGTGTGTGAAGGGCTGGGATTAAGCAGTTTCCTCAAACAATTATCGAAGTGAAAAAAATGCAGGGGTTTGCCTTTACGAATCCTTTCCAAGTAAATATCAGCTAATTTATCATATTCAAGCATAATCCTCTGCATATCACTGTAGTTTGAAATGCTGTGCGGATTATTCTCGGCAAGTTGAGCTGGCTCGACAGAAATACTTTTGAACCCCTGATCATTTAAATAAATAACCTGTTCGGAGAAATTAGGAGTTGTCTTGGTAAAGGTTCCTCTCACAGTAAAACTCTCTGAATAACCTCTCGCATATTTTTTAATTTTTCGCAGGACTACAGAGTGAGTGTTTTCCCCATTCCTGGATATCCTCATCCGGTCATGAATCTTCTGCGGACCGTCAAGTGAAAATAGTAGCGAGAAGTTCTCCCTGCTGATAAAATCCATTATACCAGCAGTCAATAGCGTGGCATTGGAAGCCAGTGAGAATGTCACCCTTTTATTCAGAGTATTCGCCTCCTTCTTAGCATACTCGACGGCTTCACATATAAGTTTGAAATTAAGCAAAGCTTCACCGCCAAAAAAACCAATATTAACCGACTTGGAATCTCCTGAATGAGCAAAAGTAAAATCAATCGCCTTTTGCATAATCTGGCGGCTCATTAAAAGACGTTTACCCCCAAAAGCGCCGGTATCCGCATAACAATATTTACATCTTAAATTACAGTTATGGGCAATATGAAGGCAAACAGCAGCAATATCATCATGGATGGGGTGGCGGTAAAAAGAGTTTTGCGCGCCGAAATTACCGTTATCCAGCAGGTTCCTACACTCTTCAATGCATTCTCGAAGTTGAGTCGTAGAATATATGTGCGCGTATTTTTTCTCGAGATCCTTACTGGCTCCTGATAGCAACTCCGGCAATATTGTCAAAGCAACGTCATCTAATTCAATGACAAATGTAGTATTAATATCATACGCGAAATACTTGCCTTTTACAGAGAAGAAAAAAATACCATTTTTTTGCATCACCTGTTTTTCTCCTACTTTTTTATCGGTCCTCCGGGAGCTCTTACACCAGTACTATTGCAGGGTATGTCTTCCGGCGGGTTCGGTTGCGGAGGAGGCTGAACGGTATTTTTGCATATATCCATGCAGCTAGACTGGCAGTTGGTCTTGCAATCAGTTTTACAGTTATCTTTGCAATAAGGCTTGCATCCGTCGGTACAGCTAATTTGACAAGAATCGACAGCTTTATCATAAAGCCCTTTGGATTTAGCCGCTCCCTTAGCCAATATTTTAATATGTTTTGTCTTTGCCGTTTTTTTTGTTTTCATTCTATCCTCCTGATTATTTTAATAAAAAAGTTTATAACGTCTAGAAATCAGCAACGCGGGGCCAAAAGACGTGAATCCCAACACAGTCGGGAAACTGAAACCGCCATCCCGCGTTGGCTGAAGCGAGTTGGTATTTGTAAGCCTGTCTGTTATCATAAGTGGATAAAATCAGATTTTCGAATTTCTGTCAAGGATTATAAACGGGAAAAAAACCTCAAAATTCAGCTCGTTCACGTCCCTTTTTCCGCGTACCGTCAATTTCCAGCTAAACCGAGCTAGGCTATGCAAAATAAATGGCGGATGACGCTCGTGGTCGCTTTCTCAATCGGCTGTTTCGTTGGCTTCGGTTTTCTGCCGAACGGCGAGCCAATTTATTTACTGCTGTTTGCGGCGGCCCTGATCATCGGCGCGGCAGCCGGTGTGCGCCACCTTTCCCTGTCCGCCCGCATCTTCATCACCACACAGATTTTCTGTTGGAACTTTATGCTGTGCTTGCTTGGGCGCACGGTCGAGCCGGGCATAACAAAGGGCAATACGTGCATGGTGCTGCTGTATTTCGGGATTTACGGATTTGTTCCCGGCCTGTGCCTGTTGCGGCTGTGGCGTTGGAAACACGGAGCGATTTTGCTTGGTTCGCTCCTGCCGGTTGGATTCGCGCTGGCTTTGATCGTGGCTGGAACTGAGGAACGCTTGTTCGTAATCAAATACCGCGATACGGGAGTTGGCCCCACTCCGCGCTGGACGGTTGGAACGCACTGGCTGGCGTATGACCGTGACACAGGACGGCTCTACGGGTCAGACTGAGAAAGATCGCGTTGCCCCAATCAAAAAACTCTCGACACGGTTCGGAAATGGGCGTATTCAGCCAACAGTTGGAAAATCCGGGCTTCAAAAGTCGCGTCGTTTTGGTTGTTCTTGAGTCCGTGGTTTTGAAATCACAAACATCCCAACCTAGAAAATATTATGGCAGATAAAAATGCAGCAAAACTCAAACTTGATGCTTTAGCAGAGCGCGTTAAAGGCAAAGCAACGACTTATCCTGAATATCAAAAAATTATTCACGCAGTAGATGCAGACAAGATCAAGAACCGCTCCGATATAACGCGTGAATTATCGGAAGCGTTAACTAAAAGTGCTTCCGACGTTAATATCGTGCTGGCCAACGATGATAGTGACCGGCTCGCAGACGAGATTGTAAGCTTGCTTAAGGAATAGTGAGCGATAGCCCATTAACAGATTGGTGTTTGAGGCAAGTCGAAACTAACGGATGGGAACCCTTCCTTTGGATTGGCTTGGGCGGTGTTGCCGTTGGTGGCGTAATAGGTTGGGGGCTTGCTGCTATGAAAAAGAATGCAGAAATTGCCCAGATACGTGAAGACGCGCGCAGAGCTTCGGGAGAAAATATAGCAAAGCTTGCTCAAATGCGGGATACCGCAAACTCCAAACAACAGGTTTTGGATATGGCTCAGCAAAATATGCGTGACGCATTGCTTGCGAACAAACAAGGGGTAAATAATGTTGATAAACTTCGCGTATGCCGAGATGAGCTATGCAGTGTTTATTCAAACGATTATCTCCCCGCCTTAACCAATTATTTAGAATTGATCCCACGTTTGGTTGACAAAAAAGAAGCAATGATTCGCGCGCAGACGGAGCTAATTCCACGTCTCGAAACTATTTGCGTCTTTCTCGATATGGTAAACATGAAGGAAATGCTTGCTAAAATTCCTGCCTCTCAACCATACAAACTACAGCAGGCGAGAAGAGATGGTTTATTTGTTCGCGTCAAAGCATTGGTTCCGCGATGGCGAATTGATCTGCGTTTGAAAATTCACAAAATTCGGAAACGAACCGATAAGTATTTGAGGAATTAAGTCATGAACCACCTTCTTTTCGGTGACAATCTCAAGTGGCTGCGGGATAAAAAGATTTTTCCTGACGCCAGCGTTGACCTCGTTTATCTCGACCCGCCGTTCAATTCCAATGCGGATTACAACGTCCTGTTCCGCGAGGCTTCCGGCGAGGCGAGTCAGGCGCAGTTTCACGCCTTCACGGACACTTGGAATTGGGCGGACGCCGCGCAGACCTACGCCGAGTTTGTGGACAATTGCGAGAATACCGCCGTCGTTGAAATGGTGGAGGCATTGCACCAGTTCCTGAAAAATTCTCCAATGATGGCGTATCTGGCGATGATGGCTCCGCGCTTGGTGGAACTGCATCGCGCCCTCAAACCCACTGGCAGCCTTTATCTCCATTGCGACCCGACCGCGAGTCATTATCTGCGGATGATTTTGGATGGTATATTTGGAGCGGAAAACTTTCGGAACGAAATCATTTGGAAGCGCACTACCGCAAAAGCACTCATGAAGAGGCGACTCCCATCGAATCACGATATAATTCTTTCGTATCAGAGAACTCCAGAAGGTTTTTGGAATGACTCGGCAATCTATCAACCGTATGACGTGGATAATTTACCTGAAAAGACACAGAAGAAGTATAGCCATCATGAGGCTGACGGAAGAATCTATCGTCTGGATAATTTGATAAATCCAAATCCCGACCGCCCAAATTTAACTTATGAATTTTTGGGCGTGACTCGTGTCTGGCGCTGGACAAAGGAGAGAATGGAAGCGGCCTACAAAGCCGGGCTTGTCGTGCAAACGAAACCCGGAACTGTCCCCCAAATGAAAAGATACCTCGACGAACAAGAGGGCATTCCTCTTGACGATGTTTGGGTTGATATTTTTCCTTTGAATTCCCAAGCGCAAGAGAGGCTTGGTTATCCAACGCAAAAACCGCAAGCCTTGCTTGAACGAATCATTGAAACCAGCAGCAACAAAGGCGACATCGTGCTTGATCCGTTTTGCGGTTGCGGCACAACCATTCACGCGGCGCAAAAGCTCGGCCGGCAATGGATTGGCATTGATGTCACTTATCTCGCCATCAATCTCATCAAACGCAGGCTTAAAGACGCTTTCGGCGATGACATTCAGTTTGAAGAAAAAGGCCAGCCGACCGATTTCGGTAGCGCAAAGGCGTTGGCGGAACTGGACAAGTGGCAGTTCCAGCAATGGGCGCTGTCGCTGATTGACGCGCGCCCGCGCACGGAAGGCGACGGCAAAGGCGCGGATCGCGGCGTGGACGGGATGCTTTATTTTTACGAGAGCAAGGACAAGCGCGAGAAAATCCTCGTGCAAGTCAAAGGCGGCGGCGTCCAGCGCAACGACGTGACGACATTACTCGGCGACGTGAACAATCAAAAATTCATCGGCGGCATTTTGATCACGCTGGAAAAGCCGACGAAACCGATGCGCGAAGAAGCGGCGGACGCGGGCCGTTACGAATCGAAGCTCTGGCACGACAAGGATTATCCGAAAATCCAGATTCTCACGATTGAAGGATTGTTGAGCGGCAAAGAGCGTGTCGAAGCCCCGCCGCAAATGAATCCCTTCGCCAAAGCGCAACGCGAGGGCAAAGCGGAGAAGCAGACGGATTTGATTTAACAAGCTTATGATTTCAAACGAACGACCATTACCGACGGCCACGCCAAATTCTCAGGCGACGCGAACAACGACATCCAGCCCGTCAGCAAGGAGGCGCTCATTGCCGCGATCAAGAAATGCCACCAGACCCTTTGGGCGGGCGGCATGCTCTCGCCACCGGCGGCTTTATCAACCTGACACCATGAATCCTTTTAGGCGAAAGCTTGTATCTAAATGCTGAATCAAGCATTTTTAACAATATGCAACCGGCACTTTACCGTAGAGTCAGTGAGCTCCTGGATAAATCTCGGGCCGAACATAATGTTTCACGGAGCGTTTGGGCAAAGCGGTTATTCCAAGCATTGGATTGGGGTGATCGTGCGGCATTCTCTGTAGAAAAGGACACACATGGCTGCTTTAACCTAACTGTTGAAGGCTGCCCGGTTGTCAGCGTTGTCCCTGAACCGCCCACGGAAATTAGCGGTGTTTATCGCGCAATAAATCGTGCATACAACAGGGATATTCCTTGGGTTGTTGCAACCGATTTTCGATCATTAGGCCTTTTCGGTTCATATTGGTTCAGCTTTCCTCACGACATAACAAACGCCCTTGCTTGGAGCATCAAGGTGGACGAATTGTTGCTTGAAGCACCAAAGTTGAATTTGCTGACTCCACACGAAGTCGCGCGAAATGAACTTGACCAACTTTACGAAATTTTCCCGCTGCGCAAGAAACGACACCCCATTGACGTTTTGCTCGTTGAGCGTATGTCGGAATGGAGAGGAATGGCTTTTGAGGCGCTCGGAAAAGCGGCTGCAAAAAATGATTCTATCGTCCACAGGCTGATTAACAGTCTTTTTCTCGTCAGATACATTGAAGATTCGGGAAATGCTCAAGAAACCCTTCTTTCCTTAATCGCCCAAACCGACGCAGATATTCCAAAAGCACTGCTCAAGAGTTTTAGAACTGTTCGGAATCGAACCAATTACCCTACTCTCGACCAAACAGAACTTTCTCGTCTCCAAGCCAGCCCACTGAAAACACTGATCAGGCAGCTATATGGATTCGAGGAATGGGGTGTTCAATATGACTTTTCGGCGATGAGCGTCGATATTCTTGGTCGATTTTACGAGGAATATTTACGGTTCAAACCATCTGAAAAGACTAGGCGGCCACCAAAATCGCAATCCACGTTCTCCTTCGAACAGCCGGCGCATGAAATGCAGGATGTTCGTAGAGAGAAAGGAATTTTCTATACACCCCAATTTTTGGTTCAACACATAGTTTCAAATTTGGTCAGGCGATACCATGCTGCTAACGCAGAGAAGCCACCTATCATTATTGATCTAGCCTGCGGTTCTGGGACTTTTTTGGTAGCCGCGCTTCAAGAACTGGAGCAACGGGACGCCTGGCGACCATCAGTTGCGCAACATGTCGTTGGCTTGGACAACGACCAAAGAGCTGTTGAGGCGGCACGCCTAAACCTTGTGGCTAAATTCATGGCCGACAAGATTGCTGACCCCATTCCCAATCTTAAGTTGCTAAATTACAACCTGCTTTCTGATGGGATTGATGATCCCAAGCTAAAAAAGTTAATCCCAGACGGAGTGGACATAGTTGTGGGAAATCCTCCTTACATCAAGTATGAGACACTGGCTAAGGATTATGATGTCAATTCGCTAAGAACTAAATTCAACCTTGCAGCTAAACGAACCGACTCCTACATGCTATTTATCGAGGCCGCTTTACGGATGCTCAAAGGCGGAGGGTTTTGCGGGCTAGTTCTTCCAAACGCCTTTCTCCGGTCATCTAGCGGAGGGCATTTGCGAGAGTGGATTGCCAATCAAGCTGACTTGCTCGAAATCATAGATTTTCAGGATCAGCCTGTTTTCCAGAATGTTGCAGTTTATGTGTGCGTAGTTCTGTTCCGAAAACGGCTGCCGGAGCAGCCATCGCCAAAAGTTGCCGTTGCAAAAGTTCATCATCTTTCGTCAACACCTACGGCTCAATTGGCGAAACTAGGTGTTGCTGAGGAGTCGGATGACACGCAGGAAGTTTTTCACATCGACCAGCCGAGTGGAACTGGAGCATGGGTTTTGAGAAACACCACTGAAAAAGCACTGGTGGAAAAAATTTCAAAGACATCAGTCCCCCTAAAAAAGACGGAGATTAAGATACGTCAAGGGGTGAAAACTGGAGCAGATGATGTTTTTGTTGTCGAACACGAATCCACCGGATTCAAAGAAGGTCCGGGTTCTGAAATCAAGCGCATTGAACCACAGACCTTGATTCCTTTCTTGCGAAATCGAGATATGCGGCGATGGCATACAAAACCCAAAGCCTCGCTGATTTATCCCTACGACCCTAAGACGGGGAAATTGATAGCTTGGTCGAAAATGCGAAAGAATTTTCCGGTATGTGCTTCGTACCTTCAGGCCAAGAAGTCTGAGCTTTCGAAGCGTAAAAGCCTTCACGGAGAAGAATGGTATGAACTTATTAGACCACGCACAGATTCCGTATTTACCGATTATCCTAAACTTTTTATAGCCGAATTAAGTTTGAGACCAATGGTTTGCTGTGTAGAGGACTCTCATACCGCAGTTGCTGGCAGCACTGGCGGTGGATCGTGGTTTGTTGTGGAGGGTAATTCATTCGAGGTTTCGAGTTTGATGGCATTCATGAATTCATGTATAGCAGAGTGGTTTCTGCGCCAGGTCGCCTCGCTTCGCCGTGGAGGTTGGCTGCTTTTTGAACAGCAAGTTTTGGAAAATCTTCCAATACCAAACTTTTTGACAGATCCAAAATCTTTCGCTCGCAGTGAACTTTCAAGACTGGCTTCAATGGCTGGCATGAAAATGCGCGAAGCGATTGGTGTCCAGAGTTCTGAAACACGGAGGCAACTGAACGCGTTGGAAGACCAAATTGACTCACTAATTATTGAAGCCCTAGGGCTCAACGCTGAAGAAGGGGCTTATATTAGGAGGCGAGTGTTAAGCCTGCGCGGTGCTAAAGAGGACAAAGGCATTAAACTTTTTTAGCATATGATTCCCCACGAACTTTTAGAAAGACGTAAAGAACTTCAGCGGGTTTTTCATGATCTATCTGGCACAGTTGAAATAGTCCCATGCGATCAACGCACTCTTGATACTGGAGAAACGATAGTAACATTTACGCATAACGTGAGGGTTCGTAGTGCTGCACTCCGTTTTGTTATTCGAGAAGAGTTTCGAGATATTGACACCGAACCGCAGCTTTACGCATTCAGCTATCACGTCACCACGGAAAACGATGTAAATGCTAATCAGCCGCTGTTCCGCTATGAGTGCCATCCAGATTTCGGTGATTTACCTGCGGCTGGCGAGCAGCTTGGTAACGATGGTGGCCTCCAAAATCCATATTCCACTGTTCCGCACTTTCATCCCGATAACGTCGCTGAAGAAATAATGCGAAAATTGCACTATCCTTTTCATCGTGCTGAACGGAAAGCAGTTATTTTCGCTCTCGTCCATTGGTTGCGAGTTGATTTGGTTCAACGCTTTCACAATGTTTGAAAAGTTTTCAGTGGTGCAACTGGCCTATGACGCGACGGTGTGGTTCGCCGCCATAGCCGCCGAAGTCACGCGCCGCCGGATAGAAGCGCGTCGGTTGTGTGCGTCCGTCGGGGCGGAGTGGATCGGTGCCAAAGCGCGTTTCGAGCAGGAACTTTTGGGCAATTTCAAACAGTCTGACTGAGGGCAATTGTAATAATTATGAACACCATCAGCATAATCCTAGGAATTGTCGGAACGCTCGTAGTCGGAGTAATTGGTTCGCTAATTGCGAGCTTCCTTTACCCTTCGCTTCTTGATCAATCTGTAGCCGTGTTGGTCAGGCTTATTGGTTGGTTTCCAACCCGCCACCATCCACGCTTTGCTGGAGTCTGGAAATCTATCTGGGAAGTAAATAGTCCGAGCTACCCATCTCCCTTAATTGACGAGCGAGTTGTTGTTCGACAATTCGGCAAACGTATCTATGCAAAGTCGCGAGCGGGAAAATTTGATTTCTACCTTATCGGCACTGTCGATGGTGGACGTTATATCACTGGGACATGGTTTGATGAAACGCAAGGCGGCTATCACGGAGCGTTTCAATTCGTCGTTGATCCGGCTACTGGCAATTTCAGTGGGCTATGGATTGGGTTTTCCAAAACAGGAATTGTCAAACATGGATTTTGGGTTTGGGAGCGCAAAACATGAACCAATTGCCGTATTTGCTCGATGAGATTTGCGCCGGGGTGGAGATTTATTACACCGGACGCACTGGCGGACAATATCTGAAAACCGCTTTCATCTTATGCGACGATTATACGAAACTGGCTGCTAAACTTTTCCTCCTATCTCACCGGCCCCGGCGGCGCGGGCGTCACCGTGTCCGAAGCCACGGCGCAGATGTTCGACCCGGATGATCCCGACCGTCCCGTGAAGGCATTCCTGCAGGAATACCAGGTCTTGTTTGGGTTCGGCCCCGAGGCGCTGGACGATGCGAACGTGCAACGGGATTATGTCTCCACCGGGAACGGCGTGCGCACCGTAGTCTGGCAGCAACAAGTGGCGGGTGTGCCGGTCTTCAACGCGTTGTTGATCGGGCACATGACACAAGCCGGCGAACTGGCCTGCCTTTCGAGTGAGTTTATTCCATCGGCAATCCAAGCCGCCGACCCCGCTTTGCTCGCCGCTGTGCAATCCGGCGCCGGCCTGCCGGTGCCCGTGCAACAAGCCCTGGTGACCGCCGTGACCAACATCGGCGACCGGTTCGCCGTCAATGACGTGTTGGCGCGAACCGATGCCGCAGGCGTCACACGCCAGCAAACTTTCACGGCCAACGACGGCATCAAAGGCGATGCCCGCGCGGAACTCATCTGGTTCCCCGCCAGCCGCACGCAATTGAAACTGTGCTGGCAGGTCCTGTTCACCAGCCAATGGCGTGATGAAATGTATTTGACCCTTGTCTCCGCCGATACGGGCGAGATTCTGTATCGCCGGAATCTCACCACCGAAAGTTCGGCCATAACCTGCCGCGTTTATACCAATGCCAGCCCCACACCGCTCCTGCCCGGATGGCCGACCCCAAATACCACCCAACCAACCCCGGTGGAACGCGGGCTGGTGACGTTCACGGCGTTGGACGACACCGCGTCGCCGAACGGCTGGATCGCCGACGGCGACAATGAAACGCGCGGCAACAACGTGGACGCGCACCTCGACCGCAACGACGACAACCTTGCCGACCTGCCGCGTCCGACCGGCAACCCGTCACGCGTGTTCGATTTCCCGCTGGATTTGACCGCCGCTCCCGCGAATTACGGCGAGGCCGCCACCGTCCAGTTGTTTTATTGGGACAACTGGATGCACGACGCCTTGTATCAGTTCGGATTCACCGAGGCGGCGGGCAATTTCCAGACCGACAACTTCGGTCGCGGCGGCCTGGGCAACGACGCCGTGCAGGCGGACGCCCAGGATGGCCTTGGCCTGAACGACGGCCGCCACGCCAACAACGCCAACATGTCCACACCGCCGGATGGTTGCGCGCCGCGGATGCAAATGTATGTGTTCGATGGCGCTTCGCCTGCCCGGGACGGTTCGCTGGACGCACAGATTGTTTTGCATGAATACACGCACGGCTTGAGCACCCGGCTGGTGGGCGGTGGCGCGGGCATTGACGCCCTCCAAACCGCCGGCATGGGCGAAGGCTGGTCGGATTTCTACGCGCTGGCCCTCTTGACCGATCCGGCGGCGGATGTGGATGGCGTTTATCCCATGGCCAGCTACGTCGCCTACCACGGCTTCGGCACCACGTTTGAGGAAAATTATTACTACGGCATCCGCCGTTATCCGTATTGCACGGACACCAACAAGAATCCGCTCACGTTTGCGGACATTGACCCGTGGAAAGCCTCCGCCCACGACGGCGTGCCGCGCAATCCACTGCTCGGCCCGTTCCGCGCGGACCTGGCCAGTGAAGTGCATTCGCAGGGCGAAGTCTGGTGCATGATGCTTTGGGAAATGCGGGCGAACCTCATCCGCAAACTCGGTCCCGAAGCCGGAAATAACCTCGCCCTCCAACTCGTGACCGACGGGTTGAAGCTCTCGCCGCCCAATCCGAACTTCGTGCAGGCGCGCGACGCCATCCTGCTGGCCGACC
>OBLU010002916.1_pt1 | contig 15542 bp, 14 predicted proteins | sample 1518681 | NCBI WGS metagenome assembly OBLU01 (sample SAMEA3539304, study PRJEB22396) | soil metagenome | biome: tundra; feature: field; material: soil | place: USA | collected 2010-05 | depth 0.15 m
CCGGGTATTCGCCCAGCGGCTTTTTCCATACGAGTTTGCCCGTGTTCAAATCAATACAATTCAGCGTACCCCACGGCGGCTTGTTGGCGGGATAGCCCTCCTGGTCGTAGAACCGCGGGTAGCCGGCGAAGCTATAGACCGGGCGTTCGGCTTTCGCCGCTGCCACTGGCTCAGGGCGGTCGCGCAGGAGAAGAAAATCTACCAGCGCCTTCAGGTCCGTCGCGCTCAATTGCGGGTTCGCCGGCATCGCGTTCTTTCCCTCCCGAATTTTTCTGGTAATAGCCTCCTCACTCAACCGATGCCGCAACCCGCGCAACGGCGGATACAGGCCGATGCCCAAACGATTGGTGCCATGGCAGGCAGCGCACGTTATCTCGAAGGTTCTTTGGCCGGGCGTCTTGGAGGTTTTGGCGTCGTCTGGCGGATCGTCGTCCCGAAACAAACTGATGGCCCAACCGATGTGATTGGCGGTCACATACAGCCGGCCCGTCTCCTTATCCACGCACGCCCGACTGTGGTAATCAATAAAGGTATCAAGTCATGCTCAGGCGTTCGGCTGAATGACATAGTTCCAGTCGCCATGAAACGTGTTGCGTTTCAGATTCACTCGTTTCATCTCTTCGTCAGAGACTCTCCTCCCGGTTGGATATTTCCGACGATCCAAGTGACACTTCACTGTCAATCCTTTGGCCGTGGTCGTTTTGGCAATTAAGCTCACGATCGTTTCGTAATCCCGCAACGGTTCACCTCGCCAGTTCGACGAAATGAAAGAAAAGAGCCGATGCTCGATCTTATTCCATTTGCTGGTGCCCGGCGGAAAGTGGCAGATGGAAAGCGCCAGTCCGGTCTCATCCGCAAACCCTTGCAGTTCCAATTTCCAGAGTCGCAACCGCGAACCATTGCTGCCCCCGCCATCGGCGGTGATCAACAGCGTGCCGGCAGCGGGATAGAGGCGCCGGCCTTCGAAGCGCCACCAACCGCGAATCGAGGCCACCGCAAACGCTCCCGTGTCGTGGTCGACGCCCACGTTCACAAAGCCTTCGTTGCGCCCCAAGTCATAGATGCCATAGGGATACGCCCGGGGCACTTCGGGACCCGGGAAGTCGTGCCCCTTAACCCTCTGCGGTTGTTTGGCCGGAAGCCATTGCTGGCCGGCATTGGCGTAGTTGCCCACCAGTTCTTTCTTCTTGGTGTCCACCGAAATGACGGGCTTGCCCGCTGCCAGAGCCCGCTTCACGCAGTCGTTGATATGCCGAAACTGGGCATCCCGGTCGGGGTGATCGTCGCCTTCCTCCAACTTCCGATTGCTTTGCAGGCTGTAGTTCTGCTCGTGGAGGAGTTGCGCGACTCTTACATAGCTGATCGGATGATCTTGCTGGCAGAGTTCGGCGGCGAGCGTCCGGGTGCTCTTGCAGATCCACCGCAAGGGAGATTCGGGATCGCCACGGGTTCCGCCGTCCATCAAGTCGTCCAGTGCTGCCAGCAGGTCCGGATCCGACCACATAAGGTTCTTGCGTCCCGCACCCGGACGACGAATGCGCCCTGCCAAAGGGGAGTCGCCGGCCTCGATTTCGCGAATACCCTTGGCGATGGCCTTCCGGGACAAGCCACAGGCACGATGGACCATGGTTACTCCGCCATAACCCAATCCGATAGCTTCGTTGGCCGCCATAATTCGCCGGGTCCGCTCATCAAGGAGCGGCCAGATGGGCTTGAACTTCTGCGTTAGCACCGCGATAGAACTCATGGACAACTGTCATATCACACCTCTTCCATAGTTGATACCCTTATTTATTACCACAGCCCGGCCCCCGTCCATTCCGCCCCACCATCGATGTCAAAGTACAAGGTCGGCCGCCCCTCGGTGCAAGGCAGGAACCAATCGGTGCGCATGCTCTTGAAAAGCGTCCCGGCATACGCGGCCGCCTCATCCGTGCGGGTCGTCAGGTCGGCTGCCGTGAATTCCAGCTTCGAGAAATTCTCGGGCAATTCGGGGTCGGGTTGATACGGCCAGGTCTGTTCCCCGGGAACGTCGCTCGTCGGCGCGCGGCGCAAGCGGAAGGGAAAGATGGGTTTGCCGCTGGTACGATCTAACAAGAGAGTGTTGCCGATTTTTGTCGTTGCGGTCACCACATCAACCCGCCGGCCATCGCGCGTGATCGTCGCCAGGTTGGGCGGGGCCGAAACATCCAGGTCCCAGATGTCGTGCCGGATTTCCTGGAAATGCCAAAGCCGCTGGCCGGTGCGGGCGTCCAGGGCGATGACGCAATTGGCGAAGAGATTCTGGCCGCGATGCCGCACGCCGTTGAAGTTCGGCTTGGGGGAACCAGTGGTGATGAAAGCGATGCCGCGCTTCTCGTCCAGCGCCATTCCCGCCCAGGCATTGGCGGCGTACGATTCGGGCCTGTCCCAGGTGTCGGCGCCAAATTCACCCGCCTGCGGGACGGTGTGAAAGGTCCACAGCAACCGTCCGCTGGTGACATCAAAGCCCCAGACATCCTTCTCAAACCCGGGCACAATGATGGTCTTCTGGAAAATGGCCGGCGCAGCCGTTGCCGCCCCGAACCCCGGTTGCGCCACGCCCGGCAGCAGGGCCTTGCCGCCGTCGCCGAAACCGGCGATGAGCTTGCCGCTTTTCGGGTCGAGCGCGTAAAGGAACTTACCGGCGCAAAACATCACCCGTTCCCTTGCCCTGCCCTGTCCGGGCCAATAAATCAACCCCCGGAAAGCGGGACGGCCTTCGGGCTTGAAGCGCCACACCTCGGTGCCGATCGCCGCGTTGACGGCCACAACAGAATCTCCCGGCGTTGGGGTGAACATCATGTCACGGACAATGATGGGATTGCATTCCAAGGCGTTGCCCGTATCGTGCGACTGATAAGTCCAAGCCACCGCGAGATTGGTCACACTCCTGCGATTGATCTGTCGGAGGGCCGAGTAACGCATCCCGCCGTTGTTCCCATGCGACCGCTCCCAGGTCATAAATGTTTTCCCTTTGGGAAAGCCGTTGGCGCGGGTCAGTTCCGCCGGTTTGGCCGCGGGAATGACTTGATAAAGCGGCAACTTCTCGCGCGTCGCCGGACCTTCCACGGCCCAATAATCCGTAGAATTGCCGTCGCTGGTAGCGCGCGTCTTCAGCTCCCCTTTAAGCCGCTCCAATCCCTCCAGATTCTCCCGCAACCGCTTCTCCGCATCCTCGTCGGTATGATTGAGAATCCCCACCGGCCCGCGCCAGCCGCTGTCCCAAATCTCCTGCAACAGCCGCGCATCAAATTCGCCTTGGCCCAACGGCAAAATCTGCTTCTTTTCACCCTCGCGCCCCATGCCGTTCAAATTCACGGCGAGCAAATACGGTTTCATCCGGGCGAGCAGGTTCGGAAAGCGATCCAGGTGGGCATGGCCATGGTGCAGATTGTAAACAATCCCAATGTTGGTGACGCCCTGTGACCGCAACCGTTCCAAAATCGCCAATTGATTCTCCGGTTCCCCAAACCAGCCGCCGTGATTGTAGAGCCCGATAGTGGAACCGAGCTTCGCAGCCTCATCCGCAATAGGCCTGATCCGCGCCGCCTCGGCTGCCACGCGCGCCTCTTGTTCAGCTTCACTCTGGATCGCCTCCCCGCCGCCCATCACCCAAAGCTGGACGCCGCGCAACTCGTGTCGCTTGAGCACCTGGAGAATGAGCCGCGCCTCGTCGTTCATTTGCGTCGGAAACCACCATGCCAGCAAGCGAATGTGATGCCGTTGCAGCGCGTCCATTTCCGCATCGAAGGTCGGGATATGTTCCGCGCGGTAATCATAAGCGAACGATTTGAAGCCAAGTTTTCCCAGCATCGCCGCCCGATCCTCCGGTCCGCGCTTCTGCCCATCAAAGGGCACGATGCACCACGCCACCAGGTTGCTCCGCCCGAACAAATCATAACCCGTCCCCGCCTCCGACTTGCTGGCATTCAACTCCGCACTCAGAAAACAACAGGAAGCAGCACAAAACAGCACCGCACAAAAGATGGTCCGACACACAAAACAACGGGTTCGAATAAGCATGTTGATCGCAAACTCTAGCGCGTCCACTAGAGATGATTTCAAGTATAAAAATGCCCCGAACGAAAACTCGCGGAAGGATGGTTTTCAAGCGGCCTCGCGGTAATCCACAATCTCGCCGGCCTTCTGCGGCTGCGTGGTGCTGACGCTGATGGGTTTTTCGTAGGTACAGCCTTAGAGCGCAACTACCAATCAGATCCAGTTTAATCGCGACATTCGGCCGCTCCTCTCCGACCGTTGTGTCAAATGCCATGGCCCTGACCAGGTGTGGGTAGCGAACACACCGTAGCCGACCAAAGAAGTTGATCTTTCAGGACTGCACGCCGATGTTTTCCGGCCATGTTCGACTTGTTTGCAACCATCCCGCGGGTTTTGTTCGCTGGATTTCAATCTCGCCGCCAACTTACGCTGGAAAATCTGGTGCTCCGCCACCAACTCACGGTGCTGCGGCGCTCCGTCCCCAGAGCCAAACTCCAGAATCCTGACCGGTTCCTCTGGGTACTATTGCTGCGCTGCTGGTCCGGGTGGCAGCGGGTGCTGATAATCGTTTAGCCGCACACCGTCTTGGCTTGGCATTGGGCAGGCTTCCGCTGCTTTTGGCGTTGGAAATCGCATTCGCGTATTGGAAGGCCACCGCTGGATCGTGACTTGGTCTGCCTTATCCGCCGCATGTGGCAGGCCAATCCCACCTGGGGCAGTCCACGCATCCAGGCGGAACTGGCCAAACAGGGCATCGCGGTTTCGGATTCCACCATTCGTCATTACCGCCCCAAACATCGACCTTCGGCCTCGGCTCAGACTTGGAAGGCCTTCCTGCAAAACCATGCCCAGGCACTGGTTGCAGCGGATTTCTTTGCCGTGCCGACCGCCACCTTCCGTGTGGTGTGTGGCTTTTTGGTCCTGGCCCATGAGCGTCGCAAAATCCTCCATATTAATATCACCGAAGCGCCCTCGGCTCTCTGGACGGCGCAGCAAGTGGTCGAGGCTTTCCCCTACACTATCCCGCCGCGTTATCTGCTCCGGGATCGAGATGGAATCTATGGCGCGGACTTTGTGCGCTGAGTCGAGGGCTTGGGCTTAGAAAAGCTCATCGCCCCTCGATCGCCGTGGTAGAGTCCAACGTAATGTCCGTAATGCCGAACTCGGCATTACGGACAGTACGGGCAAGACACCACGACGACTGCAACCGTGTACTTCAAACTTGAAACGGGTTGGACTCATTGTTACAGAGTCCAACAGACAACGCGAATAGCGCGGTGAATGTTATCTGACACCTTAATGAATACACAAAGACGCCTCTTTCCTTGTTGGGAGCAAAGGTGTGGTTTGCTTGTGATGCTGTTGTCTGCGGGGATTGCCCTTTGGCAATGCGGCGCTAGTGAATCCGATGAGTGGCGCGAAAAAATGGAACCCATCATTCCGCAAGGCTATCTCTGCCGCCACACCGCCGCGCCGATTTTGGTCGATGGAAAACTGGACGAAGCCGCCTGGACCGATGCACCATGGACGAGTGATTTCGTGGACATTCAGGGCGACGCCAAGCCCAAACCCCGTTTTCGTACGCGCGTGAAAATGCTTTGGGACGACGATTATCTCTACATCGCCGCCGAACTCGAAGAGCCGCACGTCTGGGCCACGCTCACGAACCATGACACCGTCATTTTCCAAGACCCAGACTTCGAAGTGTTCATTGATCCAGCGGGCAATACCCAGCCCTACTACGAGTTCGAGATGAACGCGCTCAACACCACTTGGGACTTGCGGCTCAATAAGCCTTACATGGATCAGGGCCAGCCGGACAACGCGTGGGAAATTCCCGGTGCGAAAACCGCCGTCCACGTCAACGGCACGCTGAATAATCCCGCCGACACCGATCAGGGCTGGACCGATGAAATCGCATTCCCGTGGAAAGTTCTCGCCGAACACGCGCGTCACGCAGGTCGGCCCACCGAAGGCGAGCAGTGGCGCATCAACTTTTCACGCGTCGAGTGGCAGATCACCACCAACGGTGGCGTTTACAAGAAAGTGCCGGGCACGTCGGAGGACAACTGGGTCTGGTCGCCGCCAGGCGTCGTGGACATGCACCGCCCGGAAATGTGGGGTCTGCTTCAATTTACCAGCCGGCCTGCGGACGAAATCATCTCTATCGCAGCAATTCCCGGCAAACCCGCCCGTGATCTGGCGCTCGACGTTTATTACGCGCAGCGGGATTTCTGGAAAGCACACGAATATTGGGCCACGAATCTGGTCGAGCTGAATTTGAACACTCACGAGCTTCCGCCCGGTGTCGAGTCGCCCGCAATCGAGTTGACAGCCGATGGCTACGCTTGCTCTGTGGCTTTCCAAGACGGCGGGCGCCGGCGCTTCTGGCGGATTCGCCAAGACCGGCTGCTGAAATTGGACGAACCGATGCCGGTAGAAACCGAGACGTTCGTTTCCGCCGCTACGGAAGAGTTCGGCAACGTTGGCCGGCGCGCGGCGTATTTCCTAGTGGACAGCATGCCCGCCAGTGACCGCGCGGCGTTGAGCAGTGATTTTCTCATGGAGAATCTTTCGCTCGCGTTCGAAGCTCGTAAAAAATGTCCGTGGGCCGCCGCCGTGCCTGAACGGATCTTCTTCAACGATGTGCTGCCTTACGCGTCGCTCGATGAACCGCGTGATCCGTGGCGCGCGGAGTTCTACCGAATTGCTTCTGACATCGTGCGTGATTGCAAAACCGCCACCGAAGCTGCGCAGGCGTTGAACCGGGAACTCTTCAAACAACTCGACGTTCACTACAACGTGGGCCGCAAGCGCAACAATCAAAGCCCGAAGGAATCCATCGAACAACACAAGGCCACTTGCACCGGTCTCGCAATCATCCTGGTGGACGCGTGTCGTGCGGTTGGCGTCCCGGCACGCATCGCTGGCGTTCCTGAATGGGCGCAGAAAGCAGGAAATCACACTTGGGTCGAGATTTGGGACGGTGACTGGTTTTTCACCGGCGCGGATGAATACGAAAAAAACGGTCTTAACCGGGCCTGGTTCAACAGCGACTCCGCCAAGACCGCGCGCAGCACGAATCCGCTCAATCAGATCTATACCACAAGCTGGCGGCGCACCGGCCAGTATTTTCCGTTGGCGTGGGATCTTGACTCGCACGTTGTGCCTGGGGTGAATGTATCCGCCTGCTACGCCGCGCTTTCAGTGGGTACCAACTCGATGGCGACAGTCGTGCATGTGCGTCTGCGTGAAATAGACGGCGGCGAAAGATTGCCCGCCGTCGTCCAGTTGGGTGCTGCGAACGGCAGGCTCCTCGCAACCGATCACACGCGCGCCGGCACTGCCGACCTCAACGACATGCCTGACTTCAGGCTGCCCGATGATGCGACGAGCGTGACGTTTCGTTTTGTGCGAGGCGGCGAAGCAAGGGAAAAGGTCGTGTCCTGTTCTTCGTGCGCGAACTCGGAGACGCTTGATTTTGTATGGAGCGAGCTTTCTCCCGTTCCGTCGGCCGTGTTGGCTGCCGAAACCTGGCTGGCTTGTCCCGCTGCGGAACGCAGCACGCCTCCCGATCTCAACTTTTCTCGCACCGACGCGGGGCGGTTTATTTCGCTCGCTTGGGAAGACATTCGTAAAACCAGGGCTGAATCGGCAGCGGAAGAATTGTCCGCGAAGAAGATCGTGATCGGCAACAAAGCCCTGAAGTGGCTGGAAAAGACTTTTGGCGATGCGCCAGACGGAAGACACAGCCTCTGGATCACCATGCACGGCGGTGGCCAGGCGACCGCGGAGGAAAACGACCGGAACTGGAAAGGTTATTATGGACGGTATGAATTTCCGCCCGGTAGCATCAACGTCGCGCCGCGCGCTCCGGCCGATACCTGGAACATGTGGCACGTGAAATGGGTAGACGACCTTTTCGACCGGCTCATTGCCGACATGGTGTTGCAGCGCGGTGTGGATCCGGACCGCGTTTATCTGATCGGCTACTCGGCGGGTGGTGACGGTGTTTATCAACTGGCACCGCGCATGTCCGACCGTTTCGCCGCCGCGACGATGTGCGCAGGGCATCCGAACCAAGTGACGCCCGAAGGGTTGCGTAATCTGCCGTTTTTCCTCTACATGGGCGGCGAGGATTCCGCTTATCATCGCAATACCGTAGTGCGTGAGTTCAGCGCAAAGCTGGATGTGCTGCAAGCCGCCGATCCGGCGGGCTACGTTCATCGCCTAACGGTTTATTCCGGATTACAGCACAACATGCAAAACCGCGAAGCCGAAATGATTCCGCGCATGTCGCCACTCGTGCGAGTCGCCTGGCCGAAGCGCGTCGTGTGGAAACAGGAGGACGCCACACACACACGATTTTACTGGCTGGAACGCGCTCCCGAGGCGGTGCGGCCCAATGAAATTTATGCCGCTCGTGTCGAGGGGCAAACGGTCATCATCGAAACACCCGGCACCGGCAGCCTGACGCTTCGCCTTTCGGATGCGCTGCTTGATCTCGATCAGCCGATGCGCGTCGTCGCCAGTGGGCGGACCGTTTTTGAAGGCCGAGTTTCACGTTCATTCGCGGCGGTCGCGCAGTCGTTGCGTGAACGTGAGGACCTGAAAACGGTCGCCATCGCGCTGTTGCCGGTTTCGTGGTGAGGCTAGTACTACCATCTCACGTAAGCGATTGGTCCGTGGTTAGTGAGGTCAACCGGCGTTTGCCAGTGTTGCGGAGACACATTTGAAAGCATTCGAGACGAGACTAACTCAGAGGCTTCCCGGCTTACCACGGCTGAGCGGGCTGGGAGCAAAGAATTGCAAGCGCCAGCGCGGCAGCCAAACAAGAGCGCGTGGCAACATGCTTCTTCATCCCGCCGCCATTATCCAAGTAGGTGTCAGTGAAACTGTCAGTGCGAGCACTGACAGAGTTAAGAAAAGTAGTTAGCGAGTTAGCGAAGATTCTGCTTGAAGCCCGAATAAAACCTGCTATTTTCCTAGCATATGAATCGGTGTCCTCTGTCTGATTCCGACCTCCGCCTCCACTACTCGCCCAGTACAGCACCACTACTCGGGTGTACTCGCCCACTGCCCGCTTGACAGGGGGGCAGACCCCTCGCGAAGAGGGCTTCTCTGAGAGGCTGCATGGTCTCCAAACAAAGCTCACAACATATTGCTCCTGAATGGGGTGTGTTCTCTTCTAGTTTGCCTTGGCGATGGTTGGAAACCGACCATCGCATCCACAGGCGATTCCCCAGAAATTCTCCAAATGAGGCGATGTCGCGAAAGCACAGAATTCTCCCTCCCCCGGCAGCCGACTGGCCGTTACAGCACCGCTCCCCAATCTTCGGAACCTGATTTACCAATTCGCCATGCACAGGGAGTCGTGGGTCGGGGCCAGGACTCGCGATGCACTCCTCAACGTCCAGCAACAACTCCAACGCGCCGAGATCGAGAAGCGTCGTGCCTGGGGCGAACGGGCGAAGTTCAACCTTGGCCGCGCGCTCCCTGGCCGCCGTCCAGCAAGTCGAAGGCAATGCCGCGCTGCTGCTCCACGATCTTCAGCGGGACTACATCCGCAGACAGCGCGAGAAACTACTGCTCGCCCTGCACACGCGCCTGCTGGACGGCACGGTCAGCGTGTTGGGGGAGCTAGGGGACAGTCCTGAAATTTGTGCAAAAGCGTCCCTCATGCAGAAATGAACGAACCCCTCGGGTTCCTTCGGCGCCGCCATCACAGGCTTTCCCTCATGATCACTGCGCACAGACTGTCAACCGTGCGAGGCCAATGGGATTCGGCTAGCCGAAGCGCGATGCGCGCGGAATCATTCTGCTGAGCCAGGAAGCTGCCAATCTTCTGAAGCCCGTCATCGCGAGGGAAGCGGAACGTCGCCAGCGCCACAAGGTCACCGGGAGCCGCAATTCCCACCTCCTTCCAGTCGGCCCACGGTTCTTCGCGGGGTGGCAGAAATCCAAGCGGCGCGCTTGTTGAAAGCCCAGGCTCAGGGCCTTCCGCCAGGGGCACGTGCACTTGCCAAGCGGATTCAATGCGCATCAAGGCATAGCGGGCTTCCGCCGCGTAGCGTGCCAGGGCGCTGGCAGCACCAAGGGTACTAACGCACACAGTGTTGCGTTATTGTACCAGCATCGCCATTTTCGCTCCAAGCGGATAGCGGACATCCAGGCCGTGGTCTTTCTTGAACTTGAGAGCGGCGGCGTTGGCAAGCTGAAGATACTGCGAAAGGCTCCGCGGACCGGAAATCGCGAACTTCTGCAGTGTCATCGTGAGCAACTCATGGATGGCTCGAGTCAGGTGCGTGCGTAGACTCGCTTCACCGAGCGTTTCCACCACAGCCGCAAAGCTCCATTCGCGGCCTCCCATCACGAGGGTGGAAAGGTGCGACGAAACGGACAGACCCGCGGCGCGACCCCTTTGGGCCGAGACAAAGCGCCTGCCTGGCAGGCTTGCGCTGATGCCTGGCCTGGCTGAAGAGAAGATTCTCAGCAACGCGCTGAGACCGTCGTCATAGCTGATGAAGAAATCGACCGGCGGTTTGTCGCGGACTTCCGGCGGAATTTCCACCCTAGTGAGCCGGAGCGGAACGATGGTCATTCCCAGTCGGTCTTTTTCACGGCTGGCTGCGAACTCCAGTTCGCGCCTCACCCACGCCGATCGCAGAGCTCTCTCGGAAAGGACAATGATGAGATGGCTGGAACCTGCCAGGCTGGATTCAATCGTGCCCGTGAAATCGTCTCCAAGCCGCAATTCCCATTCATCCAGCCACACGTCGATCCAGTTGCTGCGCAGATCCTCTGCTAGCCGATGCACGAAGGGTTTGTCGAGGGAGCTGTGACTGATGAAGGCTTTCGCCATGTTGTTGCACCTCTCTACGTTGCCATCTTGCGGAACGCCACTCCACACACTGCGTCCCGGCCCGCCGGCGCTAATGTGTTGGTCAGCAGCCGCGCTGACGATACTGCATCCCCAGCGTAAGCGAGCGCACGGCCCACGGTAGTGAGTCTTGATTCCTCCTGCGGAAAGCGGAAGGTTGCCATCGCGACAAGATCCTGGGGCGAGGCTAAAGCGAACTCCCTGCAGTCGGCCCAGCCCTTGGTATCCTCATCGAGGTGCAAGTACCCGAGAGGTGCTTGAAGAGCGATCACGTCATTGATGTTGTCTAGGTTGGGAACCTGGAACTTCGAATTCGAGTAAAAAGTTGTCACAATAAGTTCTTTGTCGTTGCGCATGGTCTTTGAGAAGACGCCGGCTAGGCCGACCGTCCCTAACAACGTTTGATCGCCGAACTGAGCCATCGCAGCCATCTTTGCGCCAAGCGGGTAGTCCACTGGAAGCTTCATGTCGGTTCGGAAAGTTCGTGCGAACAGATTCGCCCACAGTAGGAGAGGCTCCAGGCAATCGCGGCCCGGGACGCCCATCTTATTGAATTCTGTTGCCAACATATCGGCAAGATGGCGGGTCAGCTTAGGTGCGAGGATTCGATCGCCAACGCTTTCGATAGCCGCGACAAAACTCCAGTGCTCGCCGGCCATCGCCAAAAACCCCATCTGTGGCGGGATCTTGCCCGCCCCGAGACCTTGGTAGGCGCAGGCGAACTGCCGCCCAGACGACTCCAAGAGAAGCCGGGAGCTTGCTGGCCAAACTGTGCGCAGGAGTTGGTCGAGGCCCAGTTCGTAGGACGTGGCAAAATTCGCGTACAATATCCCAGCGACTTCCTGCGGGAGGGGGATATCGTCGATAAGGACGGGTAGAGCAGACTGGAGCGCAGAAGGAGGCCAGTTGATCGACGAGCGAGAGATTACGGTGATATGGCGAGGGTGGCCAAGCCCCAGTGCCGGCGTTGGCGACAGGGTCTCGTCCAGCGTGACTTCAAGCCCACGACTCTCAAGGTCTGCTGCCAGCTTGTTCGCGAAGGGCCGGTCTTTCAGGCTGAAAGTGATCTGGATCGATGCCATGAGAAAACGACCAAAATGAAAACGCGTCAGCCATCACTTCTGACACCGGTTTCAGGCGGTTTCCTGTGTGGCGCTTCGCACTCCCTCAATGCATTCGGGACTTTGGCAATGTCGCAGGCCACCAGGGGCTCGGCGGTCTGGCGAATGCCGGGGAAGGCGAGGCTGTAGAGCATATCTTGCGCGTCCAGCAATTGCGGGCGGTATTCGTCATCTTCTAGGCAGAAAGATACCGGGAGCGCTTCGGCTTCAACCCAAACCAGGTATTGGCGCACGCCGCTGGAACGGCCGGCCCATCGTATGTCCCGCAGGTCAATCGAGGCGGAACTGGCCGCCACTTTTACAATCAGTTCCGGCGGGCCGGCGAGGTAGCCATCTTCGTTCACGCGGCCTAGGTCGCCGTTTTCGGGCAGGCAGCGCAAGAGGAGGGCGTCGGCTTGCACCGTGTTCTCGGCGTCAAGGATGACGGGGGCATTGGGGAGAGCTTCGGTGCTCGGGTGACGGCTGGCGTAGGTGTGGAGCCTGGCTTGAATGAGTCCATCCGCTCTGCCGTGCGAGGCGGTGGCGCGTGGACCGAGGTAAACAACTCCTTCAATCAATTCGGTTCTTTTCATCCATGGCTTCCGTTCGTAACGCCGGAGGAACTCGCGGGAGTGCATGAACTCTCCGCTTTCCAACGGCAGCGAACAGCTGGTGGCATTCCTGGGCGCACTCGACTTGCTTTCAACAGCCAACATACATGGTGATATTTATCCGGAATTGAGGCCAGCTGGCAAGGGATGTTGCGATGCGGCGCGCTGCTCGGCGACAGTTCGCTGTCCGTGGCGGTCAAGGCAAGGTGGGCGAAGGCTAAAGCAGCCGGGAAGAGGAGGCTGTAAATCGCGGTTGTTGATTTGGAAGAGGCGCAGCACTCTTGATTGAGGGTGTTGCGCCTAATTTTTGAGAACTTATCCGTTTCCTGGGTTTTAGGAGCGACCTCCGACCATGGACACGAGGCGTCTTTGAATTGATTCGCCACGCTGACGAACACCTCCGAACCGGCTCCGATTTCGACAAGCGGATGCTGTGAAGATTCTGGGCTACGTGGAAGGGCTACGCCGGGCCGGCATCCAGCCACACGAATTGATTGTCAGCCGGGTGCCGATGATCCCGCCGCAATTCAGGCCCTAATCGGTCGCCGGTGACACTTTCGTGCCTTCGGAACTGGGAAGACAGGATGTCCTCGCACAAGTTGTGGTCACGGGCGGTGGTATGCCAGGATGGTAGGAGCCGAGGCGCGTCCGGCGCGTATCGTACGCACATGATTTGTGCGATCAGCAGCGATGCGATGAATAGTGTCAACGTTCCGCTCGCGTTCGCCCCCCGCCGAATCGAATGGGTCTTGCGAAATGCGAGAGACGAGAAAGTATATCTTAATCTGGTCTTAAGGTTTCCTGTGGTAAGTTACTGGGTATGAAGACACTTTTTGAAACGAACGCCCCAACCTCGGCTGGCAGCCACGTGCCGGTCCACGATTCGCCGTCCGCAACTGCCGCTTCGCGCCGCAATTTTCTCCACCGGCTCACCCTGGGTGCGGCCCTGTTCACCGTGCGTGGCGCCTTTGCCGAGGAGTTGACGCGTAAAACGGCGTGGGTGGAGGAAGGGCCGTTCTACCCGCCCAAGCTCCCCCTGGATACGGATAATGACCTGCTCATCGTGAATGATTCGATCACGCCGGCTGTCGGCGAAATAACGCACCTGAGCGGACGCCTGCTCGATACCAGAGGCGAGCCGATCCGAAACGCTACCATCGAGATCTGGGAAGCCGATACTGGTGGGGTTTACTTGGCGGATGGGCGCAACCGCACGAAGTCCGATTCAAATTTCCAGGGCTTTGGCCGGTTCCTGACCGGGACGACTGGGGAGTATTACTTCCGAACGATCAAGCCGACCCGCTATGCCGGGCGACTGGCGCCGCACATCCACTTCAAGATTAAGGTGAAAGGGCGTGAGCCGTGGACGACCCAGCTTTTTGTCAACGGCTTCCCGAGCAACCAGCGGGACGGCATTTGGACCTCACTGGATAGCGAAGCACGCGCATCGGTTACGAGGGATTTCGTGCCGCTAAAGGATTCGCGCATAGGCGAACTGGCGGCGCACTTCGACATTGTGCTGGGACTGACGCCGCATGCGTGAGCACCCTGGGTGTCACGGGCCACTCATCCGCTTTCGCCCAAGGCACGGCGTTCACGTATCAGGGGCGGCTGAACTCCGGTGGCAACTCCGCCAAGGGCAGTTACGATTTGCGCTTTGCCATTTACGACGCGCTCGCGGCGGGAACGCAGCAAGGCAGCTTGCTGACCAATTCCGCCACCGGCGTGACCAACGGCCTGTTCACCGTGACGCTGGATTTTGGCGCGAACTTTCCCGGGGCGGCCCGCTGGCGGGAGATCGGGGTGCGCACCAATGGCGGCGGAGCGTTCGCGACCCTGTCGCCGCGCCAACTGATCACACCCACACCGTATGCCATTTATTCCGCCACGGCCGGCAGCGCGGCCACAGCCACCACCGCCGCCAGTGCCAACTCGGTGGCCGCGGCGAACATCACCGGCACCATGCCGCTGGCGCAACTGCCTCGTTGCCGCATGGGCCGACTGCGGCCGAAGGCCGGCGGCCCAGGTTTACGCCAGTGCCAAGGGTCTTAAGCGGTATCTTCTGTCCGCCAGCGGGGAGGCTTTGGCTTTGTTGCATTCCTGGAGTAGGCTTGCCCCGATGAGAGCCGTTTACATTTGTTCAATTTACTTCTTGAGTTTTTCAATGGCTGCGGCGCAGACGGAGGCCACCCTGAAAGTCGGCGCAAAAAGCTATACCATATCCGAGCTTCTGAAACGACCGGAGATTGAGACCGTCACCGTGAAGCATGACCCGGCGTACGGCGGTCAGGAGATGCAATACGAGGCCATCGGCGCCGCCGCGCTGTTTGCCGAAACGAATCTCCGTGAAGACGAGGTTGTGCAGTTTCGCTGTCTGGACGGATTTGCCGCCTCCATATCAAAGGAGCGAATCATGCACACCAGCGCCGGCCAGTCTATCGCTTATATTGCAATTGAAAATCCAAAATCAAAATGGCCTGACCTGCCGCTCAAACCATCCTCCGGATCGGCGGGGCCTTTTTATCTGGTGTGGCTGAACCCTGAACTGTCCGGCATCCTGCAAGAGGAGTGGCCCTACCAGGTCGTGGCGTTTGAGGTCAAAGGCAGGCTTAAGGATCTCTATCCCAGGATGTTCCCCAAGCATCAGGAAGATGCCAGAGTCGCCCGAGGGCTGAAACTGTTTCAACAGACCTGTTTTGCGTGCCACACCATGAACCGCGAAGGACCGTCCCAAGTGGGGCCTGATCTGAACCTGCCGTTGAATCCGACTGAGTATCTCAAAGAATCGGTCCTGCCCCGATATATCCGCAATCCCAAGTCGATCCGATCGTGGGAGGGCAGTAAAATGCCGGGTTTTGGACCCGAGACTTTCTCGGACAAGGATATCGCCAATGTCGTGGCTTACTTAATAATACTAGGTTAAGTATGTTG